>Ga0070741_10005882_pt1 | contig 26783 bp, 20 predicted proteins | sample Coa_R1_4_FD_66440 | JGI IMG/M metagenome (GOLD analysis project Ga0070741, IMG submission 66440) | Surface soil microbial communities from Centralia Pennsylvania, which are recovering from an underground coalmine fire - Coalmine... | ecosystem: Environmental > Terrestrial > Soil > Unclassified ... | reverse complement strand
GCCAGCGTGAATTTCCCGCGTAGTGAATATCAACGTGATGCATGCCGAAGGCGTTCCAGCCTTTTCCACTGGCCGACAACACCGGACTTTCAGCTACTTCTTGCTCCTTATAGGTCGTAGGTGTCAGCTCCGAGATATGGAAAGCTCTCACCTGCTTGCCATAGGTGGGATAGCAATCCTGAGTAAACCGGATGAGGCCGCCATTCCAGGGTATTACCCTTCCCGCCGGACGGGCTATGCGCTTGTTGCCGGTGACAATCGGGCTGAGCGGATGCTGCGTCCATTTTCCTGCAGGGCTATCGGCATAGTAGAGGGCAAGTACGTCGTGCTTATGTGGCGCCGCGCATGCGAACATCCACCATCTTCGTTGAAAATAGAAGATGGAAGAGTCGGCGTGAACGCCTGGAACCAGGTCTTTCACGAATTCCCATTGATTGGGAAAGCTGGCCGCGCGATACAGCCGAACCGAACCGGCCTGGGTGGTCTCGGGAACCATGTAAAAATCATCGTTCCACCGAAACACACACGGAAACGACATGTGAAAAGATTCATGCAACACGATCTTGTCGTACTTCCATGTCAATCCGTTGCGGCTGATCGCCAGCCCAATCTCGCCCTTGCGGGTGGCAGAGTTCATGACCTGGAAAAACATGTACCACATGCTTCCCGATTGCATCATGAAAGGATCAGCCACGAATTGCGCCGGGACATCAGTCACATGCCACGCGGTCAGGACCGGGTTTATGACCCGGGGCATTGGGGCTAGCTGCAGGGGAGAGCGGCCCGCATACATGCCAATGGACCATGCTCCGGGCGCAACATTTCGCGGAGAAGCGATGCGTGTGGGGGCCCGGCTCGGGCTTATCTTACCTAAGTTGTGTGCGTACAGGGGATACATTATTTTCCTCTTACTTTCAATCCCCTTCGACCTCACGTTGAGGCGGAAGGAAGCAATTTCTGGGCGCTTCTTTAAGGGGGGCTGTTAAGAGGCTTTCCCGGATAACTCACCTGGAAATGATCCTCGTCTTGCATTTCAATGAGGATGTACTATCTAAATTGAGCCCATACACAAGTTGTGTCAACGCTTTTCGTGCCGCTGAGGGCACGTTGCAGATGCGGGCGCGCAAATCATTGGTTGGTCCTTTGTATCACTCTGAAAACAATGGCTATATACTTGATTTCCATTCTGGAATCAGGCCGTTTTTGGTATGCGCTGATGATTTTTTTTTGGCTTTTTTGCGTGAAACGGGACTTCAGATGGAATTGTTCCGAATCTTACAGGTGACGGTACTGACGCCAGTAACCGATTGTGCTTTCACGGAAGATCCTGCTTGCTTGCGCTGGATCATTCGTAGCCAATCCCTCGACAATTTGCTGGTGCTGGGTTACGGATGCTGTGTAGCTTTCTTTTGTGCCGCGCAGTTTCAACAGCACGAAGGCAAAAAGCGCAAAGGCAATACGGTCAAGAGCAGCTCCAAGATGCTCGTTCTCAGTGAGATCCCAAATCACGCGATGGAAGGCTACATCACTCTGATGAAAGGCGGAGAGATTGATCGTGCGCGCAGCTTTATCCATTGTGGCCAGATGCCGCCGAAGTTCACTCAAAGCAGCAGGGGTGAGATTGCGAGTGGCTTTTTCTACAGCGAGGGTTTCGAGCGCCATCCTCACCTCTAACATCTTTTCCATATCAGAAGGGCTCAGCTCTGTTATGTACGTAGCTCGATTCGGCAACTTCCGAACAAAGCCCTGGTATTCCAGCACCTTGAGCGCTTCTCTCACGGTCGGTTGGCCGATGCCGAACAGCGTCGCGAGCTTCTGTTCAATCAACCGTTCCCCAGGCCTGAGCCGCCCACTCAGAATTGCTTCGCGCATCTGCTCCGCAACCGATTCCGGAAGCGATTTTAGCTTTACAGGGCTGAAACCGCCCATCGAGAGTCTGGATTCCGCCGTCTTCATGGAAGCCCTCACAAAGCAGTTCCGGGGGTGCGGCCCCGGAACTCCTCCCCACAAATCTACTAAAAATCTAAGATGTTGGAATCGGACTATATTATAGATTATAGATTATAAAAAGTATAGCAGAGCCGCGAAAAATATTTTCCCCCGGCGGAGTGTGATTTTTGTCTCGTTCAGCGTCGATTGTTATGGATGGCGCGGATGATGCCGTCGTTCGCGCCGGCATCGCGGAGGGTTTGTTCCTGTTCTGATGTCATGCCAAAGTCCACACCACGGGAGTGAATAGCGCCAACAATTCTGGGCAGCGGCATCTGCGCGTCAAGCATGCCGCGGACTTGCCAAAATTTTAATGCCGCATTCTGATTCTGCTCGCCGCCTTGTCCGGTCCGGGTTTGGTTCCCGGCCAATCCGGCAGTTCGCATCGTAGTTTTCATCTCCTGCAGGGCCTGTTGATTACCAGGGTCTATTTTCAGGACGTCGCGAAAGCTCTGCAGTGCCCCTCCGAATTGGCGGTTTTCACGCTGAAAAATACCAATTTGAAGCAGTTGGTCAACTCTCTGCTGCAGCGCAGCCTGCTGCTTCTTCTGCTGCGAATTGGAGTCATCGGGTTTGCTTTGCTTCGCCGGATTGCCGCCCTGCGCAACCTGTGGCGCTGGGTTAGGCGCGGGAACTGCGATTTCGTTGTGCACCAGCTTGACGCCGTTGATGTTGGCCGCGATTGCGCCCGCCATGTCGGCGTCGTAATGTTTGGGAGCTTTGCCGGTAAGAGTTACATTGCCGTCTTGTACGGCAACGTTGATGGCGGCCTCTTTGCCCCATTCCGTAGCCGCAATGGCACGCTGCACTTCAGTCTTGATGGCAGCATCATCGGGAGCGGCATTTGAAGACTCGCCCGCGGTCGCAGCAGGCGCGGGCTGCGGCGAAGGCTGCGACGGTTGGACGTTCACGCTGTCGCCGGTTGATTTTGCGCGATGCATCCGCCCCAGAGCCAGCAAAGCGCAAACCAGCAACACAACTAGTAATGCAATCCATTTTCCTTTTCCGCTTTTGGGAGAAGCCACCTTGCTCTGCACCAGGGCAGGCCGGATCGCGCTAGCGGCTTTGGCTGGAGGTACGGTTGCCGGCTGCGTCTTCGCGGGTGTGTAAACCGTAGCGCGTTGGGTTGGCGCCGTGGGAACGCGAGCAGGTTGCGCAGCAGCGCTGCTGGCGGCGGGATGGGCCCATGCTTCGGAGGTGAGCACCATGGTGGTTTTGCCTTCGTTCGTTGATTGCTGCACCTGCTGAATCGCTTGCAGCATATCTTGCGCGGTCTGATAGCGATTAGCGGGATCTTTTTCCAGGGCCTTATGCAGCAAAGCGGAAAATCCTGGAGGGATGTTCAGATCCGGCTTGACCTGTTTGGGGTCGGGAGGAGGAGTTTGCAGGTGATGCATCAGCATGCCTACCGCCGTCTGCGATTGGAAGGGCAACTCGCCGGTTACCATTTCGTACAGCACGATCCCCAAAGAATAAAGGTCGGCGCGGCCGTCAATCTGGTCGCCTTGTTCGCCGCGGGCCTGCTCGGGAGAGATGTATTGTGGGGTTCCGATGATCAGGCCGGTTTGCGTGGCTGTGTATCCGCCGCCGATGTCGAATGAACCTTCACGCACCTTGGCAATGCCAAAATCCAACACTTTGACCAGGTCGTTGCCATCGGGCTGGCGGACCAAAAGAATATTATCGGGCTTGATGTCGCGGTGCGTGATTCCCAGTTCATGCGCGGCTGCCAAAGCGGCGGCAACCTGGGCCGCAATGTTGAGAGCACGCTTGACCGGCAGCGGCCCTTCGTTCTGAATCGTGCTGCGCAAGTTGGCGCCTTGCACGTATTCCATGACAATAAACGGACGCCCGTCTTCAGTTTCGTCGAGATCATCCACACGGACGGCATTGGGGTGCTGGAGCTTGCGCGTGACAATGGCTTCTGTCTTAAAACGGCGCATAAAGTTCTGGTCTTCCAGGTTGCGGCTGCTGACCACCTTGATGGCGCGCAGTTCATTAAACGCCTTGTGCTTGGCCAGATACACTGTGGCCATGCCGCCGGCGCCGATCTTCTTCTGGATTTCATACTTGCTGCGCAGCACCATGCCTTGTAATAGCTCCGTAGTGGCACGCAAGGGGCTCTGATCGCGCGGGCAGGTGCTGAACTCGGTAGGATACGTCTGGTGGCAGGTGTCGCAATATTTCATGCAGCGTCTCTAACTCCAACCCACTCTCGCGCAGTGAGTTTCGCATGTTTCATGGCCAAGACCAAGATGATTGTGCAAAGGATGTTTCCAGGATGATATCCCAGCTCCTGGGACAAAAGGACGGAAAAACCTGAAATAGGAGGCTGAAATTGCTATTTTGGAAGCGAAAATTTCCCGATTAAAGATTCATTTTATCCTGAAAGTATTTGACATAAAATACCATACATACCTGAAACCATATTGACCCTAAATACAGCTATTTTGTGATAGAACCTATCTCGTTAGCTGAATTTTCACGGCGATAATACGGCGAAAAAACCGTTGGAGCCCCCAAGGGGAAGGTCTCAATTGGCGGTAGCGCATATTTCAAATCGTATGAAAGAGAAGAAAGACCTGACGCAAGAGGCATTCGACCGGTTGCTCGATTGGTTGGACCAAGACCGCAACCGCGCTGGCCAGAAGTATGAGGTGATACGTTCCCGTCTCATCAAGGTATTCGTGTGCCGCGGTTGTATTGTTCCGGAAGAGCTAGCCGACGAGACAATCAATCGCGTTGCCGGCAAGGTTCAGCAAATCTCGGAAACATATGTAGGCAATCCCGCTTTGTATTTTTACGGTGTGGCTGACAAGATTTTTCTAGAGTACTTGAGAAAAATGCCGGCGCCGCTGCCCCTTTCGCCTTCTGGGCCGAGCGATGAACGCAATCCGAAACCCTGCGAGGAATTAGAGCCCAAACATCGATGTCTTGACCAGTGTGTCGAACGGCTCTCGGCGGAGAACCGCACGCTGATCCTTGTGTACTACGGCGGCCAGGGGCAAGCCAAAATTGAGATGAGGAAAGAATTAGCACGGCGGCTGGGAATCGGAGCAAACGCGCTGTGGATAAGGGCGCATCGCATCCGAGAGGCCTTGCGAAAGTGCATGGGTGATTGCCTGACACGCCGGCAAGCGCAGAGGAATGTGTTTAAAGATGAAAGATCGAATGGCTCCTCTCAGGAGGTTTCATGATCGAAATGCAGCAACGTGAAAAAAAATCGCTCAGGCGTTATCTATTGGGAGAGGCGACAGAAGAAGAGCGCAGCCAGATCGAGCAGCGCCTGCTTACCGACGAAGACTATTTCAACGAGTTGCTCAGGGCCGAAGAAGAGTTGACCGATGAATACGTTCGGGGGGAGCTTCAACAAGGCGAAAAAGAAAATTTCGAACTTCATTTTGTCAACCATCCCGAGCGGCGCGAGCAGGTTGAATTTGCAAAAGACCTGAATCTCTATCTTTCCACGCAAACTGTAAAGCAAGCAATCTCGCCGGTTTGTGATGAGCCGCAACTACGCGGCGCCTGGGTGCCTTTTGCAGTTCTTGCAGGACGAGCGGCCATAGGCGCCGCTGTGTGCGCCATGCTCCTGCTGGCAACCGGTTCGGTGCTGCTGTGGCGGGAAACTCTGCATCTGCGGAACCAGGTACAACAGTTTCAATCCCAGCGTTCCCAATCGGAACAGCACGAACAAGAGCTCATACGCCAAATTGACCAGGAGCTGGCGCAGAATAACGAGTTTGCCATGCAGTTTGAACGCCAGCAGAGCGAGCTGGCAAAGCTGAGGCGAGAACTCGCAGGATTGTTGTACGGTGGAAGCCATCAACCCGAATCTAATGTGATATCGCTGCTGCTTGCCCCGGGCCTCAGCCGGGCTCCCGACCTCGCCAGCAGTGCAACCCTCTTATCTTCGACACAACAATTGCGGTTAGAACTGGAGATCGGGCAGGAAAATTACAAAAGTTATCACGCTGAAGTGCAGACGGTGGAAGGCAGCGTGGTTTCAAGCCAGGAAGATTTAAAGCCGCATAAAACCAGCCACAACAGAACCGTAACCGTGGTCTTGCCCGCTGCCTCGATCAACAGAAGCGATTACCTGGTGATGCTCGATGGCACAAGCGCAAATGGAACTCACGAAAAAATCGGGACATATTATTTCAAGGTCGTGAGAAAGTAAAAGCGAGAAAATTAGTTTTTGTCATTCCGACACGAAGTGGAGGAATCCCTATTTGTGCCGATGACTAACAATGTGCCACCTACCTGCACCAGCATGTCCGGTGCCTGGAATGACAATGCAAGCATGATCGTGCTGAGCCAATCTCTGCAGCTCGGCTGGAATCTCTTTCAGCGACTTTAATGCCCTGGAAAAAGCCGCTGATCTGCTCTGGCCAGACGCGGTACTGGGTAACTCGGGCATTATTCTTGGCCTAGCACGAATCACGGCCCAAAACACTTTCAAAGAAAAACCTCAGAGACGGCCATAGCAGTCAAAATCAAGAAAAAACGCCGCACAACTAAGTGCGGCGTTCCGATTACGGGTTGGTCTCGAAAAAGCTACTGGTGAGCAAAGCTTTGAGAATAACCAATGTTCACCACCTGCTCAAATGTAGGCGTGAGCGGGGGCATCTTATTCATGGTTTGAAAATCTGTGTCATAGTTAAACAGTCTGTGGGGCGCGTCGTAGACAATGGTACAGCACTTAAAGACCCCGGTAGCATAATGTGAGTAGTAGAGGCTGACCATGGAACCCCTATAGTTGAGATCTATACCATTCCAACCTTCCAGCAGCCGCAAGAAGTTGTGCATTCCGCCGTCGGTGCCATAGTCGGTGCTCTTGGTGCCCTGCGTCGCGGCATTGCTGAAGTTCTTATTCTTGCCGCTGGCGATGGCTAAACGAAAGAAGGAGGTCGTAGCAGCACGACTGCCCGGAGCAGTGGGATTTAGGAAACTGTTCTTGTCTGACCAGCTTGGCGAGAGCAGGGTCACGGTATCGGCGATGACCGCAGCGGAAGCATGGTTGCCGCCGAAACCTAGAGCAGTGGTTGCATTGTAATTGCCGCGAACATAGACGGGATTCTCGCTGGCCAGGGTAAAGCCGCCCACATTGGTCGGGTCAGGATTGGTCCGCGAGGGCAGATTGGTTCCGCTGCCATTAATCAGACGAACCGCATGGCGGGCGCCTGAGACCCAGCTTTTTCTGGCGTTGGTGCAGTTGACCGTAGTCATCGGATTGGCCAAAGCAGTTCCATTATTCACGCCAATGCCCAGATTAGCCCCACCAAAGACTTCTACGGATATACCATCAACATTGGGAATCTCTCCCTGATCAAGGGTGCCATTCGGAGCACCCGTGGTGCTTGATTCATTGATAACATCGGTAAAACCGTAGTCCCCGTTCTTGGTGCCCGTCTTGGGGTTTACGATCATGCCGCGCCGGTCAGAGAAATACAGACCATAACCATTTTGGGTTACCGCGTCGACAGCATTTCCGCCAGTAAGCGATGCGATCCAGTTTTTCAACTGAAGGACATCAATATCCACCACATTCAAGACGCCGCCAATATTGCAGGTTCCAGTGTTGTCATCTCGCGGCTGGCCTTCACGAGGGTCGTAGAGGTTAATAGGAATAAAGGCCGTTGAGGGAGAATCGTCCTTCTGTTGGAAGAGCAAAATGGCGCCGGAATTGTTCGGAACCGTGTTGCCTACGCCAGCCTCTGAGTCGGGGAAGGCCTGTTGCCGGCTGATTCCGCGGCCAAGCCATTGATCAGTGACCGCCACCGGAGTAGTACCGGGCCCCTTGCTGTACATTACCCGAATCCAGCCATCCACCGCTAGTGGAGTGGCCGCGTTTGGCTTGGTTTGGGATTGGTCTCCTTGTTGACCAACTTGGGGTATTGCGAGGACGGTTCCAACTGGATAGCCTGCAAATGTACTCAGACGGATATTTTCGGGATCACCTGCTCCGGTTCCAGGCGTAAGAGGAGTGCCATTGCCCGGCAATTCCGCCTGGGTATCTGCCAGCAGCACCCAAATTTGAGCCTTGTTATACAGACGCGAAGTAGTAAGCGCTTGGTTATCGGTAGGCTGGGGTTGGCGAATGATTTCAACCGGGTCTACACCAGATGATACGAATGGCAGATTCAGAGGAGGGACATTGGCCTGCAGGAACCCCTGTGTATAAGTGGTCGTGCTTAGGGGGCCGAAAATAGCGGCATTGGAAGTGCCGCCTGCGGTGGGAATGCCCGGGGGCCTGAGCGTGCCATTTACAGAGCTGCCTTCATCAGGGCTCTGCCAACCTAGAGCGCGGCAAGAGGCTGAACTGGATGTGGCCCCAGCTACCGGGCATCCGCTTGGAGTGGTCGGAATATACACAGCTCCGGTGTGATTACCGGCGATGTTAACGCCGTTGGCCAGGGTGTCGCGAACTATATCGAATGAGGCGTGAACTTTATCCAGAAAGGTTAGATTACCGCCTTCAGCCAGAAACAGGTTGCCGTTGGTGTGGACCCTGCCGCCAAAGACGAAATCGGGGCCGGCGAAGAAGTCGACATCGGTGTTGGAGAAAATACCAAATTGGAAGACAGGAATAAGCGCGACCTCTACCTTGCGCTCCATGCTAGCCTGCTCGCCCTGGCCGGGACGGACTGCGGTGGTCTGCAACTTTAACTGCAAAACCTGTGCCAGCAGGCCATCGTTGGCGCCACCGTGAACCGTGGTCGAATAAAAATTAGGGTTGCCGTTGACATCGGTGGGGACAACAATCTGGTACTGACTAAAACCTGTGCCGTTCAAGTCTGCTGCCGGCGGGACGTTGGTCAACCCGGCTACGTTCTGGATGGCGGTTGCGGAGGGAAATGGCGTCACGTTGTAGAGATTGCTCAGGTCGGTCATCATTTTTTCCATTCCCGCCTCAGCACCGTAATAAGCCATGCCAGTACCCTGGTCCGTCTTTTGCAGGTGCACCTCGGTATTGACTGTGTACATCAAGGCTACAGCTGCTGCTGAAAGAATCAAAAGAAGAAGCAAAACTGTGATAAGAGCTATGCCTCTCGAATGATTCGATTTTGCCGTCTGCCGTTGCTGCTGTTTCATAAATTTACTTCCTTTTTCTGAACTTCTCTCCTGGGAATACCTGTCTGATCTACCCAACATGCGGCGGTTATGGCCCCGCACCTTGCGGAAACTGGTTAAAGAAGCTTAAATTTCTTGGGCTCACGTTGGTGACCATCGTAGTGTAGGCGTAGTTATTCATTCGGTCTTGTCGGTTCGATCGAGTCGTCACCGAAACATACACATTTCGGATCTCGCTATAGACCTTGGTATCAACTCCTGCGACCATGATCTTGGCATCGGGACTGTTCGTGCCCCCGGGATTGGCGTCCGAAAGATCATAAGAGAAGAGCAGACTTACAGTGTGCTCGGCAATGGGAACCGGGGCCTGAGCGTTGACCTGGCGCATCAGCCGGTAGTCTTGCGCGCCGGCAGCCGCTACACCCAGCGGAGCGCCGTTGCCATCCAGTTGTTCGATGTAATACGACACCATAAAAATGCGAAAGAGAGTGACCGACGGATAGACGCCGCCGCTTGATAGAGAATTAATGCTACCCGGGGCGCCGGTGGTATTAGGATCATTCATACCGAGCGGATCACCAGCGGCAAATGCGATGGTTGTGCCCCCCGCCACGAAGCCGCTCACAGATGCGGCCACAGATCCCTTGGTGTTCGTTAACATGAATATGTCACCGACCTTGACGCCAGTGCCGGGATCATTCAGCACGGTCGTATAACTTGGATCTAACGTTACCGAATCACCATTGGCTGAAATGGTGCTGGTAGGTTTCTGGGTCAAATCCAAATCCGGATCCAAATAAGTAACTGTGATTGCATCTGTGGTTTGGCCATTGATGGTGGGCCCCCCCTGCCAACCTGGGGTCACCATATAGAGGACACCCTGGGAAAAAACATTGTTCTTTACGTTAGCGATGCCGCCGAAAGGGGCGCCGGCAAAGGGGGGTGCATATATGGCCGTGGTATTGGGCAGAGCGATACCGCCGTGCGTCATGCCTCCACTGCCGGCCCGGCTCAGGTCGCGCACAATACTGTTGACGGCCACGCGCGCATTCGACTGCATCTCAGCTTTTTGGGCCACAATAAAAATAGCATCGCTGGACTTCTTAAACATCATCATTCCGGCGGTCATGACGATGAGCGTCACCACGATGGCGATGAGCAATTCAACGAGCGTAAAACCACGATTGCGCCGAGATTTGGTAGTCATCCCCACTCCTCAATTAAATGCAGAAATATAGCCATACACCGAATAATCCACTGGGCGCCCATTTCTGAGATAACGCACGGTAACTTGCACCTTTTTCAAGTTTGGGTCGGGATTGCCTGTAGTGGGATTGGTGTAAGGCCCGATGATAATCTGACGTTGAAAATTCGTTAGAGTAAACTGAACAGTCAGGGCACCTGTGTTGTCGGGCATCAACATGTAATCAAGAGTGGTGCCTTCGGCGAATGGCCCGGTATCGACCCCCAAGATCTGGTCCGTATCCGGGTCAACCCGGATCAAATTGTCCCAGCCACACTTGAAGATACCGGTTGAGCCAACGGCGCATGAGTTATCAATTTGGGCATAGCCAATTTTGCCATCGTCCCTGGCGCTAAAGATGGCTTCCAGTCCTTCGCGCGCCTTTTGCCGCGCGATCAGGTCTTGTTGCGAAAATTGCGTAGCCGCGAGCGCGGTGGCAAACATGGAGAGGAGCGCCAATAAGCCGATGGTCATGATGACCGCGGCAATCAGCACTTCTATCAGAGTGAAGCCCTGCTGGGTGCCTTTTCTGCGTTTTGCGAAATTGTTTTTTGTCAGTTTCATTGCTGAATCCATCGGTTCGTGGGTGCGGTGGCAAACTTCAAAAAGCGCCAAGCCTTGGCCCTTCCGGTTGGGCCGAAGAATGAGACTGCCCGGGCGGAAAGTGGATCGCCGGTCCTTGCCATATAAACAACTCCTTGAACTGGATCATTGTTGACATTCACAATGCTGCCATCAGGGTTGAAGTATAGTGGCGTACCGGCGCAAGCAGTGCCGGCGCAGAAGAAATCAAAGGTGTTATTTTGCGCTCCAATGCTGTCAGGTGGAGTTCCGGGCGCAGTGGGTGGCGGTATGAACTGAAGATCGTAAGGAAGCGTGATGATGCCCGCACCGGCCTGGCCGGTTTGCAAAGTAACTGGCAAAAAACTAGTGGCATGCGAAACCGGGTCGGTAAATTGGTACTCCATGAGTATGGTTTGCGGGGCGGTGAAGGTGATGCGCATCAAACGGCGCTCATCAATAGCTCGCTCACGCGCCAGCCGGATTTCATTGAGAGTGTAAGAGGCTGCTGCATCGCAGCGCGAAGCTATCAGTATGGGTTTAATCTGTATGATAGCCGCTCCGATCAATATAACGACTATCAAAATAACAATCATCATCTCGATTAAACTAAAACCGAGTGTTTTGCCGTTTTTCTTCGCGCAGGGTCGCATCATTGCCAAAGCTCCTCCCAAAGGGGGTTGAGATCAGGAATAAAAGCCTTTATTAAGAAAGCAATAGTTCGGGGGAGCTAGCCTATAAATTAACAGACTTACAAGTTACGACAGTAACCGCAGAGGGGGGAAATTGCAATCATCAACTTAGTTACGGAAGTACTATCCCCAATAGAGTGGCATAGATAGCCCATAACTTCAAGCCAATTCTGGGGCCATATGAACCCAAGTTTCGGACGGGGAGACAGTAAAAAATTCCCAGCAATGATTTCTTATTTAAATCACAGGCTTTACTGGGCAACGATAACCGGGTTTAACTCATTGGTTCAAGGGCAACTTCAGGCTTGTTTTTTGAGGTAATTTCTGCAAAAGTATCGCCACCATCTAGGTTAGTCAATAACTTGCACCTACTTGGAGCAAGAATGTCGTTTACCGAAAAACGCTCACATATTCGTTATGCCTGCGACGGTGGGGTAGAGGTGCGTCCGGAGGGTTCGGCGGGAGGGTTTTGGGGAACCTTGACGGACATCTCGCTGGGCGGTTGCTATGTACAGACTTTTTCTCCTCTTTCCGTCGGAACCCTGTTAAGCATGAGAGTGCAAACCAAAATGACCGAGTTCCGCTGCAGCGGAAGCGTGCAAGCCTCACACCCCGGAGTGGGTATGGGGATCATTTTTGCGGATTTCGAAGAAGGCCAACGACAGCTCCTGGAAGCCCTGGTCAAACAACTGGCCGCGGATGCAGCTAATAAACGTTAGAAAGACAGTTTCAAGTACAGTTTCGAGTTTCAAGTTTCAAGCCAAGCTTCAAATCGCAAAGACATTCTCAACAATCCTTTCTGCTCCTCTCGCTTTGCTCTGATCCAAAGTCACAGGCTCTAGTTTAGACGTGTTGGCATGACATAGCCGGGGACGGCTGTGCCACACGATTGTTGATGGCTTGAGGCATTGACGCGTACTAGGCTGGCCTTATGCGTCTTTCGCCGATTCGCTCGAAGAAACTGCGGCGCCTGCAGATGCCGTGAGCGGCTGAGCAGAGCGTTTGCGGAGAGCGGTCACAGCCCGGTAGCCCAACAGCACGGTCACAATGGCGGCGTACAGCAGCGGAATGCGGATATCTGATTTCACCAGCCAGTAATAGTGCACCACTCCGGCGATGGCGCTGATATAGATGAGCCGATGCAGAAGCTGCCAGCGCTTGCCGCCCAGACGGCGGATCCATCCGGTTGTGGAGGTGAGGGCGAGGGGAATCAGCAAAACAAATCCGGTAAAGCCAGCGGTAATGAATGGGCGCTTGTATACATCTTTCACGATGCTCGACCAGCTAAAAAACTGGTCGAGCCAGATGTAGGTCAAAAAGTGAAGGCTGGCATAGAAAAATGCAAACAGGCCGAACATGCGGCGGAATTTTATGAGCCAGGGCAGATTCAAAATCCGGCGCAAGGGCGTGATGGCCAGGGTGATGCACAAAAAGATGAGAATCCAATCTCCGGTGGTATGCGTGACTCTTTCAATGGGATTGGCGCCCAGGTCCGGATTGAGACGCAAAGCCGCCAGCAGGGAATCCACTCCTGGCAACTGCTCGTGGAAGGCTTGCAGCAGCAGAACCATAACCGGCGCCAGACACAGCGCGAATATGGGCGGCTTGAGCCATTTCATCGAAGGTGAAAAGGTTGGAGGCATGAGACGGTAAATGTAAGATCAGTAGTTTTTGCGCAGATCCATGCCACTGTAGAGACTGGCGACTTGGTCGGCATAACCGTTGAACATGAGAGTCTTGCGTTTGAAAAATTCGCCTAATCGGCGCTCGGTTGCCTGGCTCCAGCGGGGATGATCGACCGTGGGATTTACATTGGAATAGAAGCCGTACTCGTTAGGCGCTTGTTGGTTCCAGGTGGTGGACGGCTCTTTTTCCACGAACTTGATTTTCACGATGGACTTGATGCTTTTGAAGCCATACTTCCATGGAATCACCATGCGAATGGGCGCGCCATCCTGGTTGGGAAGCGATTCGCCGTACATGCCGAAGCAAAGAATAGCGAGCGGGTGCATGGCTTCATCCATGCGCAGACCTTCTACGTAGGGCCAATCCAGCCCGGCGCCGCCAAATAAACTGCTGTGCTGTCCGGGCATTTGCTTGGGATCGTAAAGCGTCTCGAAGGCAACATACTTGGCTTTGGGGGTAAGCTCAAACTGTTTGATCAGGACGCTGAGAGGGAAGCCGATCCAGGGCACTACGATGGACCATCCTTCTACGCAGCGATGGCGGTAGATGCGTTCTTCCGGCGGAGCCAGCTTAATGATCTCTTCAAGCTGGAAGACGCGCTTTTTCTTGACCTCGCCCTCGACCGCGACCTGCCAGGGGCTGGTCTTGAAGTTCTGGGCGTTTTTGGCGGGGTCAGATTTGTCGGTCCCAAATTCGTAGAAGTTGTTGTAGTGGGTCACATCGTTCATCGGTGTGATTTTTTCCGTGGTGTCGAAAGGGCTCTTCACCAGATTGTCATATTTGGTTGCCGCCAGAACGGGCATTGCCGGCTGCGACATCTCCCATAAAGCGGCGCCTGCCAGACCCGCTCCAGCAGCTGCGGCGGCGGCCAGGAACCTGCGGCGGTTCATGTAGAGCGACTTGGGAGTGACCTCAGAATAGGGAATATCGGAAGGTTTTTTAATCAGCATGCGAGCGCACCAGTAAAGTTTTAGTGTACTAAGAAGTACGGACGTTATGGTCAAAGTGGATTGTCAGAGCCATTATCTCTTGAATGAGACGCGAAAATGAGGGAAAAGTTTCATTGCGAGGCAGTTATTCCACCGAGTCCGCAATCCACTTCAGGTAGGCTTCGCTGCCGGTCTCGATCGAGAGCTGGATGCACTCCGACAGTTCATAGCTGTTCAGTTCTTTGATGACTTCACGTACGCGCTCGAATGCCGCCGCCGTGGTCTTGATGACCAGCAGAAACTCGGGGCTGCTCTCGATCTCGTCTTTCCAGCGGAAGATCGAGGTTAGAGCAACAATGTTGACGCAGGCCGCCAGTTTGCGCTCGACCAGGGCCCAGGCGATGTCTTCGGCTTCTTCTTTTGTGCCGCTGGTGGTGAGAATGATCTTTTTGTCGGTTGCTGTCGCTGTCATATAAGGCTCCCGTAATCTCAAAAATCAAATCGCTCAGGATGACCATGTATCATTTTGGAGCTGCCTTGAATCATACAATCTCTGAGAGGGTATTCTTACATCTATGACGCAGATCAAGTTCGGAACCTCAGGATGGCGTGCAGTCATGGCCGAGGAGTTTACCTTTGCCAGCGTGCGGCAGGCTCTGCATGGAATCGCGCGCTATGTTGTTTCCCAGAAACCGCGGAAGGAAAGGCATCGCATCATTGTGGGGCGCGATCCGCGCTTTCTGGGGGAAACTTTCGTTGAACTCGCGCAGGAGGTTTTGCTATCGCATGGAGTTACACCATTGGTGATCCCAGAGCCTGCGCCCACGCCAGCGATTGCCTATGAGGTGACGCGCCTTCAGTCGGATGGAGCGGTTAACTTTACGGCGTCGCACAATCCGCCGGAGTATAACGGCATCAAGTTTTCCACGCCGGATGGCGCGCCCGCTTTGCCTGAGGTAACCAAGAAGATCGAAGCCGAGATTGCGCAGCTCAACGGCATTCCCGCAAAGACGGCGGTCGCGGGGACAAGATCGGAAAGCATCGAGGTCAAGGCGGTTTACCTGGCGCGCCTGAAAGAGATCCTCGACCTGAGCATCATCAAGAAAGCCAAACTCAAAATTGCCTTCGATCCCCTGTGGGGGGCGGCGCGGGGATACTCTGATGCGCTGCTGCGCGAGGCCGGCATTGACGTTGTCACGGTCCATGATTGCCGCGATGTGCTGTTTGGCGGCCACGCGCCCGAGCCGGATGACCATCTGCTGGATGACTTGCGCAAAGCGATGAAGTCCGTGGGCGCGCACATCGGTATTGCGACCGACGGCGATGCCGACCGCTTCGGCATTGTAGATGCCGATGGGACATTTATCTCACCCAATTACGTTATCGCGTTGCTGTTCGAATATCTCGTCGAAAGCCGGGGATGGAAAAATGGTGTCGCCAAATCGGTGGTGACGACGAACCTGATCAATGCGCTTGCCCGCCATTACGGAATCCAGCTTTATGAGACTCCCGTCGGATTCAAATACATCGGCGAGCTGATCAAAGAAGACAAGATCGCAATCGGCGGAGAGGAAAGCGCCGGGCTTTCGATCAGGCACCATGTACCGGAAAAAGACGGCATACTGGCCGGATTGCTGTGCTGCGAGATGCTGGCCGCGCGAGCGCTCGCGGGACAACCTGGCACGCTCGGGCAGCAACTAGAGAAGCTATTTGTCAAAGTTGGTTCCTTTTATCCTTTGCGCGAGAACTTCCGCTTGACGGGGGATGTTCAGGGGAAGTTAACTAATAAGTTACGGGAAGAGCCGCGCGAGTTTGGCGGTCGAAAAGTTGCAGAAGTAGTACGCACCGATGGGCTTAAGCTGGTGCTGGAAGATGGTTCGTGGGTGTGCTTTCGCGTTTCAGGAACGGAACCGGTGGTGCGCATCTATTCGGAGGCGCGCTCGCGGGAAGACCTGCAGAAGTTAAGCGCTGCGGCAAAAGAGTGGGTATTGCGGTAGAGAGGTTTCACAAATCTTGAAGGCGCAAGATTTTGAAGACCTCAGGGGGCTAAAGCCCAAATTTTTGAAGACTGTAACGGCTGAAGCCGTGCCCCTTCAAAAATCATTATGAAAGAACTCTGGTTTCTCGGGACGGACAAGATTTGGAGATCATTGAAATAACACGCGAATGGATTTACAGCCGTCGCCGCAGGGTGGCGACTGTAGGCATTGGCGTGCTGACCGCGCTCCTGGGATGGCATGTGGTGTTTGGCGCCAACGGAATCTTTCCTTACGAGCACAAGCGCGCTGAATATCGCAGCGTACAGAGCGAGATCGAAAATCTGCAGCAGGAAAATGACCGCCTGCAATCGGAGATCAAGTCTCTGCGCTCCGATCCGAAAACCATTGAGCGCGAGGCGCGTGAGCAGTTGCGCTATGCGCGTCCGGGAGAGAAGGTCTTTATGTATCCTTCACAAAATCCTGCACAGCCGCCAGCGAACGCCACGGCAAAGAAATAGTAACGTTGTCTGAACCACGGTTCCCACTTGGGTAGTGGTACAGTTTGGAATACCCAGCACAGGAAAGCGTGGGCAGGATGCCCACGCCACAGCCGGCGAGACGCCGGCGCTACTTCAAATTGACCGCTACCCCCACTTGCAATTCATATGGAAGTCGCTGTAAAAGGGATAGCACTGCCTTTGCTTCGTCCAGAGCAACCAAGGCCGCCACGGCTTCATGGCTGTGACAAAATTTTCAATCCACGCAGTTTTTCAGACTGCATATCCGGCGGCTATTCCGCCAAAAACAGGAGATTCCCCCAATGAAAAAAATTTCTTTGAGGATGTTTGCGCTGGCCCTCATCATTTCTCTATCCGCCTGGGCACAGGATGCAAACAAGCCGGGTGACAGTGGCAAGAGCGATTTAGGAAAACAGATGACCGTTTCCGGCTGGGTGAGCGATTCCGGCTGCGGCGCTAAGGCTGCCCACGCCGGGGCCGCGGATTGCACCAAGAAGTGTATCGCCGCCGGCAAAAAAGTTGTATTTGTTGACGACAAGGAGAAGAAGGTCTGGGCGGTTTCGAATCCGGAAGCTCTGAAAGGCCACGAGGGAGAGCATGTGGAGCTCGACGCCCATGTGAACTCGGATACAAATACGGTTCATGTGATGAAAGTTACGACCACACCCGAACCGGCTAAGAGCTAGCTTCAAGAACCAGCTCCTAGCTCTCAGCTCCAAGCTCTAAGGGCAGCAAGCCGGAACCTTGCTGCCCTTTGTTTTTAGTTTTGTGTGTTCTGGTTTGTGACGGCTGAAAATCCATTTGTTGGCAACCTCTCCAGCCACTGAGATCATGGGTCAAGCAGCTTTCCCTTGCAGCTTGGAGCTGTTTTTAACGCACCACGCCTTCCAGTGGTGAGCTGGCTGTGGCATAGAGTTTTTTGGGCATGCGGCCGGCTAGGTAAGCGGCACGGCCGGCGATGATGGCATGGTGCATGGCTTCCGCCATCAGTACTGGGTCTTCAGCATGCGCGATTCCTGAGTTCATCAGCACGCCGTCAGCGCCGAGTTCCATAGCAATGGCAGCGTCGGAGGCGGTGCCGACCCCGGCATCCACGATCAGGGGCACGCTGCTAATCATCTCGCGCAAAATGCGGATGTTAGCTGCGTTCTGGATCCCCATTCCACTGCCAATAGGCGCGCCCAACGGCATAATGGCGCTGGCCCCGGCGTCGAGCAGACGTTTGGCAACGACGATGTCGTCGCTGGTGTAGGGAAGCACGATAAATCCATCTTTCACCAGAACGCGGGTAGCTTCAATGGTGGCCTGAACGTCAGGATATAGCGTACGCTCGTCGCCAATGACTTCGATCTTCACCCAATCGGAGAGTCCGACCTCGCGGGCCAGGCGGGCGGCGCGGATGGCCTCATCGGCGGTGTAGCATCCGGCGGTGTTGGGGAGAAGGAAATATTTTTTTGGATCGATGAAGTCGAGCAGCGACTCTTTGCTACGGTCAAGGTTGACGCGGCGCACGGCAACCGTAACCATCTCGGCGCCGCTGGCTTCGATGGCGCGGGCAGTTTCCTGTCCGGATTTATATTTGCCCGTGCCCACGATCAGGCGTGAACGAAAGCTTCTGCTAGCGATAATCCATGAATCCATAACCTTCTAATTGTAATCGAGTTGCCGGGGGAATTTAGATTGAATGCGGGTTGTAATTGAACTGCGCCGCCCTCTAGTCTTTCTCTTCCCACGCAGAGACCTACAAGCTACTCTCTGCCCATCGCCATTGAAGAAAACCATTTGCGCTAGCGGGTTGTAGAATTAAGAAGCTTTACAGCAAAGTTATGAATTTTTATGGGAGCGCCTGAGCTTGCAACGCATTGAGACTGCACTGCCCGATGTTTTCTTGATCGAACCCAAGGTCATCAATGACCAGCGGGGGTTTTTTCTGGAGAGCTACCATCGCGAAAGGTATGCCGCTCTGGGCATTCATGATGAATTCGTGCAAGACAATCATTCACAATCGGTGCGCGGCACCCTCCGGGGATTGCATTACCAGCTCCAGCATGCGCAAGCCAAGCTGTGCCGGGTGGTGCGCGGCGAGGTGCTGGATGTGGCGGTGGATATCCGGGAGGGATCGCCGTACTTTGGGCGGTCGGTGAGCGTGGTGCTCTCGGCGGAAAACAAACGGCAGATTTATGTGCCGAAAGGATTTGCGCACGGATTTCTCGTGCTTTCGGAGACGGCGGAGTTTCTTTATAAGTGCAGCGATTTTTATTTTGCCGAGCATGAGTATGGAGTGCTGTGGAGCGATCCGCAGTTGAAGATCAACTGGGACGTGGCTAATCCGATTCTTTCGGCGAAAGACCAGAAGTTTGTTCCCTTGGCGCAGGTGCCGAAAGAGTTGCTGCCGAAATACGGGCAATAGATCGCAAAGCACGCACCCTGGTTCGAATCGGGAAATTCCCGAAGTGGTTATCTCCGGATGCTGACAAATTTTTAACCAACTCTTAATGTGTACTGACCTTTAGGACAATTGACGGATGGGTCCGCCGTCGGCGAGAATTTGTATAACGTTTACAGCCACTTTGAACCAATACATTCAACCAATCAGAACGAAAACGATCAAGAGGATTTAGGGGACCTTTCGCTGGTTTTCGTGCAAGGAGAAAAATCATGCGGATTCGTGTCTTTACGCTGGGAGCAGTGTCGCTTTTTCTGGCAGTTCTTTCGCTTCTTTTCCCACTGAGCGCTCATGCAGATTCCTGCAGCACGCCGGCGAATGCCATCGTTGCCGAGAACTGCCTGCCTGGAAATCCGGCCAGCGAGTGGGATATCAGCGGCGCCGGCGACACTACCATCCAGGGTTTTGCCACTGACATCAGCGTGAATCGCGGGCAGACCATTTCGTTCAAGGTAAACACAAATGCCTCCGCCTACCGCATTGATATCTATCGCATAGGATTTTATAGCGGGAATGGCGCCCGCAAGGTTGCGACGATTACGCCATCAGCAACGCTTCCACAAACCCAGCCCGCTTGCCTTACCGATGCCGCTACCGGTCTCACAGATTGCGGAAACTGGGCGGTCTCGGCATCATGGGCCGTGCCGGCCAACGCGGTTTCGGGCCTGTACATCGGCAGGCTGGTGCGCACCGATACGGGAGGCGCCAGCCACATGGTTTTTATCGTGCGCGACGACAGCGGCGGCTCCGACGTGCTTTACCAGCTCTCAGATACAACCTGGCAGGCCTATAACGATTATGGCGGCAACAGCCTGTATGTAGGTTCTCCCGCCGGCCGAGCTTACAAGGTGAGTTACAACCGGCCTTTTGTGGTCAGAGGCAATCAATTTGCTCGCACGTGGTTCTTTGCGGATGAATATCCGATGATTCGCTGGCTGGAATCGAACGGATACAACCTGAGTTATTCCAGCGGAATGGATACCGACCGCTTCGGAGCAAATTTACGACTGCACAAACTCTTTGTTTCTTCCGGACATGACGAGTACTGGTCAGGGAACCAGCGCGCCAACGTAGAAGCCGCCCGCGCTGCAGGCGTCAACCTCGCATTTTTCAGCGGCAATGAGATTTTCTGGAAGACGCGCTGGGAGAACAGCATTGATGGTTCGAACACCCCCTTTCGTACGCTGGTGAGCTACAAGGAGACGCACGCCAACGCCAAGATCGATCCCCAGGATCCACCCACCTGGACGGGCACATGGCGCGACCCGCGCTTCAGTCCGCCGGCCGATGGTGGCCGTCCGGAGAATGCATTGTCGGGAACCATCTTCATGGTGAACTGCTGCCGTGCAGATACCATGATTGTTCCGGCCGAAGATGGGCAGATGCGCTTCTGGCGAAACACCAGCGTGGCCACTCAGACTCCGGGAGGATCGGTCGCGCTCAATGGCGCAGTCATCGGCTATGAGTGGGACGAAGAGCTCGATAACGGAGTACGTCCTCCAGGCTTGTTCTGGCTCTCTACCACCCCCGTAGCCGTCAGCTCTTTGCTGCTCGATTTTGGCAGCACCTATGGAGCAGGGAACGCGACCCACCACATGACAATGTACAAGTCTCCCAGCGGGGCTTTAGTCTTTGGCGCGGGCACGGTGCGCTGGTCCTGGGGACTCGACGCGAACCACGATGACGGCTCTTCGACTCCAGATGTGCGCGTGCAACAGGCGACGGTCAATCTTCTCGCAGACATGGGCTGCCAGCCTGGAAGTTTACAGGCAGGCTTGATCCCCGCGGCCGCTTCGGCAGACACAACGCCACCAGCCTCGGCCGTTACTCCTCCGGCTGGAGTCGTGGTAGGAACGCCGGTGACGATTGCCGGCACGGCCGCAGATGCGGGCGGCGGAGTGGTGGCGGGTGTGGAAGTTTCTATAGATGGCGGCCCGTGGCATCCCGCCAGCGGACGATCATCATGGAGTTACAACTGGGTTCCGACCAGATCGGGCAGCATCACCATCCGCAGCCGCGCGGTGGATGACAGCGGCAACCTGGAAACTCCCTCCGGCGGCATCACCGTAACAGTAGCGCAGCGCACCTGCCCCTGCAGCATCTGGAACTCTTCCACGGTGCCGCAAACTCCTTCGGCAACTGACAATCGCGCCGTAGAAGTGGGCGTCAAGTTCCATTCCACCGTTTCCGGTTTTATTACGGGAGTGCGCTTTTACAAAGGACCGCTCAATACCGGAACGCACATCGGCAACCTGTGGACGAGCACCGGAACTCAACTGGCAACTGCGACATTTACCAATGAAAGCTCTGGTGGATGGCAGCAGGTCAACTTCGCCACTCCGGTAGCGATCAGCGCCAACACAACGTATATTGCCTCGTATTTTGCGCCCGTCGGAGGCTACGCCAGCAACAACTTCTATTTCACCCAGGGCTTTGATAACGAGCCCTTGCGCGCGCTGGCCGACGGCGAAGACGGCGGCAACGGCGTCTTCAACTACAATCCCACTAGCATTTTCCCCACCCAAACTTTCAGTTCCACTAACTATTGGGTTGATGTCGTGTTTTCAACTACGGCCAATGCTTCGCCGGTTGCCAACAATGACTCGTACACCACGACCCAGGGCCAGGTGCTCGGTGTTGCAGCGCCGGGAGTGCTCAGCAATGATGTTGCCCAGGACAGCAATCCACTGAGCGCCATCAAGGCATCCGATCCAGCGAACGGGGCGCTCGCCTTCAACTCCGATGGGTCTTTCACCTACACGCCCAATGCAGGTTTCACCGGCGTCGATAGCTTTACTTATCGCGCCAGCGATGGCGCGTTGACCTCAAATGTGGCCACAGTAACCATCACAGTAAATCCCTCCGGCGGCTCCTCCACTACGATCTGGAGCCCCTCCACGGTTCCCGGCACAGCCGATGCCAGCGACAATGGTTCTGTAGAGCTGGGCGTCAAGTTTCGCGCCAGCGTGGCCGGCTCTATTACCGGCGTGCGCTTCTACAAAGGGCCGCTCAATACCGGAACCCATGTTGGGAATCTATGGTCGAGCGCCGGAACCTTGCTGGCAACGGCTACATTCAGCAACGAAACTGCATCCGGATGGCAGCAGGTGAACTTCGCCACTCCAGTTGCGATCAGCCCGGATACCACCTACGTGGCGTCATACTTTGCTCCTGGAGGACAGTATGCCTTCAATGGCAACTATTTCACCTCAGGCGTGACCAACGGTCCGTTGCACGCTTTAGCCAGTAGCGAAGATCCCGGCGGGAACGGCGTCTTCCACTATGGCTCGACCAGCGGCTTCCCCACACAATCGTTTAACTCGAGCAATTATTGGGTAGATGTCGTATTCACCAGCGGCAGCGCCAGCAATCTTCCGGTCGCGAATAACGACGCCTATACGACCACGCAAGGGCACGCGCTTACGATCGCCGCGCCTGGTGTTCTCAGCAATGACACCTCATCCAGCGGCAATCCCTTGGCAGCTATTAAGGTGAGCGATCCAGCCAACGGAACGCTGGCCCTGAGCGCAAACGGAGGCTTTACTTACACGCCCAATGCTGCTTTCAGCGGCAGCGACAGCTTTACTTATCGAGCGACGGATGGCGCATTAACTTCAAACCTAGCTACGGTAAGCATCACGGTGACTCCATCGGGTGGAACGCCAGTCACGATCTGGAGTCCTTCCACCGTACCTGGCAACGCCGATGCCAATGACAACAGCTCCGTGGAACTTGGTCTCAAGTTCAACGCCAATGTAAGCGGTTCGGTTACTGGAGTGCGTTTCTACAAAGGACCGCTCAATACCGGAGTCCACATCGGCAATCTCTGGTCGAGCGCCGGGACTCTTCTGGCCAGTGCAACATTTACGAACGAAACTGCCTCCGGATGGCAGCAGGTGAACTTCGCGGCCCCGGTCGCCATCCAGGCGAACACAACTTATGTTGTTTCCTATTTTGCTCCGCAGGGAGAATACGCATTTGATGGCAGTTTCTTTGCGAATAGCGGTGTAACCAACGGTCCTCTGCATGCCTTGAGCAATGCCGAGGGAGGCGGCAACGGGGTCTTTAACTATGGTTCCACGAGCAGTTTCCCCTCGCAAAGCTTTAATGCCACCAATTATTGGGTGGATGTGGTTTTCAGCGCGGGTTCGGCCAGTCCGCCCGTTGCCAATAGCGACAGCTATACAACAACCCAAGGACAGGCGCTGACCGTCGCCGCGTCCGGTGTTCTCGGCAATGACACCTCTCCCAGCGGCAATCCGCTCTCGGCTACGAAGGTTACCGATCCGGCCCATGGTGTGGTGACATTGAATGCCAACGGATCGTTTACCTACACCCCCAACGCTGGTTTTAGTGGGAGCGACAGTTTCACATACCGGGCCAGCGATGGCGTCCTGAACTCGAACACCGCCACGGTGAGCATCACTGTGACGCCCTCTGGCGGGTCTCCGGTTACGATCTGGAGCCCATCCACGCTGCCTGGCACTGCCGATGCCAGCGACAACGGCTCGGTTGAATTGGGTCTCAAGTTCCGCGCCAGCGTTTCCGGGTTTGTCACCGGGGTCCGTTTTTACAAAGGGTCGCTCAATACAGGGATTCACATCGCCAATTTGTGGTCGAGCACCGGCACATTGCTGGCAACCGCCACCTTCACCGGCGAAACCGCCTCAGGATGGCAGCAGGTCAATTTTGCAAGTCCGGTTGCGATTGCTGCGAATACAACTTATGTCGTCTCCTACTTTGCTCCCGGCGGAGAATATGCCTTCGACCGAAGCTACTTCGCGACAACCGGGGTGACGAACGGCCCGCTGCACGCCCTGGCCAACAGTGAAGACCCCGGTGGCAATGGAGTCTTCCGCTACGGGAGCAGCAGCAGCTTCCCCACACAGACCTTCAACGCTGCCAATTACTGGGTAGATGTGGTGTTCACGCAGTAACCCGTCACCCAGTAAGCCTGAAGTCGGAAGAAGCCTGAAGTCGGCAGTAAGAAATAAGAAGTCGGAAATGTGAAGCATTTGGTTTTAATTTACTTCTGACTTCTGTCTTCGTGCTTCTGACTTGGCAAGCGTCTTAAGTCCCACTGCGCCCCAAAATCTTCGAAGCGTATAATCGAGGTTTATGGGTACGCATGCACATCCGCCACACGGGGCTCCACAGCAACAAGGGCCGCAACCGCTACCGGGCATCCAGAACGTTGTAGCCATCGGCTCGGGTAAAGGCGGAGTAGGTAAAACCACGATTTCCGTGAACCTTGCGGTTGTCCTCAGCCGCATGGGATTCAAAGTAGGCCTACTGGATGGCGACGTGTATGGCCCTAACGTTCCTCTCATGCTGGGCACGAGCGCTCAACCCAAAGTAGTCGGCGAGAACCGCCTCGAACCGCTGCTTCAGCACGGCGTGCGAGCGATCTCGGTGGGCTTTCTGAACCCTGGCGACAAACCTTTGATCTGGCGCGGACCCATGCTGCACTCGATTATCCGGCAGTTCCTGCAGCAGGTGGAATGGGGCACTCTTGATTACCTTTTGATTGATCTGCCGCCGGGCACCGGCGATGTGGCTATCTCGTTGATCCAGACCGTCCCGGTCAGCGGGGCGGTGGTGGTTTGCACTCCTTCCGACGTCGCCTTGCAAGATGCCCGCAAAGCTATCGAGATGTTCAAGCAACTTCGGGTCGATATCCTGGGCTTGGTGGAGAACATGAGTTATTTCATCTGTCCTCATTGCCAGCACGAGGTGGATATCTTCTCCAAGGGTGGCGGGCAGCGCACGGCCGACGTCTATGGCGTTCCTTTCCTGGGCGGAATTGAGCTGGATGCCAGCATCCGGCAGGCAGGCGACTCTGGTAAACCAGTTTCGCTCGCCGAAGGAAGCGAAAAATCCGGTCCGGGCAAGTCGTTCTACGACTTTGCAAAACGTGTGGTGGAACGGGTGAATGAACAAAACGCTACCCGGGGCGAGAGTGTGATTGAGATTCGGTAAGCAGTTTCCAGTTTCCGTATAGCCCGTTATCTGCTCGTACTAAGACCCGCCAAAATGCTCCCTTTCAGGCATCTGTTCAAGGCGGTTTTCGACAAATCTTAAAAACCAAGTGTCATAAAATTGGGGGCTCTGCGTGTCATTCCAGATAGCAGGGTATGCAGAACGCATGAGTGACCTGTATTTTGATATCGCGACTTTAATTGCCGCCGGGCGGCCGGCTTCGCGCACCGAACTTGCTTTGCGGGCGCGTGAATTGGCCGCTCGCTGCTACCGCGAGGACCGCGACGCGGTCTACCGGTATCTGGTCGCCTTGGGAACGAATCCTGCCGAAGCACAGGATCTGGCGCAAGAGACATTTCTGAAGCTTTATATTGCGCTGTGCAAGCGCACGCAGATTGAAAATGTTCGCGCCTGGCTTTTCACCGTAGCTTCGCGTCTGGCGCTCAATCAAAGGCGATGGTGGCGTTACCGCCCTGCGGCCAGCGAGGAGGAAGTTGCCCGCTGGATGCGTTCGGAACCCGACCCGCAAGGCACACCGGAAGAGGTACTTCTTCATCGCGAAACGGCTTTGCGTCTGAATGCAGCGGTGCGCGGGCTTTCTCGCCAACAGCAGGCGTGCCTGCACCTGCGTGCCGAAGGCTTTCGTTTTCGTGAGATCGCCGCCATTCTCGGTGTGAGCGTGGCTACGGTGGCCGAGTTCCTGCGCAGGGCTATCGCAGCCTTGAGGAAGGCAATGCATGAGTAGCATGAAAAGACATCCCGTTGATTACGCCGGTCTGCTGATGTATGCGGAAGGCGAACTGTCTGGCAGCGCATCCAATCGAATGCGCTCGCACCTTACCAGTTGTCCCGGCTGCCAGGCTGAACTGGAACGCCTGCAGGACGGAGTCGAAACGCTTCTCCGATTCCACAATGAGTTTAGATTGTTCGCGCCCGCGCCCCCGGGCCACTGGGAGCCGCTGGATGCGCGAATCATAAGCTGGGAAAGACGGTGGAGCGCGGGTTCGCTGCCAGAGAACTTAGGGGCGATGTTAAGACCCATCTACCGCTTGGTAACAGTGGCGGCTATGCTGCTGCTGGTGGTTTGTGTCATCCTCCAGCCGTGGCATGAAACTGTTTCTGCCAACGAACTGCTGGCGCGCGCCATCGCGGCCCAAAGCAGGAGTGTCACTGGTCAGCAGGGGCGCGTGATTCATGAACGGCTGCAAATTCATCGCAGATCGGGAACACGTGGCCAGAACAATGACATGACCATCAATTATGAGTCGTGGCAAGATGAGTCACGTAAACATTTCCACGAAAGCTCTTCTTCGGCTGAAATTAACGGCGAATTGCGGCACGTTTACCAGGCCAATCACCTCGATTGGGAATCCCCGCTTTCGGCGGCAGCCTATGAAAGATGGCAAGATTCGCTGCCCGAAAAACATGCTTCGGTTGCGCGCAACGATTCTGCTGGTTTCACTCTGACCACCGTGGTCAGCGACCAGCCCGAGGGTGATGTCATTGGAAAAGCACAATTCGTTGTGAACACAACGGACTGGCTTCCCACGGCTGTGCACCTGTGGCTCCATGACCGTGAATATGAAATCAGCGAAGTAAATTCTGAATTGTTGTTGCCTTCCCAGGTCAGCCCCTCGCTTTTCGATGCACCTGCCGCCATATGGCTGCAACCTGTGGCTGCGAAGCAATC
>Ga0070741_10005881_pt1 | contig 26792 bp, 22 predicted proteins | sample Coa_R1_4_FD_66440 | JGI IMG/M metagenome (GOLD analysis project Ga0070741, IMG submission 66440) | Surface soil microbial communities from Centralia Pennsylvania, which are recovering from an underground coalmine fire - Coalmine... | ecosystem: Environmental > Terrestrial > Soil > Unclassified ... | reverse complement strand
CTGGGCGGCGTGGACTTGGGCGCTCTTCCCCTACGCGATCTATTGGCCTGTGCGCGTGGTTTGGGAGACCAGTCTCTCGGCGTTTCTTCTGAGCCTTGTTTTCCTGCTCTCCTTGCGACTAGTGAAAGAATCGCGACGAAGCGACTGGCTGACTCTCGGTGTGCTTTGGGGGCTGATTGCGCTTACGAATCCCACCATGCTGTCATTCCTTCCCTTCTCTCTAGGATGGATTTGGTGGAAACTTCGGGTGCTGGGGAAGAAACCAACGTTGAATGTCGCCTTAGTGCTGGTGCTCTGCGTGGCAGTGATGGCTCCATGGTTGGCGAGAAATTATCTGGTTTTCGGGCGCTTCATCTTTGTCCGCGACAATTTCGGGATGGAACTGCACCTGGCTAACAATGAGGTTTCCGGTGGCAAGTGGACGCGGTCGGAACATCCCGGCAACGATCCGCAGCAGATGAAGAAATTTCAGGAAGTGGGCGAACTTCCCTATATGCAGGCGGAACAACGAGCGGCTTTCGATTTTATCCGCGCACATCCGGGGCAGTTTCTTCGCTACTGCTCGCAACGCGCAGTGTACTTCTGGATCGGCAACCCGCAAGAGACGCTGGTTGGCAGTTGGAATTTGGGGTTGGCCCGGCACCTGGCGTTCTTCCTTTCTGCGGCCGCAGCTTTCGTCGGTTTGTGGCTATGCTTTCGAAACCAGGTCCCCTGTACTTTTCTGTTTGCCTGCCTGATGATTCTCTTTCCCATTCCGTACTACATCGCGCACCCCTCGCCTCGCTATCGGCACGCCATTGAACCAGAAATGGTGCTGTTGATTGTCTATGCCTTGTGGCAAGCCCGCGGCTGCCGAATAGAGATTCCCAATCCTGGCCACAGGCGTACGTAAAGAGGGCGTTTGCCTTGAAGTCCCATTCGAAGGCAATTGTCTGGCCCAGAATTTCACGGTACAAATAAGTAACCGCGGTGCCAGAGATCGCCAATAAGCTCGCAGCATCTTCTCCGCGCCTGCATCACTAACTGAAATCGTTCATGCGTACCATTTTGCAAAAGCGAGAGCTGCGCTTAGTGTTTGCCGCCAATGTGGTTTCCATGTTGGGCAGCGGAATGAACTCAGCCGCGGTTACCTGGTTCATTCTGCAAGCAACTCACTCTGAGGTGGCGCTAGGCACGCTGGTGGTTTTGCAAACAATTCCGGCAGTGCTGATGCTTCCCTTCACCGGCGTAATCATTGACCGGGAGGACCGTCGGCATCTGCTGATGTGGCTGGATGCAATTCGGGGAGTCATTATTCTCGCCATCGCGCTGCTTGCTTTTGCGGGACGCGTCCACTTATGGCAGCTTTACGCGATGGCCATGCTGGTGGCTGCGGGCTTCTGGATGTTCTGGCCTACCATCACGGCGCTCATCCAGGAGCTCACCCCGGAGGCGCAATTTGTTCACGCCAATACCTTCCTGCTGGCCGGCGTGCAGGGCGGCTGGCTGATTGCCGGATCAATCGTAGGCTTTGTCTACAACCACATCGGTCTGGGCGGAGTCTTGCTGATTGATTTCGCCACGTACGCGGTCTCGCTGGGATGTTACTTCGCCATTCGCAAGGGAAAGCATTTAGTGAAGCGTCCCGCCGGAGCACATCCGGCGGTGGAGGCTGCGGAGACCGCGTTCGCGCGATATTGGCACGAGCTGGGCGAGGGCATTCGTTACCTGCATGGACGACGCTACGTGGTGCTGCTCGGCATAAGCTGGGCACTCTTTATCGGCGCCATGATGACGCAGGGTGTGGTCAGCGCTCCGCTGAGCGATCGTGTGCTGCACGCCGGCCCTGTGGGTTATGGCTGGCTGAATGCCGCATGGGGCAGCGGCGCCTTCCTGAGCGCTTTGTACGCGCCCTTGGTAATCGCCAAGCTGAAGGCTCGTCCTGCGGTTGCGGTGGCTATGGCCCTGCTTTCTGCCAGTATTTTCTGCGCGCCATTCTCACGCTTCTTGGCGATCGCGGTCGCGCTCTACCTCATTATGGGATCTGCCCGCGGGGTAGGCGGCATCGCCATTTCAAGCAGCATGATGGAACACGTGCCGCCGCACTTTATGGGACGAGTGCAGAACACATTCTTTTTCATCGGGACCACACTGCAGCTTGCGCTCGGCCCGCTAGTCGGCGCGATCGCCCACCGACTAGGGCTCGCGTACGCGTTCTCCATCGTGGGTGGCCTATATGCGATCGCGTTTTTGACCGCAACCTGGCCAGCGGATGCGCGCCCGGTGGTCATCTCAGAGGCGGCCGCCAGCAAGTAATACTTACAGTCTCATCCGTACTCCGAACTCACAATGGGCAATCATGATCAGGGCATTGGCTGGCTGCTCGTTTAGAACCTCGGGTCTCTGCTATTCTGTCGAGTTTTAGAACAAGGAAGGGATCCATGGGAAACAGCCTTGAGGGACGCACAGCCGTTGTATTTGGGGTGGCGAATAAGCGCAGCATCGCTTGGGCCATAGCGCAAGGCCTGCATGCGGCAGGCGCGCAGCTCGCACTCACTTATCAGAATGAGCGTTTGGAGCAGGAGGCAAGCGATTTGGTCACCTCCCTCCCAGGCACGCAAGGATTCCGCTGCGACGTTTCCAGCGATGAAGAAGTCGAGCGCCTGTTCTCGGAACTGAAGTCACGCTATGGAAAACTGCATACCATGGTGCACAGCATTGCGTATGCGCCGGCAGATGAGCTGAAGGGCGAATTTGTTCAGACCACGCGGGAAGGATTTCGGATCGCGCACGAAGTGAGCGTCTATTCGCTCATCTCGCTGGCTCGGGCAGCAGTGCCGCTCATGGAGGATGGAGGGAGCATGATCACCATGACGTACTATGGCGCGGAGAAAGTAGTTCCCCATTACAACGTAATGGGCGTTGCCAAGGCGGCTTTGGAGGCTTCGGTGCGGTACCTGGCCTATGATCTGGGAAAGAAACGCATTCGTGTGAATGCCATATCTGCCGGTCCCATCAAAACTCTGGCTGCGCGGGGTATCTCCGGATTGAGCGCCATGATGAAAAGCCACGCCGAACGGTCTCCCCTGCAACGCAATGTGGAGGTCAGCGAAGTAGCAAATACGGCAGTTTTTCTTGCGTCAGACGCCAGCTCCGGTATCACCGGCGAAACCATTTACGTGGATTGCGGATATAACATTATGGGATTTTAGAACGGTGGTTGGAAACCAAAGCCGATGCCGGTTTCCGACCGGCGTAACTCGGCGGTAACCACGTCACAGCTTCACCATAAGTGCAAACTCTTGCACTAGGAGCTCGACTTCGCACCCCCGGCACACTACGTTCTTCGAAATTAGTTAGTACCTGCAGGTACTTACAACCTAAGTACCTCTTTCAGTCATCTGTGTAGGTCGGGTTGACGTCACCATCGATGCAATAGGTTCCTTTACATCCTTTACCTGCTAAACAGAGCACATTGCTTGTGACTGGCCGTTGAAACGGCGATTTCCTAGTTTGGAACATCAAATGCACTTTTTCATCTGGTAAGTCATGCCCAAAGCACAGCAGATAAGGGTTGCGCTCCCGCCAGTAGCAGATCTGGCAACTATCGAACAGGTAGTTTCGACCCCCACAAGAGTTCTCGCCTGGCGTACATCGCAGGAACCGAGTCGACAACTTGGGCGAGCAACTGCATTGGTGCTGGGAGGCATAGTCCTCATCGGACTCTTGCAGCTGACGCAACCCTTTTTTCAAGACCAGGCATTTTTCACCATCGGCGCTGAGGCGATGAATCGCGGCCGGGTCCTTTACCGCGATTTTTGGGACATAAAGCAGCCTGGCATTTTTGTTTTCTATCTCGTTGCAGGCAAGCTTTTTGGATTTCATGAAATTGGTATTCACCTTTTTGAGCTGCTGTACATGACCGCTTTCTCCGTGGTCTTAATCAGGACATGCAGGCATTACTACAAGATTCCCGTATTGTCCGTGGTGGCTCCGCTCCTGACCGTGGGCGTGTATTACGCTGTGGCCGGAATCAGCCAGACCGGCCAGGTGGAAAGCCTGGTGGGTTTTCCGCTCTTTTTATGTCTGTGGTTTGCCTATCGTGCGACGCGCGATCACGAAAGCGGGACTCGAAACTTCTTCTGGTGTGGCTTCATGGGCGGGATGGTTCTTTTGCTGAAGCTCATGTTCCTACCCATTGTTCTTTGCTTCGCACTAAGCGCCCTAATGCACGTAAGGCGCAAATCATCGCCAGCAGTACTTGCGTTCCCAGTAAGACACGCGGGCGCGTTTGTGGCCGGGGTGCTGCTGCCCTTGTTGGCAATGACTGTGTACTTCGCGCTGACAGGCACCCTGGGAATGGCCTTTTATACGTTTTTGGTTTATCCCCTCCGCGCCATTACCAACCTTCCTTCCGCTGGCGCGAGCAGGCTGAATGACGGCATGCAGTGGTTTCTTTATCATTTTGGGCCCGAACTTAGCCTGGCATTTATCGGCGCGTGGTGGTCATGGAAAAGGTCCAAGGATTTCTTGTCCGTCAATCTTGTGCTTTGGCTGGGCGCAGGCGCCGTGGTAGTCCTGCTGCAGTGCCTTTCCTGGTGGCGTTACCATTACATGCTGTTTTTCGTGCCTTTGGGTCTTTTGGCAACGAAGGGCATTGACGAGATATGCCAACTATTTAAAAGCGTTCCAATCTCTACCTGGCGAGCCACAAGAATCTCGAGCATCCTGGCGATGGTGCTGCTGTTTTCGCCCATGCTGAGTTCATTAGGGCTCAAAACTCTGGCGCTTGCTCATCACGGTTTTGCGCTTACCAAAGAACGCAGGCTCGAGTATCAAGCGAGGTTTCCTGAGGGTCAGTATCAAAATGCGCTGGCCGAAGTGAGTTTCTTGTCTCGGCCGGAGAGCCTCGCCGGCGATATATATGTTGTCGGACACCCTCTGTACTATTTCCTCTCCGGTCGTCAACCAGCTATAGCAATGAACGGCAGCGGCATCGAAATATTTCTTCCCGAACAGTGGAGAAGCTTATCGAGCCAGCTCAGAAAAGCACGCCCAGCTTATATTTTCATCAGTGCGCTGGATCGCAATCTGTTTCAGGCCGGCACTCCTGAGAGCGTGGATTTCATTGCACAGAACTACCGTGTGTTGCGAACCGATGATACCGGTACGTGGTATGTTCGTCTGCCCTGAGTGGTAGCACGATGTTGAACCCATGATTTTCTGGCTACAATCCGCTCCTGCGGGCGCCTGGAGAGCGATTGATTCATCGATCCTCAGGTTTGTGTACCACTTCACGCATCGCTCCGCGACCTTTGACCATGCAATCGTGCTGCTGAGCGGGAACACCTTTCTTAAAGGTGCAATCGTAGTCGCAGTTATTTGGTGGCTTTGGTTCCGAACGCAGAACGACATAGAGAAGCAAGAATCCGTGCTCGCCGCGATCATTGCCGGCTTTGCGGGACTGGCTCTGGCCAGGTTACTGGCGTTGATACTTCCGTTTCGACTTCGCCCGCTGGATGACCCGCAGCTCGCCCCTCAATTTCCCACGGCGATGGCAGGAAGCTTCGAACGCTGGAGTTCATTCCCCAGCGACCACGCGGTCCTGTTCTTCGCAATTGCTACCGGATTGTTCTTCGTTTCTCGCCGCGCGGCGCTGTTCATTTTTGCTTACATCACGCTGATAGTGTGTTTGCCGAGGCTTTATCTAGGAATCCATTATCCGACAGACATTTTTGCTGGCGTGGCACTGGGCGTTGGTCTGGGCTGGTTCTTCCATTTGTCGGCGGTCCGCCGAGCGGTTACCTGGTGGCCAATGAAGCTGCTGAATTACGATGCTGCATTCTTCTATGGCTGTTTCTTTATAGTCACCTACCAAATTGCCGAACTCTTCGAATCGGTGCGTGAAGTTGGTCGCTTTCTGATCCAACTCTATCGAGCGTGAGGGCAATCGGCAGGCTCACGCGGCTTTGGTCTGAGCCGATTCTTCCAGGATTCGCATCGCGCTTTGCGGTCCCTCATGCCCCAAGACCTTGGATTTCACCCCCCGCACCGCTTGGTAGTTAAAGAAAAAGGCCTCTATTTGTTTAAGTACAGTGGCATTCAGGTCGCGCAAGTGCTTCACGTCCGCGTAGGTAATTGACTCCGTTGCTACGGCAATCAACCGGTCGTTGCGGTGAGTCTTTCCTTTCTCCTCCTGCTCGGCTTTGACTACGCCAATGAGCCGGCACTCCACCAGACACCCGGGAAAAGTCGGCTCATCCATGAGCATGAGCACATCCAGCGGATCGCCGTCGGGGGCCTTGGTGGAAGGCACGAACCCGAAGTCGTATGGGAAGACCATGCCTTCCGGCAGGACTTTAGATAGTTTGAAAACATCTTTGTCGGGATCAAACTTATACTTGTTCCTGCTCCCCTTAGGTGTCTCGACGATAATCTGGACAGAACTCGCTCCTGCTTTTTGTAGTGGCAGCTTAGAACGGTTCCCTTCTCCCATACTGATCATCCTTAGCCCTATGCCAGTGTGACAGTGCTTCAGGCGGCGGCCGACGCCGCGCCCAACACCGCTTCCGGCAGAGGTCTTTGTCTTGCTGCACCTTGCTTTTTGCGTCCCGAAGCCACAGGCAGATAACGAGCTCTCATCTCATTTGTGCCGGATAGAGCGTGCTCGAATTTCTTAGCGGCGGTCGCTCTCACTTCTGTTAACAACTTACAACCTACGCCGTGATCCACAACCTCCTCGACAACTGACAGCAGTTCAGCCCAATCGTGCCATTCTCCGATAGCGTCCTTTACTTGTTTCAACTTCTCAATAAAACTCTGTTGTTCGGGGGTGTGCTCTTCAACCATCTGAAGCACGTACTGCAACTGCTTCACTTCGAGGCGGTAGGGGTGCAGATTGCTTTTGTCCAAGCGACGCGGTTCTCGTAATTCGGCAGAAAGCCGCAGGGCCATAGCGATTACATCTATACGCGCTGTACTGTTGGACGCATCGTCGTTGCGCACCAACTTTTTGACCTGCTTGGCACAACGTTGAAGCAGGCGTCGTAGTTCGGGACCATCTTTGCGTACGACTGCATGCATTTTCGCTGCCTTCTTAAAGCGTTGGTCCCCCAGGTATTCGAGGACCTGTATGAGACATTCTCTTTCTTCATCGACTTCGATTTGGGAGGCATAGCCTGTAAGCACATCCATGTCGCGAACCTGACCGGCATGCTTCCTGACGCGTCCCATAATGCGCAAAAGCTCCTGCCATTTGGCCTTCGATTCGAGCCCCAAAACCGCAAGCATCGCCTCGATTCGCCGGGACGAGGTGCGCATTTCGTGAACCAGTTCCGGACTGGGTTCCTTGGGAAATCCTTTGAGGTCCTTCCGCAGTTTTCGGAAGGGCTTGCGCAGGCGATCTACATCAAGGGGCATGACGTTCCTGATTACCTCCCTGAAAATGATGTATTGTTCGATGTTGCCTCTGCACCGAACGGTAGTATGTGGGTCTGAGTAAAAACGGCCTATCTCGTTTGCAGCAAGCCTCTCTAATCAGAGATTTTCAGGAATCATTAGCGAGCAACCGCAGAACTTGCCAGCGCTGGGCCTCCGCAGGTCAGCATCACCAACCGAAAGCCATCCACCTTGCTGTCAAACGGGCTCACAAGTAGCCTGCAAATGAAGGTCGGTATCAGCCGGTTGAGAATTCACGTTTTAGGAACCCGCCGGGCCCCGTCAGCGTAGAAATAAGGTAGGAAGGGCTGTGTCAAAACTGGGAAGCCTACGTCAAATAAGTTTTCGAATCCTTCTGTTGGTTCAGTAAATCGGATAAATGAACGTGAGAAGGCACGACTCCCTGGGGTTCGATAAGCGCCTGCAGCGGACGGTCTTGGCGCTGCTACTTGCCACCCCTCCCCGGGCGTTCCTAAGAGTACCGCACGTCGTAGGAATGCCTCGGTGCGAACATTACCTGACGCTCAACTGAGCGTCCACATTTGGAAGAGGAGCATATGGTAAGACGGATGTTGCTGGTGCTGGCTGTGGCAGTGGTAGTGATCGGAGGCCTCGGCTACCTCAAGTCACGACAAATCCAGTCGGCGGTACAGGCGCACTCGTTCCAACCGCCGCCGGAAGCGATCACCACGGTTGTTGCCAAACAGGCAACTTGGCCGTCAACTCTGAGCGTGGTGGGGACCATGGCTGCCATTCATGGAGTCACAGTGAGCGCCGATCTGCCCGGAACCATAAACAAAATCGAATTCGAGTCCGGGAGGTCAGTGCATGAGGGAGATGTATTGGTCGAGCTCGACACCCGGCAAGAACGCGCCCAGCTGGCTGCAATGGAAGCGCAGCGGGATTTGGCGAAGATCAACCATGCTCGCTGGCAGCAACTGGTGAACGAGGGGGTGGTCTCGCGGGTGGACTACGACAAAACACTGGCGGACCAGAAACAAACCGAAGCCAATGTGGGAGAGATTCGCGCGACCATCGACCGCAAGACGATCCGGGCGCCGTTCTCTGGGGTGCTGGGTATCCGCCAGGTCAACCTGGGTCAATACCTGTCCGCGGGTAGCGCGATCGTTCCTTTGCAATCGTTGAACCCCATTTACGTGAACTTCAGCGTGCCGCAGCAGGTGCTTGCACAGGTTCGAGTTGGAAACAGGGTGCAAATCACAACCGACAACTTGCCGGGGATGCAATTCACGGGGCGGGTGAACGCGATTGACTCGATTGTGGATTCAGGAACTCGCAATGTTCAGGTACAGGCGACCATGGCCAATCCTCAAGGCAAGTTGCGTCCAGGCATGTTTGTGGAGGTTCAAGTGGGGGTGGGCGCTGCGAGTTCCGTGATACCGCTGCCGGCATCGGCAATTAGTTTTGCCCCGTTCGGTGACTCGGTGTTTGTGGTAGGTGATATGAAAGGTCCGGATGGGAAAACCTATCGCGGCGTACACCAGCAGTTCGTCAAAATTCAGGGTGCACGCGGAGATCAGGTTGGCGTCGTTTCTGGTATTAAGCCGGGCGACGAGGTCGTGACCTCTGGGGTCTTCAAGCTGCGCAACGGCGCTGCCGTGGCGGTCAATAACAAGGTTCAGCCCGGAAACAATCCGGCTCCCCATCCTGAGGACAATTAAGTGAAGATCACGGATCTCTTCATTAAACGGCCGGTTCTCGCGATCTGCGTCAACCTCGTGATCCTGATCGCCGGTCTACAGGCTATTCGCTCGCTGAGCGTGCGGCAGTATCCGCGCAGCGACATTGCAGAGGTGCAGGTCAGCACCATTTACGTAGGCGCGAATGCCGACTTAGTCCGAGGATTCATCACGACACCGCTGGAGCGAGTGATCGCCAGCGCCGACGGCATTGATTACCTCGAGTCCTCGAGCACCCAGGGACTTAGCACGATCACGGTCCACTTAAAGCTCAACTATGACACTAACGCGGCACTCACGCAGATCCAGGCCAAGGTAGCGCAAGTACGTAATGACCTGCCACCTGAGGCCGAGGCCCCGGTTATCGAATTGCAAACGGCCGACACTCAATTTGCCGCAATGTACATCGGGTTTTCTTCGACCGATCTGGATCAGAACCAAATCACGGATTACCTGACCCGGGTTGTGCAACCCAAGCTGAGCGCCGTCAGCGGTGTCCAGCGGGCCGATATTCTCGGCCAGCGAACCTTCGCTATGCGCGTCTGGCTCAAGCCGGAAAAGATGGCAGCCTTGGGCATTTCGCCGTCAGCTGTGCATGACGCGCTGGCCAACAATAACTATCTTTCCGCACTGGGGCAGACCAAGGGCTCGATGGTGTCGGTGAACCTGGTTGCGAATACCGATCTACGGACGGCTGAAGAATTTCGCCAGCTGGTGGTGAAACAGGACAAAGGGACGGTAGTGCGACTGGGAGAGATCGCCGATGTTGTTCTAGGCGCTGAAAACTACGACTCGGATGTGCGCTTTAACGGCGAATCCGCAACCTTCATGGGCATCTGGGTGCTTCCTACCGCTAACTCCCTGGATGTAATTAAGAACGTTCGCGCGGCCATTCCTGGAATCCGGGCGCAGTTGCCAGCCGGCATGAAGGTTGGCATACCGTACGACTCCACCGCTTACATTCAGGATGCGATTACAGAGGTTTTGAGTACTCTTACCGAGACGCTCCTTATCGTTATTGTTGTCATCTTTTTGTTCCTGGGTTCATGGCGATCAATCTTGATCCCCATAGTCGCGATCCCTATTTCCCTGATCGGCGCCGTTTTCCTGATGCTGGTAGCTGGCTTCACCATCAACCTTCTCACGTTGCTGGCGATCGTGCTCTCCGTCGGTCTGGTGGTAGACGACGCCATTGTCATGGTTGAGAACGTTGAACGTCACCTTCAACTCGGCAAGACGCGGTTTCACGCAGCCATTGATGCCGCCCGCGAGTTGGTGGGTCCCATCATTGCCATGACCATCACGCTGGCCGCGGTTTACGCCCCGGTGGGCATCCAGGGCGGGTTGACTGGCGCTCTGTTCCGGGAATTCGCGTTTACGTTGGCGGGTGCCGTCATCATCTCCGGCATCGTCGCGCTGACGCTTTCGCCCATGATGGGTTCGAGATTGCTGCGAGAAGGAGATACCGAGCGCGGACTCGCAGGCTGGATCAATCGCCGCTTTGATACTGTGCGTAACGGCTACGTGCGAGTTCTGACTGGGACATTGCACTTCCGACCCGTCGTCCTCATGGTGTGGGCGATTGTGCTTCTGTTGATAGTGCCCTTCTACATGTTTTCCCAGAGAGAGCTGGCGCCGGCCGAGGACCAAGGTGTGGTGTTTGGAGTCATACAGGCTGCGCCGAACTCGACCATAGATCAGACCAACCTGTTCGCGTCACAGGTGTATGACGTTTACCGCTCATTTCCTGAGAGCGACAGCGTATTTCAGATCACCAGTCCGAATGGCGGCTTCGGTGGCATGGTGACCAAACCATGGAGTCAACGCAAGAAGACTGCGCAGCAACTCCTGATTCAGTCAACTGGGCCATTGTCGAAGATCGCGGGCATCCGGGTTATCCCGCTGACGCCGCCGCCCTTGCCCGGAGGCGGGAATTTCCCGGTGGATTTCGTAATCGCGTCGTCTGCGGAGCCGCAGCAATTACTCCAGTTTGCAAATCAACTCGTGGGGAAGGCTTTCGCTAGCGGCATGTTTATTTACGCTGACTCCGATCTGAAGTTCGACCAGCCCCAGGCCGAGGTCGTTTTTGACCGCGACAAGCTTCGCTCACAAGGGGTGGAGCTGAGCCAGGCTGGTAAGGATCTCTCAACTCTACTCGGCGGAAATTACGTAAACCGCTTCAGCATTCAGGGACGAAGTTACAAGGTAATTCCGCAGGTCAAGCGCGTGGAACGTTTGACTCCGGAGCAGCTCTCGCAAATTTACGTCACCGGAGCGGGCAACAGATTGGTTCCGTTGTCAACGTTTGCCAGCTTAAAGACAACCACGCAGCCAAGGTCGCTCAACAAGTTCCAGCAGCTGAACGCGGTGAGGATTCAGGGCGTGATACCTCCCGGGGTCCCTCTGGACAACGCGCTACGGTTCCTCGAAGACCAGGCAAAGACCATTTTGCCGCAGGGATTCACGGTAGATTACGCTGGCGAATCGCGTCAGCTCCGGGTTGAGGGCAGCAAGTTTTTAGGGACGTTCTTACTTTCGGCGATCCTGATTTACCTGGTGCTGGCGGCACAGTTCGAAAGCTTCCGCGATCCGTTCATCGTTCTCGCCGGCTCGGTGCCGCTCGCCATCGCAGGAGCACTCTTGTTCTCGTTTTTGGGACTGACGACACTGAACATCTATAGTCAGGTAGGACTGATTACTCTGGTCGGCTTGGTGTCGAAGAACGGCATATTGATTGTGCAATTCGCGAACCACCTGCAGGAGACCGGAAAGGACAAACTGGCCGCGGTCATTGAGGCAGCCGGGACCCGGTTGCGCCCAATCCTGATGACCACGGCGGCGACTGTTGCCGGCCACTTTCCGCTGGTGCTTGCGAGAGGTCCTGGAGCCGGCGCGCGTAACAGCATTGGAATTATGCTGGTCAGCGGGATGATTATTGGGACCTTGTTTACCCTTCTCGTGGTGCCGTCAATTTACATGCTCATCGCGCGGAAGCACGAGGCGTCGTCCAAGGAAGAAGCCGATCCCGACGCGGAACTCCAGGAGCTCGCGGGCGCTCAAGTCTAGCGAAGGTCAGCGGCTACTCGAGTTTTGCGAGACTTGATTTACCGCAGCGACGGGAACGGACAGCTCCTGATCGAGTTTCACCCGCATCCCGGATTTTGCCGGTAATTCCACATCTTTGCCTTTGGTGGCAAGAACGTATCCCCCTCCGGCGATGGCGCCAATCACCAGACCTTTCCACGCACTGCCCAGGATTAGGCCGGCGATGGTGCCCGCGCCTGCTCCGATACCAACGTCTTTGGCGGCGGTCTTTCCGCTTGTCTTTGACTCCACTTCGCCTTCGCTATTCGGGTTTTGTCCGTGAATAGATGCCAGTGTGGCGGTAAGCGGAAACGAGGTATGACTGGGCAACGTAATATCGCGGAAGCGCAGGTTCAAGCGTCCGCGCCCGCGCACCATGGGTAGGGTCTTGCCCTGCTCGGCTTCAATAATTTCGCCGTTGATGGTTGACCCGGCAGGTATCGCAACTTGACCATTGTTGGCCTTTACCGGTTTGCTCACCACAGCGCTAAACTTGTCGCCCACTTTTGCGGTCTTGGTGGAAAGGGCCTCCTGGAGAGTGGCCTCAATTTCTGTCCCTGCAGGTACGAGCAGGTGCGGGGTGGCGGGAGCCGAAGCTTGTGCCGGTGCAGAACCTGGATTGGACACGGCTGCCTGAGTTGACTGATCCGGTTTCTGATCGAATACCGGCTGCGCTCCGCTGGCGACGGTACGGAAACTCTGCTGCTGGGCACGTGTTCCCTGCCCGGTATCCACCTGAAAGTAGTAGGTTGCGTTCGGCTGCAGGTTGGCGAGATGCGCTCGGTGGTAAGTGTTCATTCCCGGCGCCTCAGCGGTTTGCGTCAGCGCGTTGGAACTGGTGCCATAGTAAAGCTTGCTAGGCACAGGCTGTTTGGTTGACCACGTAATCACCGCAGATGTTTCGTCAGCGTACTGAATGGTCGGTCCGGAGGTGATGGTAACGCCTTGCTGCAATCGCTTGGCAGGCTGGGACTGCAGAGGCGCGGCGCCGCTGGGTACGGTTTGGAAGCTGGCCATGGCGGGAGCGGCAGCCTGGTTCGTCTCCACGCGGAAATAATAAGTGGTGGAAGGCTGCAAGTCTTTCAAGCCGACTCGATGACTCGTACCCGCGGAACCACCCTCCGCTGTGCGCTCCAGCTTATTGGGATCGGTGCCGAAATAGATCTTGCTGGCGCTGGCCACGTCAGTCGTCCAAGTGACGACCGCGAATTGATCATCCGCGTACTGGATGGTCGGCCCCTGCGTGACTTGGGCCACCGCGGCAGTGCGTCTCGAAAGCACCGGGGCCTGATCTGAGTCAGACGCGCCTGAGTTGCTGCTGCTCTGAGCTCCTGCTGCTAATGCAAAACCCACCACCAATACCAGCGTCTGGCCACACTTCCAGAGTGTCATAAAACACCTCGAGGCTTAAGGAGACTTGATGACCTTAGATGCAAAGTTGCTGCCCGGCGTAACCGGGGCGGGACAAACTATTGCTTTGGGAAACCTTACTGCATAGGTAGACAGGCGATGTATTTACATGTCCTGCTCTAAGGACTAGGCTTTTCGGGAGCCCCAAAGCTGATTGAAAGGGGAAGGAACGTGAGATCGCAGATCAGGTTGGTTCGATTATTCGGCGTTGAACTGGGCCTTCACTACAGCTGGATGGTCATTGCTGTGCTGATCGCTTTCTCGCTCGCCGCCCACTTTCGCCAGATGCACCCGGGCTGGAGTGATACCACCGTTTGGGGTTCAGCAATTCTCACAGCTCTCCTTTTCTTTATCTTCATTTTTGCCCACGAACTCTCACACGCTCTGGTAGCCAAGGCTCGTGGTGTGCCGATACGCAGGATCACCCTATTTGCGCTGGGTGGGATGGCGCAGATTGAGAAAGAGCCCGCCCGAGCGAGCACAGAATTCTTGATGGGGGTCGTTGGCCCAGCCACCAGCCTGGTCATCGGCCTCGCCTTATTAGGAATCGCTCGTGCTCTCGGTTGGGACCCACGAACTATTCCGGAAACCCCAGCAGTCTCAGTGGTGGTATGGCTGGGACGAATCAATATTGCGCTCGCTGCCTTCAACATGATTCCAGGCTTTCCTCTGGACGGGGGACGGGTCCTGCGGGCGATTATTTGGGCGATCACCAAAAGTGCTGAACGATCCACTCGAATTGCCGCCCGCATCGGGCAATTCGTCGGCCTTGCCTTCATCGTCCTCGGCATCTGGCAATTCTTTATGGGCACCGGCATTAATGGCCTTTGGTTGGCGTTCATTGGTTGGTTTTTGCTAAATGCCGCAGGCGCCACCTATCTGCGGGTGCAAGCCGGTAGTGCTCTCCGCGAGATCCGCGTCGGGCAAGTAATGTCGCATGAGTGCGGCGAGGTAAATGGCAGTATTTCTCTGCAGGATTTTGTGGACCACTACCTGCTTCTCACTGGCAGACGCTGTTTTGTGGTCACCGACAATGGCCGAACCCTGGGCTTGATTACGCCTGCTGAACTGCGCCAGGTGGAACGCGAGCACTGGCCCCAGACCAGTGTCCGAGCCGCCATGAGACCCCTCGATCGCATCCATGCAGTGAACCCCGATACTCCCCTCACCACCGCCATGGAGATCATGGCACGTGAAGATATAAATCAGCTTCCGGTGGTTTCGAACGGCCATGTCGAGGGCATCGTGTCCCGAGGGCAGGTTTTGCACCTGTTGCAAGCGCGGTCTGAACTGGCGGCCTGAGCAAGAGCTCTGCCCTTCTTGCTAACCAGCCGAGAGTTCGTATTTTAGAACAAGTTTCCGATTTTCCACCTACCATCGTTCCATTTCTGATATAAGAGTGCAGCTGGCCGAAGGCCGGCGGAGGTGAACTATGTTACTCGCCTCTTCCCACCCGAAAGTGTTTCACAGGTTCGTGCTGACAACCTGGGTACTATTCGGACTTCTTCCTGCCGCTGCTCAGAACCTGACTCGTTCCCACCCTGCTACATCCATTCGACGTACAGGACCGGTGGAGCTTGGCGCTGATGCCTGCTTCCATAAATTGGTCACCAACGCACAGGTTCGGGCTTTTGAGGTCGAGATTGCTCCCCACCAATCTACCGAGCTAAACCACCACGGCCACGATTACCTGATCATCGCTTTGGGCGACAACGACATTGCAGCTTCAGGTCCAGGAAATGAATTCAGTATGGGAATGCAATTCGGAGAAATGCAGGTCCTCAAAGGGGGTTGGCCCCACAGAATCGCGAACAAGGCGGATAGGCCGGCGCACTTCCTGGAATTAGAAATAATGCAGGACATCGCACCAGAGCGCGCGATCTGCGGTTTGGGCGCTTCGACTTGCACGGATGGCAAATTCGGCAAGACTGATGAGGGCAGCTACTCCCGTAGTACCCTTTTCGATACCGAACGGGCAAAGCTTTCGCGAATTGATCTTGGCCCCGCCGGTTGGCTGCCGCAGCACGGTCACAAAGGTGGACAGGTGCTGATTGGCTTATCGGAGCTGCAATTAGAAGATAGCGTGGTTGGAGGACGAACCGAGCAAGTGCAACTCAAGCCGGGAGCGGTGCAGTTCTACGAGGGAAATATTGTGCATGAGTTCAAAAACCTTGCCAAACAGCCGGCAAAATTCCTGGAGTTGGAGCTAAAGTAAACAGAGTCCCAGCCTACGGGGTGCAATAAAAAATTCGCGCGGGCAGAATATTCAGCAACTTGAAATCTTGTTCCACCTGCCCGAAAACGGGTCTGAGATAGGGCAGCACTGTATTGGTAAATTGATAGACCACGAGCGCTCCCTCGGGATGAAGTAAGCCGCGGGACTCACGCACAATCTGCGCCCGTACTTTGTCGGGCAACGTGCTGTAAGGAATACCTGAGATTATGTAGTCGGCGTGTGGCAGATTCAGGTCAGCAAGAATCTTACGAACATCTGTTGCCGAACCGTGCACCACGTGCAACCGAGGATCGTTGATCTCATCGCGCAGAAAACCGACAAAATCCCGGTTTAACTCAATCGCCACCAACACGGCATCTGGTCGCATCCGCCGCAGGATTTCCCCGGTAAAGGTCCCTATGCCGGGGCCGTATTCCACAATGATGCGGGCCCGTTGCCAATCAATCAATGACAGCAGATGATTCACTAGAAAAGGGGAGCTGGGGATGAGAGAACCGAGCAGCTTCGGATACTTAAAGAAATTGCGAGCGAACAGCAATACCTGCCGCGACAGTTTCGCCTGACGCCTTGGATTACCATTACTGCCGTTGGATTTGCGTTGTCCCGACTCGATGTCGTGGTTCCAACCACGACGGCTGCCGTCTGACATTAGCTGCTGCATCGTGATTTTCCCCACATCCAGTTCGCTTGCCGTGGCCAATCCACCTGCTATTAGAGGTGAGGAGCGACCGCGCGGTTGTGGACTTCCCTGGACGAATCTCATATAGCTTATTTGGTTTCGTCAATTAGCGCAAAAGAACGCATGTAACTGGCGCACGTATTCGCGGCATGTGCAGGACGAATCGGCGTTTGCGGTTACCAGAGTGGCTCCTTGGGTTGGAACGAGTGCACCTCAACACCTCCATCGTCTAGAATCACTTTCGCAGGCGCAGAATTGCATCCCGTATGTCTGAGATTAACGATTTCGTGAAGCCGCCTTCCCTGCACCAGTGGCGCGAAATCCGTGACCAGGAGGAAACCCGCATCCTTAATGGGCTGCCGGATGTCGCTGACCGGCAATTCACGCTGCTCTGGGAACTCGAAGCCAAGGACGACGGCGATCCGGAGGAGCGGTTCTGGGTGATCAAACACGGTACCCAAGAAATCTACCGCGAAAAGGCTGGCCACGAAGACTATCACCGCTTCGAGTTGCTGGCCCGCTTGCTCAAGCAGAAATATGGCTCGCGCATCAAGGACCTCATTCCCGCAGAAACTGGAGACACAGGTTTCTATTTGTACGGGGACTACCTGGGGGCGGTGCGGCGAGTAGAAGCGGCGCGCAAGCGCAGCTTCGGGGTCGGTTGACGATGGGCCGCTGCTCGATTCAGTGGAGCAATGCAAACCTCATTTAAGTGTAATCAGCGGCATGGCCAGAAGAGCCGCCGCCATTCCGGTTAGCCTCAATGTTGTGAAGCGCTCTTTCAGGAAGATTCCCGCCAGTAAGACTGTCACCATCGGATACAAGGAACACAGCACCACGGAGACGTCCAGTCGCCCGGTTTGGCTGGCACACACATAAAAGACGGTGCCCATAACGTCAAGGACTCCAGCGAGCACAGCTATCCCGGTTCGGCCGCGTTGCAGACGTCCGCTCATCGCCTTTACTGCCACAATAATGCCCACCAAAGTCAGTGACGCGATCTTAGAGATGGACGCCACCCACACGGCGGAACTATTACCGGTCTGTCTCATGAACAAGAAAAATCCAGCGAATCCAAATCCCGCGAGGATAGCGAGCCCCATACCTTCGGGCGGACCGGTGAGGTGGTCGGGTTTACAGATAAACCAGATCCCCAGGCCTGCAAGCAGGAATCCAGCAATCTGCAAAGCGTGCGGCAGGCCCTCGAGCGCAAAGCCTACTGCTACCGGAATGGAGGCGCCCAACACTGCCGCTACCGGAGCGTTCAATCCCATTTGCCCGGATGACAGCGCCCGATAAAAAACGGCCAGCGAAATGCCGCCTGAAAGCCCTCCGGCAAGCGCCCATAGGACGCTGACATGGTTAGGAAAGGGAGCATGCTGCAGGAGCGCAACCGCGGTCACAAAAACCAGGCCGCTGCCGTGGGCGAGAGCCGTGACCAGGAAAGCGTCAGCGCGTTGCGCGGCATAACCGCCGAGGAAATCGGCGCTTCCCCAAGTTACGATAGACGCTAGACTGAAACCAGTGGATACGAGATTTGGCGGCAAGTTAAAGATGGTCAAAATGTTTTTACGCCGTTGCAGTACTAAATCACAAATATACGTGTCTGCCGGATAATGTTAAATTCGGGAAGCATAACTTTAAAAAAACTTATAGAGAAACTGGTGTTTCGAGGCAAACGGGTGCAAGATGATGCCAACCTGGGCATCTGGTCAAAGCCTTTGGTTATCTGGTTGAGGGTTCGTACAGGCCCGTAAGCTCGGCTTGCGTCGCTGAGGTGGTGCAGCGTCGCCCAGCAAGAAACGGCGAGGAGAATTATGAAAAACATCAGCGAAGTTATCCGGCAGAAAGAACGGCGCATGGCAGAGCTCAGGGCAGAAATCGCAGCGCTGCAGGCTGTGCTTCCTATGCTGGCGGGTGACGCGCCGACCGGGGTTGACCTTCGCCAAGCGCCCTTTACACAAGATGAGCGCAATGGCGTCACCTCTCGCCTTACTGACGTAAGCTCCTAGGCGCCAAGGCTATAACGTTCAAAACCCCGCTGAGGGTATCTACCGCACGAATTCTATTCCTGAAGTAAGACTCGAAATACGTGACTCTATATCTGTGGTGCTGAAGGACATCCTGGAAAAGTCTTGCGGAATGAATTCCCCATGTATTGCAGGTCCTTAATGCCAATCTCACTAGTGAAATAACCGTCAGCCGTCATTCTTCTTAGGAAGGCGAAGAAATTCGCGCCCTGGCTTAACGAAGAGTCCTTCATGGAATTCTGGCGATAGGCGATCAGATCCAGGATCTGCTTCTGCTGAGCAGCGGAGCAGTCTAAAAAAGCACGTCCGTAGCGATCGGTGCAGGTGGAATCGAGCCACATCAATCCCCCACCTAGACTTAACTGGTACTCCTTATTCTCGCTGGTGAGCAGGTCTATAAACTCTGGCGCACCCGCTTCGACCGCGCCGCCCGAGCGATCATCAGGCGGGATGATCGCATTGCAGAGCGATTGCAAGGTTTTGTATTGATGAGGGTTGAAGAACTTGGGTGCGTACACGCCAGCCGCCGACGCCTTTTCAGCCTGCACCATTTTATGTGCATACTCAGCTGCCTGTGCGGGAATGACCCTTAACACCGATCCGGCAACAACACCGGCCGTCAAAGTCTTGAGAATGTCGCGACGTGTAATTGAGTTCGACATTTCTACAGATTTCCCTTCTTTGCCTCATCCGCCAAATAATCCGACGCACGCCAGGACAGCGCCATGATGGTGAGCGTGGGATTCTTGTCGGGATTGCTTACGAAGCATGCGGCGTCGGTAACGAACAGGTTCTTGACCTCGTGCGCCTGGCAAAATCCGTTCAGTGCGGACTTGGCGGGATTCGTTCCCATTCGCACCGTACCAAGCTCGTGAATGATTTCTCCCCCGGCTGAGATGCGCTCGCCAGGGGTGAGATGGTCGGTGTACGTACCGCCACCGGCATGCACGATTTCGCGAAACACCTCTTGCATGTCGCGCGCCATTTTCATTTCGTTGTCGCCCCACTGCCAATGGAAGCGCAACACCGGAATACCCCACTTGTCGACTACGGTGGGATCAATCTCGCAGTAGCAGTTTTCGTTGGGGATCATCTCCCCGCGCCCAGCAAAGCCGATGCTCGTGCCATAAGTGCGCCGGCACTGCTGCTTCAGGGCGACACCGTAACCTTCAGAATTATCGCAAACATCATCGAAGTCGGCCACCCCCGGCATATTGCGACCACCGCCAAACTCGATGTGGTAGCCGCGAAGGTAGTCGTTTTTGCGGTCGAACTTCCACCACGGAATGTACATGTGCATTCCGCCCACCCCATCGTGGTTGTGCGGCGGAATTTTCTCCAGCTGCGGGAAATACCCCGAGCCGGAGCTGCCAACCGAGTCTGTCAGATAGCGACCGACCACCCCTGAACCATTGGCTAAGCCATCAGGAAATTGCGGCGACTTGGAATTCAGCAGCAGGCGGGTTGATTCACAGGCGCTGGCTGAAAGCATGACGACGCGCGCGCGCACCTGCTGCTCGCTGCGCGTGGTCTTGTCAATGTACGAGACCGCCTCAACTTTTCCAGACTTGCCGACGATCAGCTCTCGTGCCATCGCATTGGTAATAAGCGTCAAGCGGCGAGTAGCCAGCGCCGGTGGAATCATTACCTGGCTGGAACTAAAGTTTGAAGCCGTAACGCATCCCCGACCACACTGGCCGCAGTAATGACATGCCGCCCTGCCGTTATGGGACTCAGTCAGAATCGCCAAACGCGAAGGTACACAGAGAATTTTTTGCCGATCGCAAATTTGTTTAACAAAGATTTCTGTGCAGCGCGGTTTAGGCGGCGGCAAGAAGACGCCATCGGGGGCGCTGGAAATATTTTCCTTGGTTCCAAAGACTCCGATGTAAGACTCAACTTTGTCGTAATAAGGTGCTACGTCTTCGTAGCTGATGGGCCAGTCGTCCCCCATGCCGTCGGTAGAACGGGCCTTGAAATCTACCTTGGCGAAACGGAGTGCGATCCTTCCCCAATGATTCGTGCGCCCGCCGACGATGCGCGACCGAAACCACAGAAAGTTCGATCCTGGCGCAGAAGTGTAAGGCTCACCTTCAATGGTCCATGCGCCGTTTGGCGCCATGAATTCATCTCCGACAATGCCACGCTGTAACCCGCCAACTCCGGCGCCGCGGTGCGGCAAGTCATATGGCCAGGCAAACATCTTGAAGTCTTTTTCCGGATTGACCGGCGGGCCCGCTTCCAGCATGACCACATTGAGTCCGCGCTCAGTAAGGACTTTTGCCGCCGTGCCACCGGCTGCGCCCGAGCCTATGATGCAAACGTCGTAGACCTTCGGAGAACGGATGACCTGCAACATGCCCTCCCAGAAGTTGGGTTCAATACTTTAAAGTTTTCAGGTAATCGTAACTGATTTTCAGGCTATCGAATGGAGAGCCCGGCGTTTCATCCTGCTCGACGTAATAATGCTGAATGCCGGCCTTCTCCGATTGGGCGAATATGCGCTTGAAATCAATTCTTCCCCGCCCCACCTCGGTGAAATTGTGGCCCGGCGGTTTCTCCATGTCCTTAACGTGGACCAGCGGATAGCGCCCAGGGAATTTGTTGAAGTATTTCAACGGATCCTGGCCCCCGCGCGTAATCCAGTACAGGTCCATTTCAAATTGCACAAGTTTGGGATCGGTGTCCGCCTGCAGCACGTCGTAGGGCAGGCGACCGTCGGTAGGTTTGAACTCGAAATCGTGATTGTGATACGCGAACTTCAGGCCGGCAGCTTGTACCTTCATCGCCGTCTGGTTAAGAAAGGCCGCAATGCGCTTCCAATTCTCAATGCTGCCGCGGTCTTCCTCGTCCACCCAAGGATTCACAATCCACTCGTGACCGATGATGTGGGCGGCGTCAATGGTTTGCTGCAACTTATCGCGCAGGTCCTTCATGGGGACATGAGTAGAGGGCGAGGTAAGTCCATGCCGCTCCAGAATGGCTTTGACCTCCTTTGGGTCGTGGCCGTAGTAGGTGAAGAACTCCACCTCCTTGTAGCCGATCTCCGCTACTTTGGCGATGGTGCCTTCAAAATCCTTCTCCAGTTGGGTGCGCACGGTGTACAGCTGCATGCCGATCCTCTTCAGCTGCCGGTCCGCCGCGAATGCTCCCAACCGCTGTGCCAACACGGTTGCCCCCACTGCGCCAATAAACGAGCGCCGATCCATCATCTAAATCTCTCCTCGCTTCATCAGTTCCACCGCGTGATTGCACGCGCGAGCCGTAAGTGCCATGTAGGTGATGGACGGGTTTACGCAAGATGAAGACACCATGCACGAACCGTCGGTGACAAACAGGTTGGCGACGTCATGCGCCTGGTTCCATGAGTTGAGCACGGACGCCTTGGGATCTTTTCCCATGCGCGCGGTCCCCATTTCATGGATCGCCAAGCCGGGAGCATTGTCCTCGATAAAGGTCTGGATATCGTCCGCACCCGCTGCGGCAAGCATCTCGGCGGCAGCAATGGATGCGTCCTTCATTAGTGCCCATTCGTTCTCACCGTACTTGCAATGAATCTTCAGTGCGGGTATGCCCCACGCATCCTTCACCTGCTTATCCAATTCGACATAATTGTTCGGATTGGGAAGCATTTCCCCAAAACCGCCCATGCTGAAATGCCAGGGACCAGGCTTCTTCAAGGAACGCTTGAAGTCTGCACCGAACCCAGAAGAGTTGATACCGCGGTCCCAATCGCGGCGGCCGGCGCCACCCTGGTAGCCATACCCGCGCAGAAAGTGTGATTTGGATTTCACGTTACGAAAACGCGGAACATAGATGCCATTGGGACGATCGCCAATGTCGATCTTGTCTTCGTTCCCGGGGATGCGGCCACTTGCCCCACCGCCCATAATGTGGTCCATCAAGTTCCGGCCAAGTTGACCGCTGGAATTCGCCAGGCCATTAGGAAATTCCTGGGTCGCTGAATTCAGCAGCAGCCGCGTGGATTCTAGAGTGGAGGCACAGAGAAAGATCAAATGTCCCTGGAATTCGAGTGCTTGATGGCTTTGGGCGTCGATCACTCGAACTCCGCTCACCTTACGCGACTTGCTGTTGAAAATGAGACTGTGCGCCACGCTGAACGGCCTGAGCGTCACATTTCCGGTGGCCAAGGCAACTGGGAGCGTCGCATTCACGCTGCTGAAGTATGCGCGGGCAATGCAGCCACGATGGCAGGGCCCGCAATAATGACAAGGGTGTCGGCCGTTGTGGGGACGAGTGATCACGGCACAACGGCCAATGGTCATGATGCGCTCGCCAGGAAAATACTTGGCGATGGCGTCGCGGACAGTTTCCTCCGCGCAGTTCATCTTCATTGCAGGGAGGAACCGACCGTCGGGAAGGTGAGGCAGCCCCTCGGCTTGTCCACTGATGCCGGCAAATTCCTCAACGTAGTCGTACCAAGGCGCGATATCGGCGTAGCGAATGGGCCAGTCAATCGCGATGCCCTCCTTCAGGTTGGCCTCAAAATCGAGATCGCTCCAGCGATAGGTCTGCCGTCCCCACATGATGGACCTGCCGCCAACCTGCCTGCCGCGAATCCAGGAGAAAGGCTTGTCCGAGTCAGCGGTGTAAGGATTCTCATTGTCATTTACAAAGAATTTGCTGGCCCACTCATCGCAGGCGTAACACTGACGTTGGATTGGCTGCTTCGCAAGTTGCGACTTGCGGTCACGCAGGCCACGGAAACGCACATCCCATACTGGTACGTGCTCAACGTAGTCTTTTTCAGGAACAGTAGGCCTTCCTGCCTCCAGGACCAGGGTCTTCAGCCCCTTTTCACCCAGTTCCTTGGCGGCGAAGCCCCCACTTATACCTGAACCGATGACAATCGCATCGTAGGTGGTGGTTGGCATCAGCTTTGCACTTTCGAGTTGTCGTCAACCGGCACACACGGCTGATACGGGCCCATATGGATTCCGGGCCGTCCAAGCTCCTGCGTGATGCCGACTTCGGAGGTGTAATAACCGATCAGCGTAAGAAACCTCATCGTGTGGAAGAAATTTTGTTCTACGGGAGTCTCTTCTGCGTCCTTAAAGGCCCCCGTCTTCTTCGGGCGGCGGCCGGACTCTTCAGCCTCGCGCAATTCGGCGAGCTCTTCATCGAGTGCCGTCAGCAACGCTACCTGTTGTGGCTGTGAGCATTTCACGAAGTCGTTTCCGTAAAGTGAGCGGCTGCGGGCGTCGGTCGCGGCAATGCCGTGGAGAAAGCGTGCTCGCTGCTCATCGTCAAACCAGTCGGTCAGCACTAGATCAATGAACTCATCTACCCGTGCGCCTCTGGCGCCAGGGGTCTCTGTGGCAGGAATGATCATCTCCGCAATTGCGGCAATGGTTGCATCCTGATGTGGGTCGAGGGTCTTTAACGCGCGGGAGGTGCCCAAATGCTGCTGTAGTTCGCGCCCTAGTGCAAGCACATCGTGCGAGAGAACCGGGAGAACGGCGGCCCCGGCAATCAGCCGGAGCGCATCACGTCGTTTCATAGAAGAAATGCCGCCGAAGACAGGATTCGCACGGCCCAAAACAACCGGGAGCTGGGCCGAGCTGCGAGGTCTCGGCAAGCTGATCTGCGAGGCTACCCCGGTGCGAGCAGCCAAGTCAAGGGCGCGGAGCAGGTCGTGTCCTAATTTGCCAGGACACTACCGGGCAGCACCCCTACGACTGTGCCAGGAGTTCACTACCAACTCCCGTGCGCCACGCAGATCCTTAACCAGATCTCCCAGCGGCTCAAATTCCATCGCAATATAGTTTTGGTATTTGAGGTGTGCCAGTTTACGGAAAATGTTGACGTAGTTTATTTCTCCGGTTCCGGGCGCGTGACGGCCGGGAACGTCGGCCACGTGAATCAGTCCGACCTGGTCAATATTCTTCTCCAGCGTGGAAATTAAATTTCCCTCGGCAATTTGCTCGTGATAGAGGTCATAACAAAACTTTACGTTGGGGTGGTTGACTTCGCGAATAATGGCAAATCCCTCGCGCGAGGAGGTCAGGTAGTAATTGGGATTTTCTTCAGGATCAATGTTCTCCAGCAGCAGCGTGACCTTGGCTTCCGCGGCAATATCGGCCGCCCGCTTAAGAGCTTCAACACAGCTTTGGTGCAGGGCTTCCGCTCTGACTCCGGGAACCCGATCGCCGGAGAGCACAATGAGCGAGTTGCACTCCAATTTCCGCATGGTGGGTAAGATGTGCTTCAGGTCATCGAGAAACGCGGGTCGAGCGCCCGGATTGGCTACTCCGGTGGCTAGACCGGCAATTGTGTCGAAGGTCATGCCCAGTGCACGCTTCTTTGCGTTAGCGCGTGCGAAGTCCGGGTCTGACCAACTGATGAATTCGTCGGTAAGTTCAACCGCGTGATAGCCCGCGGCCGCCACTTTCTCCAGCCGCTGCTCGAAGGAGAGCTTTTTGGGCACCGTCCACAGCATTACCGAAAGCTTCGGCCCCGCCGAGGTGGCGGGTGCGTGGGATTTCACCTGTTGAAAGCTTTCGGCGGGCAGTGCCGAAGCCCCCAGGGCTGCCGCCATACCCGCTAAAAATCGTCGCCGCTTCATTGGAAGCCTCACTTCGAGCGCCGAGTCTATTTGACGTAGCGGCTGGGAAGCAATATTTTTGTGGGCGCACAAGAGAGCTGACTTGACAGCCGACATAAGCTGGAAGGCTCTCGTCAACATGACATCTTTAGTCGGGTGGCCCTAATGCTGAAACGCTTTGTGGTTCTTTCTCTGTTCGTAATTGTGTCACTCAGTTTTGCGTATGCCCAGGCCAGCAGTCCGCAGGCAGCAACTCCTGCGTCGGACCAAGCGGGCGACTGGATCCAGTTATTTAATGGCAAGGACCTGACTGGCTGGAAACATGTCGGACCGGGATACATGACGGTTGAGAACGGTCTGATTCGCACTCATGGCGGCATGGGCCTACTGTACTGGACTGCTGGAAGGTTCAAAGACTGCGTGCTCCGGGTAGTTTTCAAAATGCGCGATGAGAACGACAATTCTGGCGTGTTTATCCGAATTCCAATCGAACCGCGCGAGGAATGGATGCCGGTGCACTATGGCTATGAAGTGCAAATTGACAATCACCCCGAACGTTCCGATCCTCCGGAGGACGAATACCATTCGACCGGGATGCTGTATTCGCTTACCAAACCGCTGGCCAAGGCCTGGAAACCCGGGCCGGAGTGGAACACTATGGAGATCACGTTGGATGGTCTCCGTACGATGGTCGTGTTAAACGGTGTGAAGGTCAGTGAGTTTACGGAAGGTGACCCGGTGCCAGCCATGAAGTTTTCGTTCGAACCGCAGCGCGGGCGGAGGCCGATCGAAGGCTTCATTGGCCTGCAAAACCACAGCGACAACGACATTGTTTTCTTCAAAGAAGTCGGCGTGAAGCCATTGAAGCGCTAGGCCGACCATGAAAAGTTCTGGCACGACCATTCAGTTCTCAAGGAGAAACGATGAAGAATAATTTTTCGCGTCGTGAATTTATCCAGACCGGCGCTGTGGCTGCCGGTGGCTTGCTGGCGGCCAAAACCATTCTGCTCGATCCTGATCCATCGATGGCCGCAACGCGTCCGGTCCCTCCTAGCGACCGCGTACGTTTTGGCATGATCGGAATCGGCATGCAGGGCTCTGACCTGCTTGGGAACGCGATTACACTTCCCGGTGTGGAGTGCGTTGCGGCCGCCGATCTGTATGACGGTCGACATACTTTGGCGAAGGAGATCACCAACAATCCCAGCCTGCCCACCACACGCCGTTACCAGGAACTGCTCGACAACAAAGAAATTGATTGCATCGTGGCCGCCGTTCCCGACCACTGGCACCGTCGCGTTGTGGTGGATGCGACCAGCGCCGGCAAAGATATCTATTGCGAGAAGCCGATGTCGCATTCGCCCGCCGATGGCCTCGCCATGGTTGATTCCGCCCAGAAGCATGGGCGGATCGTGCAGATTGGCTCGCAGCGGGTGAGTTCGGCCCTGGGCGCCAAAGCGCGCGAAATGTATGCCTCGGGAGCTATCGGAAATGTCTCCATGATCGAGCTCACTCTTGGACGCAACGATCCCACTGGCGCTTGGCAGTATCCGCCACCTCCAGACCTCTCGCCTCAGAACCTCGATTGGAATACCTGGCTGAATGACGCCCCGAAAATTCCCTTTAATAAACTTCATTTCGCCCGCTGGCGTTGCTGGAAAGAGTATGGCAC
>Ga0070741_10005880_pt1 | contig 26793 bp, 25 predicted proteins | sample Coa_R1_4_FD_66440 | JGI IMG/M metagenome (GOLD analysis project Ga0070741, IMG submission 66440) | Surface soil microbial communities from Centralia Pennsylvania, which are recovering from an underground coalmine fire - Coalmine... | ecosystem: Environmental > Terrestrial > Soil > Unclassified ... | reverse complement strand
GACCGGGCCCGGTCCAGCAGCCCCGGGCCGTCGGACGGCGCCCGGCCCAGGGCGACGCCGATGGCGGCGGTGAGCCGCAGGGTGCCCGTCCCCAGCTTGAACTCCGGGGCCAGGGCCCCGAGGACCCGCTGCGCCGCCCGTTCGGCGTTGGACGGGCGGAGCAGGCCCTCGAGCACGACGGCGAACTCGTCGACGGTGATCCGGCCGACCGCCGCCGGGAGCGGGAACACCTCGGCCAGGCGTTCGGCCACCCCGAACAGCAGCTCCTCGCCGCTGTTGGGGCCGTACCGGGCGTCGACGCCGGCGAAGCCCCGCAGGCCGACGACCATGGCCGCCACCGACCGCTTCTCCCGCTCGGCCCGGGCCAGCGCCTCGGCGATCCGCTCGTTGAGCAGCGGGGCCGTGGCCAGGCCGGTCAGCGGGTCCCGCAGGGCGTGGGAGCCGGCCCGGCCGGCCCGCTCCACGGCGAAGACCAGCGTCTCGGCCAGGCGGTCGCCGGTGACCGAGCCCTTGGGCAGGAAGTCCTGCGCCCCCTGGTGCACCGCCGTCTGGCCGAGGCCCGCCTCGCTCAGGCCGGTGACGACGACGACGGGGACGTCGGGATTGCGGTTGCGGACGGACCGGTAGGTGGCCAGGCCCTCGCTGTCGGGCAGCGTCAGGTCGAGGAGGACGACGTCGGCGTGCCGGCGGGCCAGGTGGCCCAGCCCGTCGGCCAGCGTCCCGGCCACCGTGACGTCGAACCGGGCGGTGGGGCTCCGCTCGAGCAGCGAGCCGTACAGCTCGGCGTCGGTCCGGCTGTCCTCGATCAGGAGGACGGCCAGCGGCCGGTCGGTTCCCCGTGACCCACCTTGCCCCACCCGACGCACTGTAGGCGCCGGCGGGCGCCGCGTCAGCGGGGTGTGACCCGGACCGGCAGCGAGGGCACCCCCCGCAGGAACGTGGTGTTGAACCGGGGGATCGGGCCGGCCGGCTCGATCCGGGCGAAGCGCTCGGCCAGGCGGGTGAAGACGATCTGGGCCTCCAGCCGGGCCAGCGGCGCCCCCAGGCAGTGGTGGATGCCCCAGCCGAAGCTGAGGGGCATCTCGCCCCGGCGGGCCACGTCGAAGCGCTCGGGGTCGGCGAAGCGCTCGGGGTCGCGGTTGGCCCCGCCGATCAGCGGGATGACGACCTCGCCGGCGTCGATCTTCTCGTCACCGAGCTCGATGGGCTCGAACACCCACCGGCCGTTGGTCTGGACCACGCTCTCGTAGCGCAGGATCTCGTCGACGGCGGTCACGGCCAGGCCTCGGGGATCGGCCCAGAAGCGGGCCATCTCGCCGGGGTGGCGGAAGAACGTCACCATGCCGTTGCCGATCAGGTTGGTGGTCGTGACGAACCCGGCGCCGAACAGCAGCCGGCCGGTGGCCACCATCTCCTCCTCCGACAGCGGGCCGCCGGAGTCGCGGATCTCGATCAGGGCCGACAGCAGCCCGTCGTCGGGCTCCCGGCGCTTGCGGGCCACGAGGTCGGCGAAATAGGCGTCCTGGTACTCGATGGCCCGGTCGGCATCCTCCAGGTCGGCCTCCGTCGCCCCGACCTCCGACGCCCGGTTGACCCGCCGGACCAGATCGCGGAACTGCTCTCGCTCCGGCTCCGGCACGCCCACCAGCTCGCCGATGACCGACACCGGCAGGCGGAAGGCCAGCGCGGCCATGAAGTCGACCTCGCCGGCCTCGGCCATGTGGTCGAGCATCGGGTCGAGCAGGGCGTCGATGCGGGCCTCGAGGCCGGCCACCCGGCGGGGGGTGAACGCCCGGCTGACCACGCCCCGCAGGCGGGTGTGCTCCGGCGGGTCCTGCATGATCATCGTCATCTGCATGCGGCGGCGGAACCGCTGGGCCACCGCCGGGTTCTGCCCGTAGCGGGTGACCATGCCCGGCCCCCGGCCGGCCCGGGGGTCGACCAGGATCGCCTTGCAGTCGTCGTAGCGGGAGGCGTACCAGTGCCCGTCGAGCCCGCTGCGGAACAGGGGGGCGATGTCGCGCAGCGCCTTGTAGAGCAGGTAGGGGTCCTGCCGGCCGGCCTCGGTGCCGAGCAGCACGTGGAGGATCTCGTCGGCCGGGTTCCGGGTCATGCGGCTCGCGGTGATCGTCACGGTTTGGACCCTAATCGAAAAGTGGCACTGGATGCCACCAGGAATTCCTGGGTAGGCCTTCCTCCATGAACGGCTACCTCGCCACCCCCGAGATGGGCGCCGGCCCCGCCGTCCTCGTGATCACCGAGCCGGCCTCCGCCGACCAGGGCCGCCGCTTCTGCGACAGCCTGGCCGCCGAGGGCTTCACGGCGCTGGCGCCGGAGCTGCGCCCCGGCCACACCGAGCCCGACCTGGCCGAGGCGATCGAGCTCCTCAAGCCCCATCCGGCCGTGCGGGGCCACGGCGTGGGCGTCATCGGCTTCGACGCCGGCGCCGCCCTGGCCCGCTGGCTGGCCGAGCAGCGGCCGGCCGACGTCGTGGTCGTCGACACCCACGACAGCGAGGACTACGAGCGGCTCGACTGGATCCGCACGCTGGAGTTCCTCCGCAAGAACCTCGGCTAACCCTCCGGAGAACCCCTCTGGCGGGGGACCAGCAACCGGGACGGGGTCGCTACGGTCGCCCGGATGACATCGATCCGGGTGCCGGTCGGGGGGCCGTATTTCGAGGATTTCAAGCACGGGCAGGTGTTCGACGACGCTCCCGCCGTCACGCTGTCCGACGGGCTGGCGGCCCTCCACCAGTCGCTGTCCGGCGACCGGCTCCGCCTGGCCCTCGACCACGAGCTGTCCCGGTGGGTCACCGGCCGGTCCCGGCCGCTGGCGCATCCGACGCTCGTCTGCCACGTGTCGATCGGGCAGACGACCGCCGCCTCCCAGCGGGTGAAGGGCAACCTCTTCTACCGGCGGCTGCACCTGCTGCGGCCCGTCCATCTCGGCGACACCCTGACCACCCGGGCCGAGGTGGTGGCGCTGCGGCAGAACCGGCCGCAGCCGGGCCGGCCGGCCACCGGGCTCGTGGCCCTGAGAGTCACCAGCACCAACCAGCGCAACAAGCCGGTCCTCGACTTCTGGCGCTGCCCGATGATCCCGCTGCGTGATCCCGAGGGTGAGACGGGCCACGCCGACTCCTTCGACGACATCCCGGCCGACCTCGACCTCGACCGCCTGGCCGACAAGGCCCCCTGGGGCTGGCATCTCGGGGCCTTCAAGGACCGGGCCGGACGGGCCGGCGTGCACTTCGCCGACGTCGTGCCGGGTACGACGTTCGTCGTCGAGGGCCGCGACACCGTGACCGGGGCCACGGAGCTGGCCCGGGCCACGCTGAACCTGGCGGCGACGCACACCGACCCCGCCGTCGGGCCCTACGGCCGGCGGCTCGTCTACGGCGGGCACACGATCTCGCTGGCCGGGGCGGCGGCCACCAAGGCGCTCCCGAACCTGGTGACGATCCTGGCCTGGCGGCGCTGCGACCACACCGGCCCGGTGTTCGAGGGCGACGTGCTCCGCACCGAGGTCACCGTCGACGCCGTCCATCCCCTGGCCCAGGGCGGGCTGGTCGACCTCACCGCCCTGACCTGGGCCGACCACGGCGACGGCGGCGACGAGCAGCCCGTCCTCGACTGGCGCTTCGTCGCCCTCATGGCCTGAAGGAAGGAGACCCGGTGGACGGCATTCTCAGCGGCATGCGGGTCGTCGAGGGATCGGCCTTCGTGGCCGCCCCGCTCGGCGGCATGACCCTGGCCCAGCTCGGCGCCGACGTCATCCGCTTCGACCCCATCGGCGGCGGCCTCGACGCCCGCCGCTGGCCGATCACCGCCGACGGGCAGAGCCTGTTCTGGGCCGGGATGAACAAGGGGAAGCGGTCGGTGGCCGTCGACCTGCGCTCCCAGCGGGGCCGGGAGCTCCTGGTCGACCTCATCACCGCCCCCGGCTCCGAGGGCGGCCTGTTCCTCACCAACTTCCCGGCCTCGGGCTGGCTCGACTACGACCGCCTGGCGGCCCGGCGGCCCGACCTCGTCATGGTCAACATCGTCGGCAACCACGACGGCTCGAGCGCCGTCGACTACACGGTCAACCCGGCCACCGGCTTCCCCTGGGCCACCGGCCCGATGAACCTGGGCGTGCCGTTCAACCACCTCCTCCCCGCCTGGGACGCCATCACCGGCACCCTGGCCGCCACCGGCGTGCTGGCCGCCGAGCGGCACCGCCGCCTGACCGGGGCCGGCCAGTTCGTGCGCCTGGCGCTGTCGGACGTGGCCTTCGCCATGGTCGGCCACCTCGGCAAGATCGCCGAGGTGCAGGTCAACAAGAGCGAGCGCCCGAAGTACGGCAACTACCTCTACGGCGCCTTCGGGCGGGACTTCGCCACCAAGGAAGGCAAGCGGATCATGGTGGTGGGGCTGACCCCCCGGCAGTGGCAGAACCTGGTGGACGCCACCGGCATCCACGACGCCTGCACCCAGATCGAGAAGCTGATGGGCGTCGACCTGTCGCAGGAGGGTGACCGCTTCGCCGCCCGGGAGGTCATCGCCTCGGTGCTCAAACCGTGGATCATCAGCCGCACGCTGGCCGAGGTGGCCGGCATCTTCGACGCCCACGACGTGTGCTGGGGGCCGTATCAGACCTTCACGGAATTGGTCGAGACGGATCCCCGCTGCTCGGAGGACAATCCGATGTTCGACCTCGTCGAACAACCCGGTATCGGGACGTACCTCATGCCCGGATCACCGCTGGCCTTCTCGGGCTGCGACCGGCTGCCGGCGCGGCCCGCCCCCCGGCTCGGGGAACACACCGACGAGGTCCTGAGCAGCGTGTTGGGGCTGTCGGAGGCCGCCATCGGCCGCCTCCACGACGACGGGATCGTGGCCGGCCCGGCGTAAGCGCCGGCTGAAAAAAAGGGCGGAGGAAGGGCGGCGTCGAACCATAAAGATTCGAGTTGCTTCGTCCGATCTTCATCTCGACCTCATCGTGACGGGCCTACGCTCGTTGTCGGTGCGGGGGCTCTGACGCGATCGGAGATGGAGACCATGGCAGGACGGCTCGACGTGGCCGAGGTGGCCGACCACCTCGACGTCGACGTGCCCCTGGGGGGGCGGGCGCTGGTCGTCAGCGACCTGCATCTCGCCGCCCCCTCGACCGCCGCTTCCCGCCAGGCCGCCCGGGAGCTGGCCGTGGCCCTCGAAGGGTGGGCCGGGCCGGGCGTGCTGGTGCTCAACGGCGACATCCTCGAGCTGCTGCTGGGCAACGAGAGCGGCGACCCCGGGCCGGCGCTGGCCGCCCACCCCCGCTTCGCCGCCGCCGTGGCCCGCTTCGCCGCCGAACCGGGGCGGCGCATCGTCTACGTCGTCGGCAACCACGACGGCCGCCTGGCCTGGGACGGCGCCGCCGCCCGGACGATCACCACCCAGCTCGGCGCCGAGCTGTGCCTGGCCGCCGAGCTGCGCTTCGAGACCGCCGCCGGCCCCCGCCTGGTACGGGTGGAGCACGGCCACCGGCTCGACCCGTCCAACGCCTTCGCCGATCCCCGCAACCCGCTCGACGTCCCCGTCGGCCACCACGTGGTCCGGGAGGCGCTGCCGGCGCTGGAGGGGGCGGCCTGGCTGTCGGGCGTGGAGCACCTGGCCGACCCGTCGGCCATCCCCAACTTCATCGCCTCCCGGCTGGCCTACCGCAAGATGGCCCGCTACCTGGCCTGGCTGGCCGTCCCGCTGTTCCTGGCCCTGGCCATCAAGATCCCCCTGGTCGTGGCCCTGGCCGAGCGGCGGGGTCAGGCCGACCACCTCGTCACCTGGTCGCACCGGCTGCTGATGATCGCCGGCGTCGTGTTCGTCGACGTGGCCCTCGTCGGCCTGACCGTGGCGCTGGGCGCCCGGCAGGTGTGGCGGGCCCTGGCCGGCTCGCTCGGGGCGCTGGGCAGCCGCGACGGCAACAAGGCGGCCTTCACCGAGGCCGAGGTCCTGGTGAAGGAGGGCCACGCCGGCTTCATCTCCGGCCACACCCACCGGGCCGAGCTGCGCCCGGTCGGCGAGGGCTTCTACGCCAACACCGGCTGCTGCGACGAGATCCTCGTCGAGCGCCCCGCCCGGCTCGGCCTGCCGCCGGTGTTCGGCGCCGAGCAGGAGCGCAGCTGGGTCGAGCTCGAGGCGGGCGCCGAGCTGCGGGTCCGGCTCCACCACACCCGCACCCCGCACCCGTCGGAGAAGCTCCTGGAGCGCCTCATCGCCCGCCGCCGGCCCGACACGCCGCTGCGGCCCGAAGTGGTGGCCGAGTACCCCCACGGCCCGTCGTGGCCGGAGGACGACGCCGGCCTGATGCGGCTGCGCCAGATCCGCCGGCGGGCGGCGCTGGCCCTGGGCGCGGCCGGAGTCCTCAACCTGGTGTCGGCGGTGACGCCGCCGCTGCGCTCCCGGCTGTCGTGGCTGCTGGCCGCCGTGCCGCTGGCCGTGCCCCAGGTGGCGGCGGTGGCCGTGGCCCTGGCCGGCCTCGGGCTGCTGCTGCTCGGGCGGGGTGTCCGCCGGGGCCAGCGCCGGGCCTGGCTGGTGTCGCTGTCGCTGCTGCTCGGCTCGGTGGTGCTGCACATCGTCAAGGGCGTCGACGTCGAAGAGGTCGGCGTGGCCGCCGTCGTGGCCGGCTACCTGCTCGTCCACCGGCGGGCCTTCCGGGTGGCCAGCGACACCACGTCGGCCCGGCTCGGGCTGGTGTGGGCCGCCGCCGGGGCGGCCGTGGCCACCGCCGTCGGCACCGCCGCCGCCTGGCTCATCAAACCGCTGCACGGCGACCGCCTGTCGCTGCCCCAGGCGGCCCTGGCCGCCGTCGAGCGGCTGGTGGGCGTCTCGGCCCAGCCGGTCGCCCATCACCTCGACGAGTTCCTCTCGCCGGTGCTGGCCGCCGTGGGCTTCGGCCTCGTGGCGCTGCTCGGCTGGCAGCTGCTCCGGCCCGTCGTCCACCGGGTGCGGGACCAGCACCGGGCCGACCGGGAGCGGGCCAAGGCGGCCGTGCTCCGCTACGGCGCCGACTCGCTGGCCTACTTCGCCCTGCGCGACGACAAGCAGTACTTCTTCTTCGGCGACACGGTGGTGGCCTACGGCGTCATCGGCGGCGTGGCGCTGGTGTCGCCCGACCCCATCGGCCCGGTGCCCGAGCGGGCGGCGGCCTGGGCGGCCTTCCGCCGCTTCGCCGACCAGTCGGGCTGGATCGTGGCCGGCATGGGCGCCACCGAGGAGTGGCTGCCGATCTACACCGCCTCGGGCCTGCGGTCGATGTACGTCGGCGACGAGGCCGTCGTCGACTGCACCGGCTTCACGCTCGACGGGTCGCGCATGAAGTCGCTCCGCCAGGCCTACAACCGGGTGAAGCGGGGCGGCTACACGGTGGAGTTCCACGACCCGGCCCGGATCGACCCGACGCTGGCCGACGAGCTGCGGGCGCTGTCGCTGGAGAGCCGCCGGGGCGAGGCCGAGCGCGGGTTCTCGATGACGCTGGGCCGCATCTTCGATCCCGCCGACACCGGCCTGCTGCTGGCCGTCTGCAAGGACGGGGAGGGCAGGGCGGCGGCCTTCTGCCAGTTCGTCCCGGCCAAGGGCATCGACGGGTTCTCCCTCGACCTCATGCGCCGCAGCGTGGCCGAGCACCCCAACGGGCTCCTCGACTACGTCCTCATGGAGACGATCTTCCACCTGAAGGCGGCCGGCTACCGGGGCCTGACGCTGAACTTCGCCACGCTGCGGGCCGTCCTGGCCGGCGAGACGGGCGACGGTGTCAGCCAGCGCATCGAGCGGTGGCTGCTGCAGAAGATGTCGGGCACCATGCAGATCGAGTCGCTGCGCCACTTCAACGGCAAGTACGACCCCGACTGGCGCCCCCGCTACGCCGTCTACGAGTCGCCGGGCGACATGCTGCCGTCGGCCTGGGCGGTGGCCAAGGCGGAGTCGTTCGTGGAACTCCCGCTGATCGGCCGCATGCTGGCCCCCAAGGCCGACACCGCCGCCTGACGGCGAGGCGATCAGGCGCCTGTGGTGCTTCATCGTCTTTACATGGAGATCTTTGGATACTCCATGATGTGCACCGAGTACTGATCGTCGAAGACGAACAGGATCTGGCGGAAGCGCTCGACGACGGGCTCCGCCGGCACGGGTTCGAGACGGAACGCGTCGGCACCCGGGCGGCCGCCCTCGACCGGGCCGCCTCCGCCGACCTCGTCCTGCTCGACCTGTCGCTGCCCGACGGCGACGGGCTCGACCTGTGTCCCCGGCTGGCCGGCCAGGTGGCGCTGGTGGTGATCTCGGGGCGGGCCGACGAGGCCGACCGGGTGGCGGCGCTGGAGATGGGCGCCGACGACTACATCACCAAGCCGTTCGGGGCCCGGGAGCTCGTGGCCCGCTGCCGGTCGGTGCTGCGCCGCACCAAGCCCCGCAACGGGAGCGTGGTCCGGGCCGGCGACCTGGAGGTCGACGTGGAGCGCTACGAGGCCCGCCGCTGCGGCGAGCCCGTCGACCTGACGACGAAGGAGCTCGGTCTGCTCGTGGCCCTGGCCCGCCGGCCCGGCGTACTCGTGCGCCGGGAGGAGCTGGCCGAGGAGGTGTGGGGGACGGGCCTGTGGCCGGTCAACCGCTCCCTCGACGTCCACATGTCGTCGCTGCGCCGCAAGCTCGGGGACACGCCGCGCCAGCCGCGCTACGTCCAGACCGTTCACGGCCTCGGGTTCCGCCTGCTGCCCTGAGGCATCCGGCTTCACGAGGAGAAGAATTTGGCGATGGCCGAGCCCAACCCCAAGGGCGCCGGCGGCGAAGAGCTCGCCGACCTCGCCTGGATGGTCGACTGCGCCGTCCGGTTCGGCGAGCGGAGCCAGGCGGTGATCCTGGCCGAACGGCTCCTGGAGGAGCTGTCGCGCCACTACCGGGCCATGCGGCCGCTGCGGCTGCGCTGCGCCCCCCACGTCGGGGCGGCGCTGGCCGACGAGGCTTTCGCCCTCATCGGCGACGTCGAGCAACTGGCCACCGCCGGCGTGGCCGAAGGCGGCGAGAGCGGCAACGGCGACGACGGCCGTTCGGCCCCCGAGCTGCGGCCCCGGGTCGAGCGGCTCGTGGCCCACGAGGCGGCCGAGATGGCTGCGCTCGGCCAGCAGTTTTAGATTCGCGGCCATGCGAGTGCTCGTCGTCGAAGACGAGGCCAAGATGGCCGGGCTGCTCAAGCGGGGTCTCGAACACGAGGGCTACGCCGTCGACCTGGCCGGCGACGGGGGCGAGGCCCTGTGGGCGGCCCGGGAGTTCGACTTCGACGCCATCGTCCTCGACGCCATGATCCCCGAACCCGACGGCTTCGAGGTCTGCCGGACGCTGCGGGCCGAGGGCCGCTGGACGCCGGTGCTGCTGCTGACGGCCCGGGACTCGGTCGACGACCGGGTCCTCGGCCTCGACGCCGGCGCCGACGACTACCTGACGAAGCCCTTCGTGTTCTCCGAGTTGTTCGCCCGGCTGCGGGCCCTCACCCGCCGGCCGCTCGGCGCCCGCCCGACGGTGCTCCAGGTCGGCGACCTCGTCCTCGACCCGGCCACCCGGGACGTGCGCCGGGGTGACGTGCCGATCGCCCTGTCGGCCAAGCAGTTCGCCATCCTCGAGCAGTTCATGCGCCGGCCGGGCGAGGTGCTGTCGCGCTCCGACCTGCTGGAGCACGTGTGGGACTTCGCCTACGAGGGCACGTCGAACCTCGTCGACGTCTACGTGCGGACGCTGCGGGAGCGCATCGACCGGCCCTTCGGCGTCGACAGCATCGAGACCGTCAGGGGGGCGGGCTACCGGCTGCGCGACGAACCGGCGGCGGCGGCGCCGCCGGCCGGGGAAACCGCCTAGGTGCCCCGGCGCTACGCCCCGGTGTCGCTGCGGGGCCGCCTGGCCCTGCTGTTCACCGCCGGGAGCGCCCTCGTCCTCGTCCTGGCCGGAGTCCTCATCTACCTCGACCTCAACGGCCAGCTGCAGCGCACCATCAACAGCTCGCTGGCCACCCGGGCCGGCGACATCGAGGGCGACATCAACGCCGGGCGGGTGGCGATCCGCCAGGAGGAGGCCTTCGCCCAGATCCTCGGCCCCGGGGCGGTGGTCATCGACTCGTCGGCCCCGGCGCCGGCCGCCCTGTCGGCCGCCGAGGTGGCCCGGGCCGCGCACCACGACCTGTTCATCGACCGCCGCATCCCCCACACCCCGGCGCTGGGCCGGCGGGCCCGGCTCCTCGCCCACCCGGTGCCGGTGGCCGGCCGGGGCCCGCTGGTGGTCGTCGTGGGCGCGTCCACCGAAGCGGTGTTCCGGGGCCGGGAGCGCCTCGCCCTCATCCTGGCCATCCTGAGCCCGCTGCTGGGGGCCATTCTCTCGGCCGGTGGATGGCTGCTGGCCGGTGCGGCGCTGCGGCCCGTCCGGCGGATGAGCCAGGAGGCCGACGCCATCTCGCTGGCCCAGGCCGGCCGGCGCCTGCCCCACCCCGAGGGCGAGGACGAGATCGCCCAGCTCGGCCGCACCCTCAACGCCATGCTCGACCGCATCGAGGCCGCCTTCGCCCGGGAGCGCATGTTCCTCGACGACGCCAGCCACGAGCTCCGCACGCCGATCGCCGTGCTGCGGGCCGAGCTGGAGGTGGCGCTGCTGGAGTCGGGCGACCGGGAGGCGCTGGAGCGGTCGCTGCGCAGCGCCCTGGAGGAGGCCAACCGCCTGGCCCATCTGGCCGAGGACCTGCTGGTGCTGGCCCGGGCCAGCGCCGGGCGCCTCCCGCTGCGGCGCCGGGCGGTCGACGTGCGGGCCCTGGTGGAGTCGGCCGCCCGGCGGGTGAACGGCTCGGGGAACCGGGCCGCCGACGTGGCGCTGAAGGTCGACGGGCCGACCGCCCGGGCCGTGGTCGACCCCGCCCGGCTGGAGCAGGTCGTCACCAACCTCGTGGCCAACGCCCGCCGCTTCGCCCGCCGCCGGGTGGACGTCGGGGTCCGCACCGAGGGCGACGACGTCGTGGTCACCGTGGCCGACGACGGCCCCGGCTTCCCCGCCGCCCTGCTGCCGGTGGCCTTCGACCGCTTCACCCGGGCCGAGGCCGCCCGCAGCCACGAAGCGGGCGCCGGCGCCGGGTTGGGCCTGGCCATCGTGGCCGCCATCGTCCGGGCCCACGGCGGCACGATCTCCGCCGCCAACGGCCCTCCGCTGGGCGGGGCGGCGGTCGTCGTGCGGCTGCCCATCGACGAGACCGGCCCGGTCCCCGAACCGGTCTGACCCAACCGGCGTTCTTCCGCCGCTGTATCCGGGCGGAGGAACGCCGGTTCGGCGGACGGGCTAGGCCAGGCCGAGCTGGCGGAGCATCGTGGGCGGGATCGTCGTCGGCGGTTCGCCGGCCGCCAGCATCGCCGCCCGTTCGATGTTGACCTCGTCGCGCTCCCGCTCCAGCCACGCGTCCCAGGGCCCGGGCGGGATCTCGCCCGCCAGGCAGGCCTCCAGGTAGCCCCGGAGGGCCTCGACCTCGGCCGGGCCGCCCAGCGGGCCGTGGCCGGGAACGATGGTGGTGGCCAGGTCGGGCACCAGATCCAGAACCTGGGCCCAGGCGGCGGGGTCGCCCTGGAAGGCCAGCGGCGTCACGCCGAAGAAGCAGACGTCGCCGGCGAAGAGGATGGCGTCGTCGACCAGCACCATGAGGTCGCCGGCGGTGTGGCCGGTGGCGGGGATCAGCTCCAGCCGGGTGCCGATCGGTGCGCCGTCGACCACCTCGTGGGTGACCGGCCGGGTGCCGACCTCGGCCAGGTCGTCGAACTCGTCGGCGAAGGCGGGCATGAACGCCTTGTAGCCGTCGGTCATCAGCGGCTGGTCGAGCAGGGCGCTGGTGGCCGGCGTGGCCAGGATGGAGGCGAGCGGGAAAGCCTTGGTGCCGCCGACGTGGTCGATGTGGGCGTGGGTCAGCACCAGGCGGCGCACCGGCGGGCCGAGCGCGGCCACGGCGGCGGCGAAGGGCTCCCACTGCGAGCGGACCATGAGGCAGTCGATGACGGTCAACCCGTCGTCGTCGGCCACCACTCCGGCGTTGCTGATCCCCGAGCCCCCGCCCGGCTGCAGCCAGGCCCAGACCCCGTCCCCCAACTTCTCCAGTTCCACGAACCCCACACTACCGTCGGGTTCAACGGATGCCCCTCCGGGCAGAAGAGGCGGTCATGGACATCGCGGTGCTCGGAATGGGGCGGATGGGACAGGCGCTGGCCAAGCGGCTGCTGGGCGGCGGGCACCGGGTGACGGTGTGGAACCGCACCCCCGGCCGGGCCGAGGAGGCGTTGGCCGCCGGGGCCACCGAAGCCGGCTCGGTGGCCGAGGCGGCCAAGGCGGCCGAGGTCGTGATCACCTCGCTCTCGGCCGACGAGGCCGTCCGCTCGGTGGCCCTCGGCGAGGCCGGGGCGGCCACCGGTGACGGTGGGAGCCGGGCGGCGGTGGGCAGCGGCGCCGGCGCCGGTACCTCGGCCCGGTCGGCCTCCGGCGACGGTGGGCTGCGGGCGGCGATCAGCGCCGGCGCCGTGTACGCCGATGCCTCGACGATCTCGCCGGCCATGAGCGAGGAGCTGGCCGCCGCCTTCCCCCGCTTCGTGGCCCTGCCGATCCTCGGGCCCCCGGCCGGGGTCGAGAGCGGCAAGGCGGTGTACCTGGCCGGGGGCGACCCGGGCGCCGTCGAGCGGCTGGCGCCGGTCCTGGCGACGCTGACCGACACGGTGCGGCGCTACGACACCGCCGGCCAGGCGCTGGCGGCCAAGCTGGCCAGCAACCTCCTGCTCCTGGCCGGGGTGGCGGCGCTGGCCGAGGCCTTCGCCGTCGCCCGCTCCGGCGGAATGAGCGACGACCAGCTGCGCCAGCTGTTCGGCCAGAGCCCGATGGTCCCGCCCGGCGTGGGCAACCGCTTCGAGGGCCTGCTGGCCGGCGACATGGACCCCTGGTGGTCGACCGTGCTCGGCGCCAAGGACGCCCGGCTCGCCGCCGAAGCCGCCGCCGCGGCCGGCATCGACCTCCCGCTGGCCCGCACCGTCCAGGCGCTCTACGACGAAGCCGCCGCCACCGCCCCCGACGCCGACATCGTCGCCGTCGCCCGCCGCTACCGGCCGGACCGCTGACCGCCGACCCGGCCGACTGATCTCGGGGCGGTGTGACCAGAGGGGTCAGGCCGCCGCCGGCCGACTGTCCGGCGGGCGCAGTTTTTCGAGCCGGTGCCGGAGGTGGTCGTTCGAGGGGCGGAGGTCGAACCGGTCGACCGGGACCATCCGCCAGCCGGTCTCGGCCTCCACCCGGTCGCGCCGCTCGCCGTCGGCGATCCAGCAGCGGGGCCCATGGTGCTCGTCGCTGTCGTACTCGAGGAGCACCTTCCACTCCACGATCCCGAGGTCGGCCCGGGCCAGGAAGCGCCCGTCCCGGCCGTACACCTTCACCTGCCGCTGCGCCGCCGGGAACCCCCATTCCTTCAACCGCCGCTGCAGCTTCGCCTCCGGCGGACTCCCCGGCGGCGCCCCCGACCGCCACACCTCCAGCGCCTCGAGCAACCGCCCCCGCGCCGCCCGCCGTGCCCCCCGGGCCGACCGGAAGGCGAACTCCGCCGCCCTGATGAGCCGGCTCGGCTGCATGAGCTTGCGGCACAGGGCGCTGTCGACCAGGTCGCACAGGGCTTCGCCGCTCTGGAGTTCGGCGCAATCGATGACCGTGCGGACGGGGGTGGTGCAGGGAATCCTGGCCCTGACCGCCCGCTCGCCGGGACCGAGGGTCGCCCGGTGGACGGTCGCCGCCTGCAGGCGCCGCCCGCTCGCCTTCACCGGGATCGTCACGTGGGGACGTCCGGAGTACCTGGCGAGGCCGTGGAGGGCGGCGGCGGTGAGATGGGAGACGACCGTCCCGGGAGGACCGGCGAGGCAGGTGATCATCGCCTCCTGCTGCCAGGAAGCGGGGGCACCGGACAGCACGTAGACGTCGCGGACGGGTCGCCGCCACCGCCCGGCCTGCACCCGGCCGTCGATCTGCCGCTGGCTCAACCCCGCCTGGCGGGCCTGCCGCCCGGCGAGCGCGCCCCATTGCCGGGCTGCGGTCACGCCCGCCTGCTCGTCAGGACTCGGCGGAGTGGGGTTCCGGGGCATTGCCGGCAGTGTGACCGGTCATCGCCGGGGCGGGCCCGCGAATTTCCGTCCGCCCCGGCGGGGATGATGCGCGCCTGGCCACCCATACGGTGGCTAGGCGCGGCCGATGTGCTCGGGGAGGAAGCCGATCGCCACGGCCCGGGCGGGGAGGGCCTGGAGGACCGGGAAGCGCTGGGCGAGGCGGACGAAGCGGGGGACGGGCAGGGGCTGGTCGGAGCTCAGCACCCGGGCGATGACGCCCCGGCCGAGGGCCCGCTGGAGGAGCTGGGTGGCGACGGTGGGGTACCAGCGGCGGAGCTGGACCCGGGCCAGCCGGCTGTCGAGGGACTTGAACAGGGCGCCGCGGATGGCGCCGCCGTCGCGGGCGGCCCGCAGGTGGGGGCCGAGGATGCGGGCGGCGGCCACGGCGTCCTGGATGGCCAGGTTGATGCCGACGCCGCCCATGGGGGACATGGCGTGGGCGGCGTCGCCGATGAGGAGGACGCCGGCGTGCGACCAGCGGCGCAGGCGGTTGATGACGACCGTCAGCTTGGCGACGTCGTCCCACGACTTCAGGACGTCGCCCCGGCCGGCCAGGGAGGGGGCCAGGCGGCCGACGTTGGCGACCAGCTCGTCGAGGCCGGCGGCCTTGACCGTCTCGCAGCCGTCCTTCGGAATGATGTAGGCCACCTGGAAGTAGTCGCCCCGGTCGATCAGCACCAGGCCGATCCCGGCCCCGACGATGAACGACACGCCCTGCGGGTCGGCCGCCTCCCGGGGGAGGCGGAACCACAGCACGTCCATCGGCACGCCGTAGGCCCGGGGCTCGAGGCCCAGCAGCCGCCGGACGTCGGAGTGGCGCCCGTCGCAGGCCACGGTCAGCCGGGCCCGGACCTCGACCCGGCCGTCGGGGCCGGCCGCCGTCACGCCGGCGACCCGGTCGCCCCGCCCGCCCCGCACCAGCCCGTCCACCTCGGTGGAGCGGAGGAGGGTGAACCCCTCGTACTCCGAGGCCTTGCCGGCCAGGAAGTCGAGGAAGTCCCACTGGGGCATCAGCGCGATGTACCTGTGCTTCCCGGGGAGGCGGGCGCAGTCGCCGAAGGTGTACTCCCGGTCGCCGAACACCCCCGACAGGGTCCGGGCCTTCTGGTGGGGCAGGCGGAGGAACTCGTCGCCCCAGCCGAGCTCGTCCATCAGGTTCAGGGTCGAGGCGTGGATCGTGTCGCCCCGGAAGTCCCGCAGGAAGTCGGCGTGCTTCTCCAGCACCGTGACGGACAGCCCCTGGCGCAACAGGAGAACCGCCAGCATCATCCCGGCCGGGCCTCCACCGACCACACACACGTCGGCCTGTCGTCCGTCCACGATGCCTTCCTAGCGGAAACGATTCAGTACCGTGGAATTCATGTCCGAACGCAGCCGCCACCTGCCCCGCCGCTCCTGCCTGGCCGTCCCGGCGTCGAGCGAGAAGATGCTCCAGAAGGCCCAGGGCCTGCCGGCCGACATGGTGTTCCTCGACCTCGAGGACTCCGTTGCGCCGCTGGAGAAGGAGGCCGCCCGGCAGAACGCCGTCAAGGCCATCAACGAGGGCGACTGGGGCGACAAGGTCCTCTGCGTGCGGGTCAACGCCTGGGACACCAAGTGGACGTACCGCGACGTCATCGAGATCGTGGAGAACGCCTCCGAGCGCCTCGACGAGCTGATGCTGCCCAAGGTCCAGAGCGCCGCCGAGGTGGTCGCCCTCGACATGCTGCTGACCCAGATCGAGGCCACCACCGGCCGGTCGGCCCGGGTCGGCATCGAGGCCCAGATCGAGACGACCCGGGGGCTCATCAACGTCGAGGAGATCTGCGCCGCCTCGCCCCGGCTCGAGACCATCATCTTCGGCCCGGCGGACTTCGCCGCCTCGATGGAGATGCCCGTCCTCACCGGGGGCGTGCAGATCCCCGAGTACCCCGGCGACCACTTCCACTACGTCTTCTCCAAGATCCTCATGGCCGGACGGGCCAACGGCCTCCAGGTCATCGACGGGCCCTACCTCCGCATCCGCGACACCGAGGGCTTCCGGGACTTCGCCCGCCGCACCCGCACGCTCGGCTACGACGGCAAGTGGGTGCTGCACCCCGACCAGGTGGCGGTGTGCAACGAGATGTTCACCCCCACCCAGGAGCAGTTCGACAAGGCGTGGGACATCCTCGACGCCTACCAGAAGGCGACCGAGGGCGACCGGCTCGGGGCGGTCATGTTCGGCGACGAGATGATCGACGAGGCCAGCCGCAAGATGGCCACCAAGTTCGTCACCCGGGGCGAGCGGGCGGGGATGAACCGCAGCCCCCAGGAGCCGGCCACTTCATAAGCCCGGGAAACACTCCCCCCGGGCGGGTAGCGCCCGGCGTAGCGTTCGTCGACCGACAACGACGCTTCAAGGGGGTGGTCCCGCGTGGACAGGAAGGGCAGCTCGAGCCTGCTCCAGGCCGTGGTGCTGATCATCGTGCTGGGGGCCACGGGGATCACGGCCCTGTTGCTGGCCCGCACGATGCGGGCCACCGACCGGATCAACCTCAAGGCCAAGAACATCGCCCGGACGGGTCAGGGCATCAACAGCGCCACCGACTCGGTCGTGCAGCTGAGCCGCACCAACCAGACGGCGTCGTCGATCCTGGAGTCGACCAGGCCCCTGGCCGGGGACCTGGCGACGATGCTCGACCAGGCCAGGTCGCTCGACAGCCTGTCGGGTTCGCTCGACGCCTCGACCGGTGCCATCAACGCCACCGTGGCCCAGCTGCTCTCGACGGCCAACGGCATGAGCGACACCGCCGGCAGCATCAACGCCACCACCAAGAAGATCGCCGCCGCCTCGGCCGACGTCGACGGCACGACGAAGAAGGTCGGCGACACCACCAACGCCCTCAACGGCACGGCCAAGGGCATCAACGCCTCGCTGGCCGGCCTGCTCGACACCGCCCGCAAGATCGACAACGACGTCAAGCTGATCAACCAGCGGCTCGACACCGGGCTGGCCCTCGACAAGGCCCTCAAGGTCGACACCGGCAACCTGCTGGCCCAGACCCTCCTCACCCAGCACTACTCCGCCTGCCTCGACCGCAAGGTCCTCGGCAGCGGGGCCGACAGCCACTGCTAAGGGGGCGCAGGCATGACATCGGAAACCGCCGCCACCGGCCGGCCCGTCGCCCGGCCCGCCCGCCCGCCCTTCGCCCTCTACGGCTGGCTCGGCGTGTGGATCGCCGCCGGCTTCATCGTGCTGGGGACGCTGGTGCTGTTCCTGCTCGGCATCGTCGGCGACCTGGAGTCGATCGACTCCTCGCTGGCCGAGGCGTCGAAGGCCGTCGGCGGCGCCGGCGGCCACGTCAAGCCGCTGCCGAGCTACATCGCCGACGTCAACACCACGCTCACGGCCATCGACGGAGCCCTCAAGCCCGTGCCGGCCGCCACCCACGACATCTCCGGCTCCCTGGTGTCGATGCAGGGCAACCTCGAGAAGGTGGACGGGTCGCTCAAGACGACGTCGGGCTCGCTGACCACCACCGCCGGGGCGCTCGGCACCACCGCCGGGTCGCTGTCGGACACGGCCAAGGCCCTCATCGGCGAGCTGGGCTCGCTCAACGACACGGCCTCGGTCCTGAAGGCCCTGTCGGGATCGCTGGCCGACACGTCGAACGTGCTGACCAACGTGAAGAACGTCGGCGGCCAGATCCTCGACGTGCTCAAGCACACGCAGAGCAACCCCGACCAGCTCGGCACCGAGAACATCTGGATGCGGGCCGACGCCACGCTCGTCGTCCGGTCGGCGGCCGAGAAGGACTCGGCCAACATCGTCGTGGGGCTGACCGACGTGAACAAGCACCTGAAGAGCGTCTGCAACCGGATCGCCCTCCCGCCGTCATGCTGAGCGCCGTCAGGACCAAGCTGGCCGACGCCGATCCGCTGGCCAGGAAGGTGCTGGCCATCGTCGGGGTCTGGGGCCTCCTGGCCGGCGTGATGCTGGTCCACACGCTGCTGGCCACCAAGCAGCTCCACCGGCGGGTCACGGCCATCACCCACACGGTCTCCGACATCGACCGGGAGACCGCCGCCATCTCGGCCATGCAGGACACCAACCGCATCTCGAGGGACCTGCTCACCGCCTCCCAGCCGCTGCCCGGCACCCTCAACGACCTGAAGGACGTCATGGGCGGCCTGTCGGCCAAGGTCGACTCGATCACGGCCGGCTCGGCCACCATCCAGACCAACTCGCAGGCCATCGAGGCGAAGGTCGTCTCGGCCGGTGGCACCGCCGCCGAGATCAACGGGTCGGTGAAGGGCCTGGCCGGGACCGTGGCCAGCATCCTCGCCAACCTGCGCCGCCAGCAGGCGGCGGCGGGGGAGATCGCCACGTCGACCCGGGGCATCAACGCCTCGGTGGCCGCCCTCCTCGACGTCACCCGGGACATCGACGCCGGGATCGGTTCGTCGAACCAGGGCATCGCCGCCGCCGCCCTCATCGTCGACGCCCTCCGGGCCGATATCGGCAACATCCTGGCCACGATGCCCGACCTGGCCAAGCACGCCAACTCCATCGACTGCAGCCCCGGCCTGAGCATCCTGAGCCTGCTGTCGGGGCCGGGCCAGGCCTGCAACCAGTAGCCGTCCGCCCCGGCTATTTCGCTTTGTAAGCACGAACTTCCGGCTTACGTTTGGCCTTGAAATCAGTACCAGAATGAGGCAATAGTTCCGTTGAGTTATTCGAGGGTGTTCTGAGGCGGGAAGCGAATAACGTGACAACGGCGGAGATCGATCTGACCGACGCCGCCCCGACGGTGCTGCCGCGCCAGTGGGGGCCGGCCACGGTGATCCGCGTCGGCATCGTCGACGAGCACGAGATGTTCGCCATCGGCCTACGCACCTGCCTGGCCGAGAACCCGCTGATCCAGGTGGTGCCGGTCGTCGACGACGAGGTCGACGTGGTCATCGTCTCCCCCCGGGTGGCCGAGGAGCGCAGGTTCGCCTGCCCCCTGGTCGTGTGCGGGGACGCGCCCCAGCGGCTGGCGCCGGGCAACGAGGTCATGGCCGTGCTGGGCCGGGCGGTGCTGACCGGCGAACAGCTGCTGGCCAGCATCCACGCCGCCGCCGCCGGCCTGCGGGTCGTCAACTCCGACCCGCTGCCCGTGCCCCGGCTGGGCGCCCGGGGCCTCGAGGTCCTCGGGATGCTGGCGGCGGGGGCCGACACCAAGGAGATCGCCGAGCAGCTGGGCTACTCCGACCGCACCATCAAGAGCGTCATCCGCGACGTCCAGGTCACGCTGGGGGCCAAGAACCGCGTCCAGGCGGTCGCCGAGGGGATCCGGCAGGGCCTCATCTGAACCGCTGAGCCGCTGAGGCGTCCCGTTCACAACTGAATTCCCGGACGGTTTCCCGTTCGGGAATCGCGGCGCGCCGCCCGGACGGGCGCCGGTCCATTCGGGTACCCCGGGCGCGCCGCGCTTCACACGAAAGTCCGTCCGAAGGCATCTGGAGGCGCAGCCGGGCGGCTGTTTGGATTCGGACCGTGAGTGAAGAACGACCGTTGCGCATCTGGATCGACGACCACAACCCCATCTTCCGGCTGGGACTGGGGGCGTGTCTCCAACCGCCGTTCCTCCTGGCCGGGGAGAGCGCCCGCTTCTCGCCGGAACCGGATCTGACCCGGACCGACATCCTCGTCTTCGAACTCGACGCCGCCGGGCTGCCGCAGGCCCTGCGCCTGGCCCAGGACTCCGGCCTGCTGCTGGTCACCATCGCCGCCAGCGCCGAGGACGAACTGCTGGTGGAGGCCATCGAGGCCGGTGTCACCGGGGCGATGCTGCGCAACGACACCAACCCGACGACGTTCCTCCACACCCTGCGCTCGGCGGCCGCCGGCAACGGGTCGCTGCCGACGGCGGTGCTCGGCCGGCTCCTGTCGCGCCCCCGGGTGGGGATGCGGGGGGCCGGCGACCTGACCGACCGGGAGCTCGGCGTCCTGCGGCTCCTGTCGAAGGGCGAGAACACCCGCCAGATCGCCGAGGACCTGTGCTACTCGGAGAAGACGGTCAAGAACATCGTCCACGACGTGCTGGTGCGGATGAACTGCCGCAACCGGGCCCAGGCCGTGGCGCTGGCCACCCGCCGGGGGCTGATCTGAATGATCCCCTTCGGGAACGACGCCACCGGCCGCAGCCCTCCGACCGGAGAACCGCGATGCAACGCGTGCTGATCGGTCGGTTCGGTTCCGTGGCCCGGATGGGCCTGCGGGAGCTGCTTGACGGTCAGGGAATCGAGGTGGTGGCCGAGGCCGAGCAGGGCCGGGAGATCGTCTCCTGCGTCAGCGAGGTCCGCCCCGACGTCGTCGTTCTCGATCTCGACGACGAGCGTGTCCTCGATCTTGCCGAGGAGATCACCTCGGAGTTCCCGGCCATCAAGGTCATCGCCTGCTCCTGCGAAGAGCCGGTCATGCGCGTCTATCCGCCTTTCCACCACGGCGAGTCGTACGCCTCGAAGCTGAGCGCGGCCCTCCTCGCGGTGGCGCTTGAGAGCTGAGAGCCGAGACGACAGAAAGGATCCCTGATGTTGACGCGACGAGTGGCCCTGCCCCTCGCAGCCCTGACCGCACTGGCCACCCTGCCCGTGCTGGCCGGCGCTGTACCGGCGGGCGCGTCCGACGCCGTGGCCAAGCCGGCTCCCGAGAGCCGCGGCAAGCCCGGCGAGCCGCGGGGCCCGCACGACGAGAAGAAGCAGAGCGAGCAGCCCAACAACTGCCCCACCAAGCTGTGGACCATCCCGCTGGAGCTCAAGGGCCTGGCCTGCGTCCTGCTGCTGCCGAAGCCCGAGCCCCAGCCGGGATCCGACGGGGGCGGCAGCGGCGGCCTCGGCGGACTGTTCGGCTGAGGACCGGGAACGAAGAGCGTCCACGATGCCCCGCGGCCGGGGGACGTCGCTCTGGCGACGCACGGTGCCCGCACTGGCCCTCTCGCTGGTGCTGCTCGTCGCCGAAGCCGACGCTCCTGCCGCCTCGGGGAACGCCCCCCGGCCCGCCAGCCCCTGGGGGGGCGTCGCCCGCAGTCCGGGCACCCCGGAGCAAACGGAACGGCCGGCAGGGCCCGCGACCCGGCCGGCCGCTTCCGTTCGCCCCCAGCAGGCACCCGGCGGCGACCCCGCCGAGTGGGCCCTGACCTTCAGCGACGACTTCGACGGCAACGGCCTCGACCGGAGCAAGTGGTCGAGCGGGTTCGGCTGGGGGAACGACACCAACAGCAACTACGGCGTCTGCGACCCCGCCGAGAACGTGGTCAGCGGCGGGTTCCTGGCCCAGCGGATCGAGCGGCGGCCGGGCGGCGGCGAACCGTTCTCCGTGGGGTGCGTCAACTCGAAGAACAAGTTCGCCCAGCAGTACGGGTACTGGGAGGCCCGGATGCGCACCGCCCGCTGCGCCGGGTCGCGCAGCGCCTTCTGGGGCAAGCCCAACGACGAGTCGTGGCCGCCGGAGATCGACGTCGTCGAAGTCAACGGCGACGCCTCGAAGACGGCCAAGTTCACCGTCCACTGGGACGACGGCGGCCACCGGGAGAGCCAGGGCGGCTTCACCGGGCCGGACTTCTCCGACGGGTTCCACACCTTCGGGGCGCAGTGGACGCCCGACGGCGTCACGTGGTTCGTCGACGGCGTCGGGCGGCGCCGTACGCCGGCCGGGGCCGGGCGGCTGAGCGCCGGCGGGGCGTTCTACACGATCCTCAACTCCCAGGTGATCGAGCCCGACTCGACGTGCGGCCTGGTGCCCGCCGACTCCGTGGAGTACGTCGACTACGTGCGGATCTGGACACCGGCGCCGCCGTCGTCGCCGGGCGGGAAGCCGGCGCCGGGCGGCAACGGTCCGGGGCCCGAGTGCCGGTTGCCGGTCCGGGTGCAGTCGGATTCGCCGCTGCCGCCGGGGACGGGCGAAGCGTCCGGCGCCGTGGCCTCGCAACGCTATCCGGGGCTCGGCTGGTTCATCCGGGACTCCGGCAATCCCGCCAGCCTCTACGCCTTCCGCTTCGACGACCGGGGCCGGCCCAGGGTCCGGGAGGTCCCCGTCACCGGCGGTCACAACCGGGACTGGGAGGACCTCGTCTACTGGATGCGGCCCGACGGGACGGCCCGGCTCCTCATCCCCGAGAGCGGCCAGGGCGGCGGCGACACGTCGATCTACGACGTGCCCGAACCGGCTCCCGACCAGAAGGCCACCGCCCCCGCCGTCCGGTACCGCTACCGCTATCCCGACGGGAAGTTCAACACCGAGTCGGCGTTCATGGTCGGCGACCACCTCGTGCTGGTGACGAAGACGACGCCGGGGCGGATCTACCGCTTCGACGCCCTCTCCGCCGATCGGGTCAACGTGCCGCTGTTCATGGGGCCGCTGGCCGACGCCGACCGGGTGTCGGTGGTGCGCCTGTCGCGCGACTACCGGACGCTGGTGGCCGTCACCCACGAGCGGGCCTACATCTACGAAGGGCTGTCGCCGGTCACGCCCGTCCGCAGCGTGGTGGGGAAGAAGCCGTCGCGGATCACCAGCGTCGACGTGGGCGACAACGTCGAGGCGGGCGACTGGTTCCCGCCCGAGAGCTGCACGCTGCTGCTGCTGGCCGAGAGCCGCAACAGCTACCAGCTGCGGCTGACGTCGCGCTGAAGCGGTCGGGGGGCCGAAAGGCCCCCCGGGGGGACGATCGGCCCGCCGCCCGGCAGACGCAAGACTGCCCGGCCACCTCTGCCGCCCGGCGGGGCTCGATGGTTCGATCACAGCCATGGACGGCGCGACCCGAATCTGGCTGGACGACCCGAACCCCATCTTCCGCATGGGGCTGGCCGCCTCGCTGCGGGACTCCGGCTTCGTGGTGGTGGGGGAGAGCACCGGCTTCGTGCCGGCGCCCGACCTGGAGCAGGTCGACGTCCTCGTCTTCGACATCGGCGACCACGACAGCCTGGCCTCCACGCTGTCGCGCCGGCAGCGGCGCAGCACCCGCCTCGTCGGGCTCATCCCCGGCGGCGACATCGAGCGGGCCGAAGCGTCGCAGTGCACCGTTCTCGTCCGATCGGAGCTGACGCCCGAGGGCTTCCGCGACTGCCTGGCCAGTGTGGCCGCGGAAGCGTCGGCGCCGGCCGCGTCGGCCGGGCGGCCCGGGCCACTCCGGGCCGCCCGGGCCGATGCCGGGCGCCGGCTGCGCCGGGTGTGGGGCACGAAGGTCAGGGCGCTGCGCCGGAAGGGCACGGTGGTGGCCGTCCTGGCCGCCCTGGCCGCCGGGGCCTTCGGCCCGACGGGCAAGGCCGACGGGCTCGACCAGTCGAGCACGCTGACCGCCGCGCCGGTGACCGAGACGACGCCGGTGTCCTCCGACGGGGAGGCGGCCGGCGACGTGGCGGTGTGGGTCAACGGCGCCGATCCGTCGGCCTCGCTGGTGTTCGGGACCGACATCCGGGGGGCGCTGGAGTCCTACGACCTGAAGGGCCGGCGGGTGCAGCGGCTGGCCCGGCCGGCCGGCACCACCAACGACGTCGACGTGCGGGGCGGCTTCCCCCTCGGGGGCCGCACCGTGGCGCTGGTCGGGACGGGCGGGCGCTCGATGTCGTTCTTCCGGATCGACGCCGGCACCCGGGCGCTGACCGAGGTCGGGGCGCAGCGCTTCGCCGGGACGGGGGCGGAGTTCGGCGCCTTCTGCCTCTACCGCAGCGGGACCACCGGCCGCTTCTACGCCTTCCTGACCGAGCCCGACAACGACATCACGCAGTACGAGCTGTTCGACGAGGGCGGGTCCGTCGACGCCCGGGAGGTGCGGGGCTGGCCGCTCGGCTCGCCGGCCCGCAGCTGCGTGGCCGACGACGAGACCGGCCGGCTGTTCATCAGCCAGCGGTCGGGCATCGTGCGCTACAACGCCGAACCCGACCGCAGCCCCCTGGCCCGCACCGAGGTCGACCGGGTCGGCGGCGACGGGCACCTGGCCGGCGCCGTGACCGGGCTGGCGCTCGTGACGCAGCCCGGCAAGCGCGGCTTCCTGCTGGCCTCCTCGCAGGGCGACAGCACGTTCGCCGTCTACCGCCGGGGCCGGGACAACGGCTGGCTCGGCCAGCGCCAGGTCGTCGACGGCGCCGCCGCCGACGGCTGCTCGGCCACCCGGGGCATCGAGGCGCTGGCCACCGACCTCGGGCCCGACTTCCCGGCCGGCCTGTTCGTCTGCCAGGACGGGCACAACACTCCGCCGGGGCCGGCCGGCCACCAGAACTTCAAGCTCGTCCGGCTGGAGAACGTCATCGCCGCCTCGGGCCTGCCGCAATGACCGGGCCCCGCATCCTCGTCGCCGGGCTGCCCCGGTCGGGGACGACGTGGGTCGGCGAGGTGCTCGGCCGCTGCGCCGGCGCCCGCTACCTCCACGAGCCCGACAACCACCTCGTGCGGCCCGAGGCGTGGTGGGCCAAGCGCCGGCTGGGGCCGTACCCCGAACTGCCCCCCGGCCGGGCCGGCGGCGACTACGAACGGCTGTGGGGGCTGGCCTTCGCCGGCGGCGCCCGCCCGTCGCCGCTCTACGCCGGGTTGCGGGTCCTCCAGCGGGCCGGGGCGGCCCGGGTCAGCGGGCGGCTGGCCAGCCGGCGACGGCCCCGGCCGGCGCCCGGCCCGCTGGTGGTCAAGTCGGTCCACTGCGCCCGCTCGCTGGAGTGGTGCGCCGAACGGTTCCGGCCGGCGGTGGTGGTCGTCGAACGCCATCCCTACGGGGTGATCGCCAGTTGGCGCAAGCTCGGCTGGAACGACTTCCTCGACACCGATCCCGGCGCCCTGCGCTTCGCCACGGCCGTGCTCGGCGTCGACCCGCCGGCCCGGCCGGCGCCGTGGCTGGAGCGGGCCGCCTGGCACTACGGGTTGCTCTCCGCCCATCTGGCCCTGGCCCGGCGGCGGCACCCGGAGTGGACCGTCGTGCGCCACGAGGTGCTCTGCGCCGGCCCGGAGCCGGCCTTCCGCCGCCTCGCCGCTCGGCTGGGCCTGCGCTTCGGCGCCGAGGCGGCCCGCTTCCTGGCCGCCTCCAACCGCCCCGGCGAGGGCTACTCCACGCAGCGCCTGTGGCACGAACAGGTCGACGGTGGCCGCCGCCGGCTGTCGCCCGCCGAACGGGCGCTGGTCGACGTGACCCTGGCCCGCTTCACCGGAGCCCTCCCGGCCCCGGAGCCTCAGGACGTGCGGGTCAGGATGACGACCGGGATGTCGCGGGAAGTCTTGCGCTGATAGCCGTCGTAACCCTTGTAGGCGGCGACCGCCTTGGGCCACAGGGCCTTCTTCTCCTCCGGCGTGGCCACCGACGCCCGGACGGGGATCGTCTCGCCGCCGACCTGGACGGTGGCCTCGGGGCGGGCCTGGAGGTTCTTGAACCACTGCGGGTCGCGGTCGTCGCCGCCGTAGGAGGCGATGGCCAGGAAGCGTTCCCCGTCCCGGATGCACATCAGCGGTGTGGTGCGGGGTTCGCCGCTCTTGCGGCCGGTGGTGGTCAGCAGCATCATCTCGGCGCCCCGGAACTGGCCGCCGATCTTCCCGCCCGTCCGCCGGAAGACCTGGGTGTGGGCGGCCATGAAGAGGCGGGACAACCCGTCCTTCAACTGGTTGGTGGAGGGGAGTTTGACGCTCGGGCTCATGAGGCCTCCAGGCTCTGCTCGGCGAGGCGGCGGGCGATGACCCGCAGGCACAGCGTCTCGTCGGCGCCCTCGAAGATCGACAGGACGCGGGCGTCGGCGAAGTAGCGGGAGACGGGGAACTCCTCGGCGTAGCCCATGCCGCCGTGGATCTGCAGCGCTTCCCGGCTGACCCACTCGGCCGCCCGGCAGACGTAGGCCTTGACCATCGACGCCTCGAGCGCCCCTTCGCCCTTGGCCATGAGGCGGGCCACGGTGTAGGCGAACTGGCGGCCGCCCTGGATGACGGCGGCCATCCGGGCGATCTTGGCCTTGGTCAGCTGGTACTCGAAGATCGACTGGTTGAAGACCTTGCGCTCCCGGGCGTAGTCGAGGGCCGCCTCGAAGGCCGCCTGCATGAGCCCGACGGCCCGGGCCGCCGTCTGGAGGCGGCCGTTCTCGAAGCCCTCCATCTGGTAGTAGAAGCCCTTGCCGAGCCCGGCCTCGCCGCCGATGAGGTTGGCGGCGGGGACGAACCAGTCGTCGAAGCTCACCTCGTAGGAGTGCATCCCCCGGTAGCCGAGCGTGTCGATGGCCCGGCCCTCCATCTTGCCGCCGGTGTCCTGGCCGAACTCGAAGTGGTGGCCGGGGGCTTCGGGCTTCTCCACGATGAACAGCGACAGGCCCTTGTGGCCCTTGCTGCGGTCGGGGTCGGTGCGGGCCAGGAGCATCAGCGTGTTGGCCCGCCCGGCGAAGGTGGCCCACGTCTTCACGCCGTTGATCCGGTAGCCGCCCTCGGCCGGCGTGGCGGTGACCTTGAGGTTGGCGACGTCGGAGCCGTAGTCGGGCTCGGTGACCATCACGCCGACCATGGCCTCGCCGGCGGCGATCTTCGGCAGCCAGAGCTTCTTCTGCTCCTCGGTCCCGCCCCGCACCAGCGCCCGGGTGAGGATCTCGGGCCGGGTGATGAGGGAACCGCCGACCCCCAGGCTGCCCCACGACAGCTCCTCGGTGGCGATGACCATGCCGAGGTAGTCGCTCTC
>Ga0070741_10005879_pt1 | contig 26799 bp, 19 predicted proteins | sample Coa_R1_4_FD_66440 | JGI IMG/M metagenome (GOLD analysis project Ga0070741, IMG submission 66440) | Surface soil microbial communities from Centralia Pennsylvania, which are recovering from an underground coalmine fire - Coalmine... | ecosystem: Environmental > Terrestrial > Soil > Unclassified ... | reverse complement strand
CTTGGCCTTGGTGAGGATTTTGAACAGCGACGTTTTGCCTACCTGCGGCAGGCCGATAATGCCAGTTTTCATTTTGTAATTGGGTGATCGGGTAATTGTGTAATTTCGTGATCGGGTTCTTGCCCTTACAGATAATAAAGAGCCTTGCAGTAATGAGCAAACACGGTTCTATTAGAGCAGTCTTTGGCGGTGCATAATAGTGAGAGTGGCCTACACCATCCAGGCAATCATCGCTCAGACAGCTGTGCTTCGTTCCGGACCGACGACCCGCTTGTTTCATGATGAGTTCGAGGCGCTGGGCCTTGGCAGACACCGGAATGCCAGGGATTGGTGTTAGCCTATCTTCGTGACTGGAGTCGCGCTTCGCGCTTGGAGATTAAACAGATAAATTAATGAGCTGGCAAGACGAACATACGCGCCGAGTCGCTGGGTTTCCGGAAGACGTTCGGGATGCTCATAGACATTCTTCTAATCATAAGGCTGAGGTTGCTGCCAGCGCTTTCTGTGGATGCTTCTATTGCTGCGCGATCTTTCCTCCCGAACAGATTAAAGAATGGGTAGATGACGTGGATCGTGAGAGCCAGACTGCCCTCTGTCCGAAGTGCGGTGTCGATGCGGTTATTGGCGACCGCGCCGGCTTCGAGATCTCGCGAGAATTCCTAGAGAGGATGAAGTCCCACTGGTTTTGAAGTTTGTGCCCTCAGCATCGTTAGCTGGGTCCGAGTGCAGCCTGTCGCCGATATGCTACGTCGCATCACATGCCTGAAGATACAAAAGCGCGAGTCCCAGCAGCAGCACGGCGCCTTCCAGCCCGACTGACCCGTTGTGCAAACGCTGGAACTGCATCTGCGCTGAAGGATCAGTGTGTGCCGCACGCAATTGGGCAATTGCGGGCAGGATAAAGCGCTGCGAGACCTCGGTGCAGGCGATCATAGCTATTACTGTGAGGTGAGGAAGAGTGAGCAGCCTGGTCTCACGCGTGGCGGCGTAAGAGCGCAGCAGCGAGGCCAGCAGGAACACCAGCCCGCAGACAATCCCCATCCAGTGCAATTTTTCCAAAGATTGATTGATGATAGCTCCGCCCAGTGCCCGGTCAGGCACGTGGTTCAAGATGGCTGGAGCTTCCACGGCGGTGAAGAAAATGATTCCACCCAGCCAGAGGGAGAGGGTGAGAAGCATTAGAAATTTGAGAAAGGTCATGATCCTATGACATCTTTTACGATTCTCAACGCTCCGGAGTCAACTGAGTGGCGGGTCCGATCTAAGCCGTGGGTGGTTCCAGTCTCCATCGGAGATCCTTCTTCCGCTTCGCGGCTTCAGGATGACACTTTCGAGAACCAACTGAGAACTGAGAACCGACAACAGAGAACTGTATTTCTACACCGGCACCGCGACTTTTTCCACGATTTCGCGCAGAATTTCTTCCGCCTGCTGCGATTTTTTGAGCATGGACGAGTAGCGGGCGTTAACCACTACGCGATGCGAGAAGCAGAGCACGGCCAGGCGCTTAAAATCTTCCGGGGTGGTGAAGTTGCGGCCTTCCATGAAGGCCATGGCCTGGGCGGCGCGGTAGAGCATCTGCGAGCCGCGCGGGGAGACCCCCAGCGCCAGGTGCTCGGAGTTGCGTGTTTTGCGGACGATCGCCAGGGCATATTCGGCCAGGGCATCATCCACGCGCACGCGCATGACCTCGTTTTGCATGGCTACTACGTCGGCCGCGTTAAGCACGGGGCGAGTATCTTCCAGGCGCGCGGCCCCGACTTCAGAGCGGATAATGGAGCGCTCGCTTCCCGCTTCGGGATATCCCATGGCGACCCGCAGCAGGAAGCGATCCATCTGCGACTCCGGCAGCGGATACGTCCCATGATGCTCCACCGGGTTTTGCGTGGCGATGACCAGGAAGGGCTCCGGCAGAGGATACGAAACCCGGTCTACGGTGACCTGGCGTTCGTTCATGGCCTCCAGCAGGGCCGATTGGGTCTTGGGGGTGGTGCGATTGATCTCATCGGCCAGGAGCACATTGGCGAAGACCGGTCCGGGTTTGAATTCGAACTTCTGCTCGATGGCTGAGTAGATGGAAATTCCCAGCACATCGCTGGGCAGCAGGTCGCTGGTGAACTGGATGCGCTGAAAGTTGCAATCTAGGCTGCGCGCCAACCCGTGGGCGAGCGTGGTCTTGCCTACCCCGGGAACGCCTTCAATGAGCAGATGTCCGCGGGCGAAGACGGCAACCAGAGCCATGCGCACCACTTCATCATTGCCGCGGATTACGTTGCGCAGCGCAGCTTCCAGCCGGGCTGCGTTTTGTGAGTGGGTTGCGGCAGCCGTTGTGATTTCCAGAGACATGAAATATGGATTTTAACCTACAAGTATATAGCCGTTTAGATTCTAAGAACGATAATTTGGGAACTAAAGATTTATGAGATTTATGATTTTCGATTAACGATTTGAGAAGTATGAAGTTGGAAGTGCGAAGGAAGAGTATGAATTACGAATTACGATTGGAAGGTTACCTCTACTTCATACTTCTTCCTTCGTACTTCTTACTTCCCAAAAGTAATTCGTAAATCGAAAATCATGAATTTCTACTCCTCCTTGGAAAAATCAACCAACGGCCAGACATGAGAGTGGCGCACGGTAAACACCGCGCCGCCCACCCGGTTGTAAAAGTTAGGATCGGGTTCGCGCAGGCGAACCACCCCGTCTTCATAGAACGGAGGGTTGTCCTCGAGGAGCTTGCCGTTATTGGCTTCGGAACATTGTAGAATTTTTTTAGCCTCTTCTTCATCGCCCACCTTGAAGCCGTTGCACAGGCGAGATTCGGCGGCCACGGCCAGGGCCGCGCGCAGAGTATCGGCGTCCACTGCAGGAAACGTGCGCTCGATATGCCAGGCACCATTGTGGATAGTCCCCTGATAACGGTGCGTACCAATCGGCCGCTCGGTTTTCGGAGGACCTTGGTGTCCCAGGTCTGACGTCACCATTTCAAGCGTGGCCCCTTCGGGCAGCATCTTGAGCCGGTCAAGCGAAGCCGTTAGAGCTTGCAGCGCATGTAATCTTCCACTGCCAGGCGCCACGAGAAAACGCAGTGTCCCTTCGACTTCGAGGGCAACTAACCCCTCTGGCCACTCTCCCTCCAGGGGAAAGTGCGCTCCTGAGGGCAGCGCGACCCGAATCTCGGGTAACAAATTGAAGGAACAAAATGTTGCCAGGCGATAAACATCATCCAAATGGTCAAGGGGTACAGCTACCTCGCCGCCGGCAATGGGCATGGTATTGAAGCCTTCGACCAGGGGAAATATCTCCCGCGGCCAGACCCACTTGCCTTCCACTCGCTGGGCGTGGCTGATTACGTCTTTGGCCACCAGCCCTAATGGACAGCGCTCCGGCTTGCGCGCGCCCTCACCCATGGAAAACCATCCGCCTTCGGTTTTGGCCGTTGGGTTTATCACGGAGGGCTCGACAGGTTCAAGATGTAACAGGAAGGCGATGAACTCTGGCATGGTTGCTCTGTCTGGCAGGGGCGTATTCAGCCACTCCTGTTCATGGCCAAGATCGGAATTTGCATGGGCCACACATTGATAGACCAGCCATTCGGGGAAGCGCTCCTGCGGACGAGTGCGGCGAAACCACTGGCCCGTGGGTTCAGCTTGACCGTATCCCCCGGCCAGATAGTCGAGGCAGGCACTGCCGTTCACGCCACTCAAATAGGAATAGAGAGTTGCGCGATAGTGGCCGGGCGGCAGTTCGACAATGCGGAGAAAGTTGTCGTCCTCTAGGTCTGCAGCTTTGACACCCTCGTACAGCCATTCGGCGCCGGCTGAGATGCACAGTTTTCCATTGGCAAGGTTCAGATGCCATTCCAGGCGGCCGACCCACTCTTCCTGTTCCTGCGCATTTAATGCGTCGCCTGCCACCACGCGGATGGCAAATGAATTGTCCTGAAAGAGGCTGACCGGAATCAGCAGGCCGTCTTGGATAGCTTTGTTCCACTTGCGGCTATCATCCTCCATGCTTTTGCCTGCCAACTTGAGCGAGGCAAGGGTAAAGCCCGTGGCTTCGTTGTAGACGTGGATATCCTGGCGCAGGGGCAGCGCAGGCTTGGACTTCGGCTTGGGACGCTCGAGTTTGAGCGAGGCGGCCAGCGCCTTGGCCGGATCATCAGCCGGAAGAAATCCTTCGGCTGACTTTTTCCGCAGCAGGCGCTCGAGTTCGCGCGATGCCGCCGCAGCATCGGCAAACATGCAATAACCGGCCAGCCGGTGTTCACCTTGGCTCCACTCGCGCACAGAAAGGGCATACCCATATTGGTGGATTTCATACAGGAACTTCCCCTTGGCGCGTTCGAATCTTGGCATCGCATCTCTCCTGGAGCGGACATGGAATTACGAAGTGCGATTTACGATTGAAGTACGATTTAAGAAGGATGATGCAGGAAGCACGGAAAAATTTATTGAGCTAACCGCCCTGGATCCATTTTCCCAAATCGTAATTTTTAATCCGCACTTCGTAGATCTTAAATCGTAAATTCCTAGTAGTACATGGGCCGGCCGGTCAGTTTCTCAATTCGCTTGGGAATGGGTGGATGAGTGGAGAACAGGTTGGCGAACAGGTCTCCAACGTATGGCTTCACGATGAAAAGATGGGCTGTCGAGGGTGAGGCGGCCAGGGGCACACGCTTGGAATAAGCGTCCAATTTTTGCAGGGCCCGCGCCAGGGCATAAGGATTGCCGGTGAACTTGGCGCCGGTTTCATCGGCGGCATACTCACGCGAACGCGAAACCGCAAGCTGGATCAGCATTGCCGCAATCGGAGCCAGGATCAACATCAATAGCATGACAATCGGGTTGCTGCCACGGTCGCGGTCGTCACGGCTGCCGCCGTATCCACCGAACAGGGAAGCCCAATAAGCGGAGCGGGCAAGCAGGGTAACGGCTCCCGCCAGTGTCGCCGCGATGCTGGAAATCAGAATGTCACGGTTGCGTACATGCCCTAACTCATGCGCCAGCACGCCTTCTAATTCTTCATCATCAAGCAATTCCAGGATTCCCTGGGTTACGGCTACCGACGCATGCGATGGGTTGCGGCCGGTCGCAAAAGCATTGGGCGAGGGACTGGGGATCAGATAAATTTTCGGCATGGGCAGGCCGATGCGCTGGGTCATGCGCTCCACAACGTTATAGACGCGCGGAAGCTGCTCGCGGGTGACCGGCTGGGCGCGGTACATGGCCAGCGCGATCTTGTCGGAAAAGAAGTACGAGACAAAGTTCATGACCGCCGCGATGGCCAGCGCCCATATCATGCCGTTTTGCCCGCCGAGAATCCGGCCCACAAACATGAGGAACAAAGTCATGAAGGTGAGCAGAAAAGCCGTTTTCAATGTGTTGCCCATACTCTATTAGACGGCAAATCGAGGATAAAGATTCCAGATCGTCTGATTCTTAGGAGAATTTGGGTAGTTCTGGTCCTAACTAATGATCCGATGACTCAATAGACCAAATGATTTATTCCGAGTTGCGGCCTCGGCGGTAGACCACGCGCAGCTTGTCGCCTTGCAGGATTTTCTGGATTTGATTGCGGGCATGAATGGCCCATGGACCGATGCTATCGAGCTTTACATATGCGCGCCAATGACGCAGCGCGCTGCGCGATTGCTTTAGTTTTTCGTAGGCCAACGCAAGATTGTAATGCGCATCAGCGTAGGTGGGCGCCAAGGTGATGGCCGAGCAATAGGACTTTACTGCTTCGGGCAAGCGTCCGGTTTCGTCGAGGACGTTGCCCAGATCGAAATAAGCCAAGGCGTAGCGCGGGTCAACCTCGATGGCTTTACGATAATGGCGCTCGGCGCCGGCATAATCGCGGCGGTTGTAATACAGCGTTCCCAGGTTGATGTGGGCGGCGGCGTGCTCGGGGTCAAGCTCCAGGGTCTTCTTATAAGCGGCAACGGCTTGTTCCTGCGAGGCCGGGTCTTCCTCAAGGCTTATGCCTTTGGCAAACAGCTCAGCCGCGCTTTCTTCTGACCGGATGGCGCGCACCTTCACCGGTTGCACCACACGCGACGGATCAAAATCCATGACAAACTGGCCGGCGATGGGTTCAACGGATTTGCCCTGGTGGCGAAAGACCACGCGCGAGCCGCTGGAATATGCACTCGCCTCCAGTAGGGGATTTCCCATGCCTGCTACCTGCTTTTGCATGGCTTCGAGCGATTGGCGGATCACGGCGGGACGCACACGCTTGGCGCGCAGGTCGCGGACTTTTTTCAGTTGCAGGAGATCAAAAAAAGAATATTCAGGGACTTCAGTCACCAACCCGGCCCGTTGCCACCCTGCCAGTTGGCGCCCTGAGATGCGAAGAATACGCAGAACGTCAGAACGATGATAGTTCACGATGCTGTGTATCTCTAATCCTCTGTGCGTATTATGGGGAATCCTCAAGGTAAATAGCAAGCGAAATTAGGCCATGTAACTGAAATATCTGAGGAAAACTCGGACTAAATTCCTGTTATGCGGATGCAGCTAGCGTAATTAGGCAGGAATTCCCGCGCAAAGGTCGTCTTCCCCACACCATTCGGCCCCGCAATGATGTATGCGTTAGGCACGAACGGCCAATCCAAGGGATGGTGTCAGAACTCTTTGATAGCTCATGCCTGTGCGTTGATTATAATAACGCGCAGCTTTCTACTGGAAATCTTATGCCCCAGGCTGCGCGTCTTTTGCGTTGGAAGGATATTTACAGCGAAGCCGAACTCTACAAGGCCGCAGTCCGCGTCTATACCAAGCCAGTGTTCCAGTGGCGCAAGGCATTGTGTGCCTCCACCGATGGGAAGACACTATATGACTTTGCCGCGCATGGGTTGCGTCATTTGGATGCCATCCATCGTTCACTGCAGCGGGAGGGCTTTGAATTTCGTCCTGCGGTGGCGTTGCGCTACAACTTCAACGGAAAACATCGCACCCTTTACATTGCACCCTGGGAAGAGCGCATCGTTGATCTTCTGCTCTACCGCGTTCTCAATCGCAGGCTTCATGCCTGGTTCTCATCAAATTCTTACGCTTATCGCGATCGCAGCTATGGCCTGGATACCTGCCAAACCCGAATTGCAACCGTACTTCGTTCGGCAACAGGCTCGCTCTACGTGGTCAAACGTGACATTACCGACTACTTTGCTACCGTCAATCATGGGCTATTGCTCGAGAAATTGGCTGAACTCGTAGATCCTGCTGACTATCTTTTCCAGCTTCTGATGCAGCGTGTCCGCTTTCTTTACCAAGAGTCCGGATGCACGCAAAGGGCGACGGTTGGTATCCCCTTCGGCACGGCAACTGCCTGCCTGCTGGCCAACCTCTACCTTACAGATTTAGATCGCCGCATCGAAAGCATTCCGCAGGTTGATTATTTTCGCTACGCGGATGACATCCTGCTGCTTTCGCCATGCCGCGAGACGGCAACGCGAGCAGCGCAACACCTGGAACTGACGCTGGCTGAGCTGAAATTAAAAATGAAGGCCAGTCACAGCGCCGATCTATTGTTGACCGGCACACCCACGCCTGACACGCACTTTGCCGCAGCGCGCGATTTCCGGCACTTAGGTCTGTTGTTCCGCGCTGGCGGAGGAGTAGCGCTTTCACGCGACAAGCTGCGAAAAATCAGAAATCTGTTTCGTTTCGCTTTTCGGAGAGGCTGGCGGCGCTGGAAGAGGATCGCCGATCCCGGTGCGAGAGCACAGGCCCTGGTGACTCTGGCGGCCCAGACCATCGAAAAGGGCGTTCGTAATGTCGCTATTCTCGACTACTACCTCAAGCATGTGGATGATGAACAGCAACTGCGCATTCTGGACCGGTGGCTGGCGGAAGAGATATTGAGCCTGGTTTTCGGAGGGCATAAGAAAGGCCACTTCCGGCGGATCACCTTTGAGCAGCTTCGCGCCATGGGGTTGCCTTCGCTGTTGCACCGGCGCCGGTTGATTTGCCGGGGGTGCATTGAGAGTCCATTTTTTATCTGGCAGAAAGAAAAGGCCATCAGAGTATTCAGGGGGACGGTTGCCAGGCTGCACAGCCCAAAAAGCGGTGCAGCTTTCTCTTCTGTCCCAGAAGCAGCAGCCGGCAAGTGCCCGTAAGAGAGGGTGGCTGCCTGTAGATGGGGGTTATGGAATAGCTTGGCCGCTGAAGCGGAAGCTCGTTTTATCAACCGTCCCCCTGAATGCTCTGGCATGTATCATAAGGAGGTTGAATATGGGATTTCTGGATTTTCTGTTCGGCAAGAGCAAAAACATCTGCCCGGCCTGTGGAACTAAGGGAGCGCGCGCCTCAGACCTTCCGGTACGCTGCCCCAATCCTTCATGCCAGTATTTCGATGCGACCCTGGGGCAGGGTTGGGCCGCCAGCTTCCGTAAGAGGTCCTCTGATTATTCGCCAACAAGGCCGCTTGCCATTCGCTACAACAATTTTCAGGGCCAGCAAAAGATTTTTACTGCCGATGCCGGCTCTCTTCAACGCAAGAAAAACCACATTGTCGCGCGCGTAGCTCCAACCGGACTGAAAATCGTGCTCGCGCGCGACCGTATCCAGAACCTTCGCGAAGTGGAGCAAGCGTTACCTCAGCAGGCTGAAACGGCCACAACCGGGCCGACGACACGCGAGCGCCAGGTGCTGGGATATCACAAGAAGCACAAGACGACGTCTCCCCTTTATGAGCAGCTTCGCGCAAAGTATCCTAACTGGTAATTGGGATTAGATAGGCTGAGCTGAAGCATGTCGGCATTTTCCTATTTCCGCGCACCTTTTCCTTCAGCCCAAGGGTTTTCTCCATATCGTTTCCCGGGCGTGATGGCGCACCTCCCGCTGTTTTTGGCCAGCATCTTTACCGGCTTTTTGCTTTGCTGGCCTCATCCTATGCTGCGGCCCTTGCTGGTGGTGTGGGTCCTGGCGGGTTTATACCTGGGCCGTGATTTCGCAATCTTTTGTCATTACGCGCCATTTCTGGTGCTGGTGGTGTGGGCTGCCGCTGCCACACTGGCTGCCAAAGCTCCTGCAATCTCGAAGTTCGGAGCCTCACACGTGGTGTTGCCGGCTGCGATTACTCTTGGGGTTGCTGTAGTGTTCATTGCGCGTGTCTATTACTCCAACAAAGAATAGAAGACACAAGCATGCGAGCATGCGCAGAGAGCATACGTCTCTGTAACACCCAAATAGATTCTAGTGATGATGCCCTTCGATGTGCATCAGGTCCCAGACGCGCCAGAACTCGTCCATCTGCGGGGGTGTTCCCAGTGAGATACGAACGTAGGTATTCATGGGAGGAAAAGGACCGCCCACGAGGATGTTGTTTTTCTTGAAGTGCTCGATGATTTCTTCCGCCGGATGATCGGTATTCATCATCATGAAATTCGTGTGAGACGGTATGGGGTTGAAGTTGCGAGTTTGGGCGCGATTGATAAAATCCTGGCGATCATCGGTATTGCGTTGGGCGGCGGCTTGCACGCCATCGCTGTCAGTGAGCGCGGCAATTCCGGCGCGTGCGGCAATGGTATTGATGTTGAGCTGCAACTGGTAGGGCTTCATTCGCCCAATGGTCTGGGCGGCCGCAATGCCATATCCCAAACGCATGCCCGCCATTCCGTAGATTTTGGAAAAAGTACGGGTCACGATAACACGAGGATCATCCAAAGGATGATCGATGAAAGAAGAGTAAGCCGGAGGAGCGCCGGCATAATGATGGTATGCCTCATCCATCAGCACATAGACATTTGCCGGGAGTTTGCTGACGAAGGTTTCCAGTTCCTTGCGCCCGGTTAATGTGCCCGTGGGATTGTTTGGATTGCAGATGTAAACCAATCCCGGCGAGCTGGCGCGGGCCAGCATGGCATCGAGGTCATAGCTGTACACCCGGTTCAGCGGTACGCGAATAACTTCGGCTCCGCTTAACTCCGCATAGTGGGCGATGGCTTCAAAAGTTGGCGCGGCCATCACCAGTTTCTTCCCAGGTCCCAGAAAAGCGCCGGCTGCCATACGAATGACCTCGCTTGATCCGCATCCCAGCAGCACCTGGTCGCGCCGAACGCGATGCAGGCTCGCGATCTGCTCCGCCAGATTCTCGTATTCGTCATGGGCATAGCGATTGGCGGCGGGAAGGGCGCTTTGCAGGGCAGCAATGACTCTTTCTGAAGGGCCGTAGGCATTTTCATTGCTATTCAGGAGAATCGGACCGGCAGGCTGGGCCCCGCCCAGAGGTCCACCCGAGGGTGTAGAGGCTGACGTGGAACTTGCTGCGAAGGACCATCGTGGGGCTACGCTCGCGGCCAGTCCCAGACCGAGCGTCTGCATGAGATTTCGGCGCGACAGAGTCATATCGATCAATTACTCCCCGACCATAGATTCGCCTAAGAGCTCAGTTAACATTCAACGTCACGTTGGTCGTTTGTTGAGCCTGGCCTGCGGTGCCGGTGACCACGACTGTGTATGTTCCTGGCGGAGTTCCAGGATGCGAACTAGAACTCGTAGTCTTTGTTGATCCGGCCGACATGCCTCGACAGCCGAAGATAAATGTCAGGAGGGCGAGCATCAGCATAAGCAGGCCCCAGCGCACCAGTTTGCCGCGCTGCGATGTTCTGCGGAATCCAACCAATCCCAATATGCCAAACGACGCCGTCCAGAAAGCGTAGAGAGGACGATATGTGCTGCGCGAGCCGGCGGCGCCTTTGGGCACAGATAGAGTAGCCGACGATATGGTGGTCGCGGTCGTGGCAATCGATAAAGCTGTCGTGCCCGAGCCCTTGCCAATCGTCAAGGTTGTGGGTGAGAACGAGCAGGTCGCCAGCGCGGGCAGACCTGAGCATGAGAATAAAATGGATGCCGGATTCGATCCCGATGCATTTACAGTCGCCGTCACAGTTACGTTTGCGGATTGGCCGGCAGTCACCCGAACGGCCCCCGGGGTCGCGCTCAGGCTGTAACTGGTAACTGGATTGATTACCGTATAAAGCACATCTGCGCTGCTGCTGAGAAAACTATCTCTGCTGTCGGTGCCGGTGATGGTCAACTTGTGGTCGCCAACATCGTTCATCGTGGTTGTCACCGCAAGATTTGCGTTCACAGCAGATGCACCCACTGTGACGCTGGCTGGAGTAATAGTGCATTGCGGTATTGAGCAGGTCAGGTTCACTGTCCCGGTGTATCCAGCCTGGGGAGTGACGATAACAGTGCCTTTGAAGGTGTCGCTGGCCTTCACACCGTTGTTAGTTTCCGAACCGGATTGAGGCACAAAAGTGAGAGTAAATCCGAAATTAGGCGATACGTGTATGGTTCGAGTTGGGGGATTGGGATCGTTTACGCCGAGATCGTCCACAGCCGTCAGCGTAACTACCGAATCGCCCGCGGTGTTGAAGGTGACAGGGCCGGGGTTCAAGACATTGCTGTCGTTCGGCTTGGCCCCCGGGAAAATCCACTGAGTGCTGACAACCGTGCCATCCGGATCGCTGGCAGTGCCGGAAAAAGTTACGGTGTCTCCCAACCGAATCGTGATATCAGAAGCTGGATTCGTGATCACTGCCTTGGGAGGCTGGTCGGTAGGATTGGATGAAAGCTGCACAAATCGCGCTATCGAAGGCGTGCCCGCCTGGTTCAACAGAAACAGCATGTAATAACCCGGAGGAGCAAGATTGCTGTTCGAGGGCGCAGTGATCGTGAGTGTTCCAGCCGTGTTGATGAAAGTGAGCCCGATCATTCTCTGATCGAAATCGAAGGCGTGGGTATCGGACCCTGCGCGCACCAGAGCGACGGACTGGATGTCGGTAGCGTCTGTCTGTACAGTGAACGGGCTACCGTAGCCTATTTTATCTGGAGCGCTCGTGATCTTCGGGCGGACCGCCGGTCCGCCCGTAGAGTCAAACAAGTAAGTGGGAGAGTAAACCTCTACATGGGGCTCGAATCCCCCTGGAAAGTGATTGCCTGGAGGATTGCTGCCCGCCACCCAAACTGTCGCATCCGGTAAGAGCAAAGCTACGGAATGATAGAGGCGCGGGAAAACTGCGGTGCCTGCGGGCGAAAATGTATCGGTTGCCGGATCATATAAATCAGTCTTCAGGCTGGCCGTAGTTCCGTCTTCGTCAGTGGATGAGCCTCCCAGCGCCAGAATCTTCCCATTGGGTAGTATGACCGCGTTCATCTCGATGCGGGCCAATGACATCGGTGCTTTGGAAACCCAGCTTGCACCGGGGAGAGAGAGGTCGATAATTTCGGTGCTTGCCGTAGTTGTGGTTGCCCGGTCGCCGCCTCCCAGAATCATGATTCGGGGCGTGTAGTTGTTGGCCGGGGTCAAGGGAAGCAGCACGGAGCTGCCGTAAATCCGGATGTTGCCATAATTGGTATGGGCTACATTCAGCGTCCATTGTTGCGAGGAGGGATCAAAGATGTTCGAATCAGGCGCCGGACCAGAATCGAAAATGGCGCCATTGGGCAGTTGGTGCATGCGCGGATAAAGCGGCGAGGTAAACGGTGCTGTAAATTCCTGGCTCCAGCCAGAGCCGATGGTATAGAACTCAATCGTGTTGTTGGAAGTGTCGGTCTCACTGGTGCCGCCAAAAACCAGGACTCGCCCATCGTTGAGAGTGATCGTGGTGGGATACCAGCGCCCATGGTGCATCGGTTGAACGTCGGCAAATTGTCCTGAAACAGGATCGAAAATCGCGCTGTGCTTTTCCCCCAGGAATGGCGAGTAAGCCAGAGTGCCGCCTGCGACAAAAACCCGCCCATCGGGTAAAACCGTCATGCCCTCGCAGAACATGTCCCAGCCTTGTTGTTGAACGCTGATGGCGCCGCTCTGCGGGTCCAAAACCGCCGATTTCAAAATTCCCGATCCCAGGTTGTTGGCATTGTTTCCTGAACCTGCGACAAGCAGGATCTTGCCATTGTGCATAAGAGCTACATGGATCGGATTAATTGGAAGTTGATATCCTTGCGTTTGCCACTGGCCTTGCGTCTGTACCTGCCCCAGAAGACATGGAACGAAGCTTCCCGTTAAAAAAAGACTTACTAAAACCCGAAGGATAACGGCGACGTGCGATGCAATCTTATGTATCCGCATGAGAGCTCTCTATAAAATTCTTACCTGAGCCTGTTAGCCAGCAGAAGCGCTGGCCAGCAGCTCTGATAACAAAAATCTGAGATGCAGCTAAATGTTCCGGGGTGGGCAGGGTTGAATGATGCGTCGAGCGAAAGTCATTCCGGGCGGACCTTAGATGGTTGCTGCCCTGGAAATAGCCGTACTAACCTGGGGGCGATTGAGAGAACCTCTGGGGCTTGTGATTGCGGGAAATAAAGCCGACTAGCCTGACAAATAGATTTTGAAAGATCTACAGCGTTCCTGAAGACTGCTCGCGGAGCCCTCCGGCGCTATCGCCCGACCCTGGCGAGATGGGTGCCATGCCCCTGTACAATCAGGTGCGCCTTAACAAACTATTGCAGTCCGCATAATTCGGGCAGGAACTCTCGCGCGAAAGTCGTTTTGTTACACGTTCAGTCCAGTAATGACGTGAACATTTGGATTCATACGAGAGCGCTGATCGTGATAATCGTGACAATGAAGATGGGCCAGGTTCAACCGGATTGTAATGCTGGCCTGTGATGGCGGAATCTGGAGCCGACGATCGGACTTGAACCGATGACCTGTCGATTACGAATCGACTGCTCTACCAACTGAGCTACGTCGGCTTTTTACAAAGATTTGAAAAGAGGCGATTGCCCGAAAAAAAATCTAAATTGATTCTAATACAGCAGCCAATCGCGTACCAAACATCGCTCGCTGATAACTGTCACAAATCAGTGGTGAGTCTGTCTGCTTACCCCTTCACTGGCTGAGCGCAGATTTCTTCTTACAATTTCTGCGCTCAAATGCAAAGGCCGCCTGCATTCAGGCGGCCTTTTATTCAAGGGAGAATAGTTCCAACGGAAGCGAAGCCGTCAAAACTTTTCTGCAAAAATCTTATGAGCCTAGAGGAAGGGGTGTCAAGCGATTTTTTCGACATAAATGTCTTTATTTTCAATAATTTACGAAAATTCCCAAAAAAATCCTAAAATGACACAATTTGTCACTCCGCCCTGTGTAAATAGTTTAAGAGGATAAAATTCAACAACTTGCCCAGAAATTGAGTCAATCCCTCAAATTTAGCTTGATTATCTCGATGTCCTGTGCGTGCTTGAATTCACGGTTGGGGAAGAGCCGGCGCAGCAGGAAGGGGGCGCCGCCGACGAACAAACCCATGACCAGGAATACGGCAATGAGCAAGGCAATAAGAATAAAACAGCCCACAATCAGTTTGGTGAGGCCGCTGATTGTGACTGGTGTGGGCTGAAGCATGCGCACATCGGCATCATAGTTCACCGATTGCACCAGGGAGATAGCCTCGCTTTTGGAAATGGAGCCCGAGACCAGAATGACCAGCGGGCCGCTGCGGCGAAGCGTGACCTCAGACCCAGTGTTCAGCGGAAGGGTGAGCGTTCCCTGAAACGACGGCTTGCGCGCTTCCTCAATGCGAGCGTTATCGTGCTGTTGAGAAGTTGCAGGGTCCTTGGTAGGCGAGAGCCAATCCAGCAAAGCGCGGAAGTGCTGCATGGCAATTTGCGGCGTGGGATACGACAGAATGATCAGGCGAGCCATGCCACTGCCTGTGCGATAGTCTCCGCTGGCGACCTCGGCGCTCTTATCGAATCCAACGAGATCAGCGGGTAAGATGGGGTCCATTCTGGAGAATGTCGCCGGTCCCACCGCATAGTGGCTGGAGCCGGGAACATACGATTGCGAAGGCAGATATTTCACCGGCTCGGGAAGGGAAGCTGCGCCTCCGGAAACGGTTTGCAGGTTGTCACTGAGCGCGCGCAGCTCCGCTGCTGACATGATCGTCGGCTTTTCAAAAGCGGCATCCACCAAGACATCGGCTTTGTAAAACAAGATATGACCGTTGCTGACCAGTGCGCCGTCGCCTATCTGCTCGGCAATCATGTCGGGTTGAGTGAAAAGAGTGAAGGCCCCATAGGAGCCGGTGGCATTCGTGAAGCGCGCGGCTTTGATGTGCAACTTGCGTCCGGAGCGCTCATAGGTCGCCAGTTCATAATCGGTGAAGCCGAATTCGCTGAGGGCGGCGGCGTTGACCGCGTCCACCTGCGCGGGCGTCGTGCCAGTGTGGTGCTCGGTGCGCTGCCATCCGGAAAAGCTGGATGGCAGCAGAGGCGGCGGGCCGGCGCCGGCAGGCAAAGCCATAAGTAAAAGCCAAAGCGGAAAAAGCTGGAGGAAACGCTGCATTCAGAACCTTCTTTTAATTCTATTAGACAACAAACGAGACAGGAAAGTTCTAAGCAGAAACCGGCCAGTGTGGAATACTGCCCGTGCCTTCCGTGCCAGATCGGCTCTCAGGTTACTTTTGGACCTGTCCTTACTCTAATAACCGACCGGGGGTTAAGTACAAGGGGTCAATGACCAGTTACCATAGTACTCAAATCAATAAAATCACTGATTGCCGTTGGGTCGGTTTCCGCTCTACAATGCACCTACCCCTCTCTCTGTTGGGAGCCCATGGCCGACATCGCCAAATATATTGAAAAGGCCGACAAATATCTTCAGCGTGGAAAAGCTGAAGACGCCTTGGCGGAACTGAAGAACGCGCTCGATGAGGAGCCGGAGAATACCCTCGTCCGCGAGCGCGCCTGCGATATCTGCATCTCGCTCAACCGTCAGCGCGAGGCCACCAGCTACCTGAGCAGTCTTCTGGACCGCTACTTCGCCGATAACGATCAGACCCGGGCTATTGTCACCTATAAAAAACTGACACGCATTTCCAGCGCTACCGTTGCGCAGACTTTTCGCTACGCCCAACTGATCGAGAAGACCAACCGCAGAGAAGCGCTTGAGCTGCTGCAAAAAGCGGCCAGCGGTTTTGAAGCCGGAGGCAAGATTCCCGAAGCGATGCAGGTGCTGAGGCACATTGTGACGCTGGAGCCGACACTGGAGAACTTCAAGCGCCAGGGCGAACTGGCAACCGCGGCAGGTGACGGCAAGACGGCCGCAATGGCTTTTTACCAGGTCGGAATGCTGGAGGAAAATGAGAAGCGCGATGGGACTGCGTGGTATGAACGCGCCTATACCATGGATACCTCCAATGCCGATATTGCGCACGCCTTTGGGCGCTGTTTGCTGCTGCATGGGGACGCGCCTAACGCGTTGAAGGTGATCGAGGCATTTGCCAAGCTGCCCAACAGCAGCGAAGCCTTGCGTGAAACCTACGCGCGCGCATTGCTGCGGCTCAAGCGGCCCAAGGAAGCCGAGCCGATTATCCTTTCGATTTACGAGAAGGACCCCAAGCAGATCAACGAGGTCGCGTTGCTGATTGGAACCCTGCTCGAGATTGAGCATGACGGAACCGCGCTCACCATCGCCAAGCGTACCGTTGAACTGGAAGACAAAGCCGGGCGCCATCGTGAATTCGTGGGCCAACTGAAAGAGATTGTCGATAAGCACCGCGCCAGTCCGGAATTTCTGGAATACATGGTGATGCTGTTCAACAGCACCAACCGCGAGCAGGACTACTGCTCGACCCTGCTCAAACTTTTTGAGCTTTACTACGCCGCGGGAAACTATCTCAAGGCCGCCGATTCGCTCGATGCCGCCGCCGAAGTTGATCCCTATGAGTCGGGCCACCAGAAGCGCCTGGAAATGCTGAAGGGCAAGATTGACGCCAACCGGCATCGCGCCATCGCCAACCGCTTTACTGCCGCAGTCAAGGTCAGCGCGTCGGCCCAGCGCGAAGCGGATGAAGAAGCCGCCCGCACACCCAGCGAGAATGAGCCCACGGTGCTGGAAGACTTCATGCTGCAGGCTGAGATCTTCCTGCAGTACAGCATGCGGTCCAAGGCCGTGGAGCGGCTGCAAAGGATCCAGAAACTGTTTCCGCGGGAAGAAGAGAGAAACGAAAAGCTGCGGACTCTCTACATGAACGCAGGCATGATGCCGAAATATGACACGCCTGCTCCGCCGCCGGCCAAGGCCGCTGCTGCTCCACCGCCGCCTGCGGCTGAAACGCAAAGAATGGTTCCACCCACGGTGGCCCTGACCAATCCGTCGGGAGCGCCGCAGATGACATCGTCAGCGGCTGCCAACGAGAATTCAGTCGATAATATCGCCCGCGTCACCGAGATTACCCGCAACATATACCGTCAGGCCAACGTGAAGGCGGTGCTGTTTGCTGCGGTCAACGATGTTGGCCGCCACTGGGGCGCCAGCCGCTGCGTGGCAGGGTTGTGCACTCCGGGCAAGCCTCCGTCGGCGGCGCTGGAATATTGCGCGCCGGGGGTGAAGCAATCAGACGTGATGGCCATTGTGAAGCTGATCGGGACGCTGCAGGGGCTGGCTTCCGGCCAGGGGTCGATCGCTATCCAGAACGTCAAGAACGCTCCTGAACTGGCTTCGATCAAGCAATGGGTGGATGCCCTGGGCATCGACTCGGTTCTCGCGGTTCCACTGCTCGACGGCGAAGAGCACGTCGGCATCCTGATTCTGGAGCAGTGCGGCACCTCGCGCCCATGGCGGCAGACCGATGTGCTGGTGCTCAAGACCATCGCCGACCAGATGGTGCTGGCGGTCAACAACGCCAAGCTGCGCAACCTGATGAAGACGCTGGCAGTCACCGACGAAAAATCAGGGCTGCTGAAGCGCGCCTCGTATCTCGATGTTCTGCTGGCCGAAATTCGCCGAGGATTGCAGCAGAACTCCCCGGCCAGCGTTATGCTGCTTCACTTCGGCCGGGCTTCAAACCTGATCAAAGAAATTGGCGAGCTCGCGGTGGAATCGATGATGCAGCAACTTGGACAGATTTGCTGCTCGCATATCCGGCAAAATGATGTCGCCGTGCGCTATGACACAACCAGCATCGCCCTGGTCCTGGCCGACACCAATGAAAAGAACGCCTTCTTCGTGGTCGACAAGTTGCGCAAAGTGCTGAACACAGTAAAGGTGCCGGGCACAGACCGCTCGGTCGCCTGCTCGGTCGGCATCGCTGAAGCAGTGATGCAAGCCCGCTTCGACCCCGTGGACATTGTTACAGAAGCCATCAACCGCGTAGAGCGCGCCCTCGATGTGGCCAAACACGAAGGCGGCAACAAGGCTAAGTCGCTTGCCCCGCAATTGGAAGCGGCGGCGGTGGCTTAAGTTATTTAAAGCAATTCCTTAAACTTGGTGTGCCCTCGCCCCTCCGGGGCTGAAGCCCCATTTGTTTTTGCATCTCACTGCCAGCCTAAAGGCCGGCTCTTCCACAGTAGAGGACACAATAACTGTGGAATCGCTGTAGCCGACTACTTTTCTCCTCCTGCGCCCACGGGCATCTGATCTTTGAGAAGGAACTGGCGAATGAACACGATGGTGGCGTAGAACTGGAATTCCTGGTTCTTTTTCTTGGCATAGCCGTGGCCTTCGTCGTTGGCCATGAGGAACCATGTGGTTACGCCGTTGTTCTTCAGTTTGTCGAGCATCTGGCGCGACTCGGTCCAGGGAACGCGTGGATCGTTCTTGCCCACTACAGCGAACACCGGCTTATGTATTTTTTCGGAGTTGTTCAGCGGAGCAATGCGCTCCAGGTACTCGCGCATTTTGGGGTCGCGTTCGTCGCCATATTCGGCCCGGCGAAGGTCACGGCGGTAGGCTTCGGTATGTTCCAGCTCCGTCACCAGGTTCGACATGCCTACGATGGGCAGCGAGCAGCAAATTTTGTCGTCATAGAAAGCTGCTGTGGCCCAGGTCATATGGCCGCCGTAGCTGCCTCCGGTGATCATGATTTTGCTGCCATCGAGAGAAGGGTTATGCCCAATCCAGTCGAGCAGTGCGCCAATATCTTTGTAGGTGTCGTCGCGATGCATGCCATTGTCGAGTTTGAGGAAGGTCTTGCCGTAGCCGGTTGAGCCACGCACGTTGGGATAGACGATCGCGATCCCCATTTCGTTGATGTAGTAGTTGTTTCTTCCCTGATAGCCGGGACGCGATTGCCCTTCGGGGCCGCCGTGGATATTCACGATCACAGGACGCTTGCCGGGGAACTTCTGCGGATCAGGCTTGTAGAGAAAGCCGGAGAGGGTTTTGCCGTCGAACGTCTGCCATTTCACCAGTTCGGGTTCGACAAAATTTGCCGGATTCAGCCCGCCCGTTTCGCTGGTTGTCCAGCGCTCGACTTTGCCCGTGTTGATATCGACGGAAAACACATCGGCGGGCGATTTGGCCGAGGCCACCACAATGCCAAGATCGCGGCTGTTCTTGTGGAATTGGATTTCGTCGATCACGCCCGTGGGGACACCCGTCACGGGGCGGTGCTTTCGGCTGGCCGTGTCGAGCAGATAGAGTTTGCCGATGCCGTCTTCGTCGGTCATGAAGGCAACAGTTTTTCCGTCTTCCGCCAGATCGGCGCTTTCGACATCCCACTTGATGTCTGAAGTCAAATAGGTGGGTTGCATGCCGGCCAAATCAAAATAAGCCAGCCGCAAAAACTCCGAGTCGCGGTCGGTGATAACGTAAATACCCTTGCCGTCTTTACTGAAGCGCGGGCGCTGATAGGCGACCGCTTCCGGGCCGCCCCTGGGTGTCAGCAATTGTTTTTCACCTGTGCCGGCGTCCACCATCCACAGATAACTTTCATTGGCCGAGACTTCTTCCCGTAGCAGGATTTTCTTGTTGTCCACGGACCAATCTTCCGGAGACCATCCGCCGCCTTCAAGCTGGAGCAGCATGTGGTCTGATTTTGCATCGGTGGCATCCATGATCCAAAGGTCTGTATCTTTCCCGGTGCGGCGCGTGGAGGTGTAGACAAAGCGGTTGTCATGGTGGGCGAAAACTGCATTCAGATTGCGCGATTTTCCGTCGGTCAGCAGAGTAATGTCGCCGCTGGCAAGATCATAGCGGTAGTACTGGTACCATTCGCCTCCGCCCACGTCTTTATGCAGAAGAAAATAATCGCCACTGGGAGCGTAAATTGCCCGCCGTACACTATCGGGGAAAAATGTGAGCTGGGTGCGCGCTCCGCCCGGCATCTTGACCAGGTGTACCTGGGTAACGTCTGCAAAACGAGTCCCAATCAGCATTTCGCGGCGGCTAGGATGCCAACTGTATAAGGCCGCCAAGCGGGACTCCGCATATTGGTTCGCCTTCTCCGCAATAGAAGCCGGAATCGGCGGAATGTTCTCGATAACCAGGTTGCCGGCAGGGGCAAGGACCTGTTCCTGGCTGGCCTTGCGGTCCTGGGCGGTTAATAGAAGGCTTACAAACAGAAGGAAGGAGACAAGCAAACGCTGTCGCATGCGGAACCTCCGGGGTTGCAAGCCTAATCGGAAAGATGGCAGGGGTCAAGAAGCAGAAGCGTGAAACAAGCTGGGGCTGGAGCAACGAAATACAACAGGTGCTAAAAGAGTATAGGTTGATGTAGAGCAACTGAAAACATTAAAACAAACCTTTTTTCGACAGTAGCGTCCAACCAAGGAACTTTGTCGCGCAATTCCCCGTTCCTTTCAATACAATTCCAAGATTATGAGGTCAAGCATGCATCGTTTCTACTCTTTGTCTTGCATCGTTCTTTCCTGGGCAATTCTTTCTGCTGTGGTCTTTGCCCAAAGCTCAGCCCCGCAAACATCGCCAGAGCTGCCTAAGATCGATCATTTCGATCCGCAAATGGCGGATTCCTCTCTCGATCCCTGCGCGGATTTTTACCAATACGCCTGCAGCAAGTGGATGAAGGCCAACCCCATTCCCGCGGACCAGGTTTCCTGGTCTACCGCAAGCCCGCTGCAGCTATGGAACGAGACCGTGCTGCGCGAGACCCTGGAGAAGAATTCATCCGACGACCCTAAGCGCAGCCCGGTGGAGCAGAAGATCGGCGATTACTGGTATGCCTGCATGGATGAGAAGGGGATCGAAGCCACCGGCGTCAAGGCCATTCAGCCCGAACTGGACCGCATTGCCGCACTGAAGAACAAATCGCAGCTTGCAGAAGCAATCGCGCACCTGCACATGACGATTCCCGGGGCCGAGTTTCCTGATGACAACCAGACCAGCGCAGCCGTCCTGGGTTTTTCCGGACAGCCGGACTATGACGATGCCACGCGCTCGGTCGCGACCTTTGACCAGGGCGGCATGGGATTGCCCAGCCGGCAGTTTTATCTGGAGGACGATGCCAAGTCCCAGGATATCCGCAAGAAGTATTTGAAGCATGTAAGCAACATGCTGGTCCTGGCGGGAGAGAAGCCGGAGCAGGCAAGCAAAGACGCCGCCACGGTGCTCGACATGGAAACGGCAATGGCCAAATCGGCCATGGATGCGGTGAAGCGCCGCGATCCGAAGAACGTAGACAACAAAATGCCGCTGAAGCAGGTTGAGGCGCTGGCGCCTTCCTTCGATTGGAAAAAATATCTGGCAGCGGTAGGCGCGCCCTCTTCGCAGCAGTACATTGTGACCTCGCCCGAGTTCTTCCGCGGCCTCGAGAAGCTGATTCAACAGCGCCCGCTGGAAGATTGGAAAACCTACCTGCGCTGGCAAATGCTGCATGGCTCCGCCCGTTTTCTGAACAAGGCATTTGTGGATGAAAATTTTGATTTTTTTGCCAAGACGCTTTACGGCGCGCAGGAGCAACAGCCGCGCTGGCGGCGCTGCGTGCGCGCCGCTGACCGCGACTTAGGCGAGGCCCTGGGGCAGGCTTACGTGGACCGCGCCTTTGGAGCGGAGAGCAAACAACGCGTCCTGCAACTGGTGAACGACATCAAAGCCGCATTGCGGCAGGACTTGCTGGCGCAAGACTGGATGACGGCTGCCACCAAACAGCAAGCCGTAAACAAGCTACAGGCCCAACTGGAAAAAATTGGCTATCCCGATCACTGGCGTGACTACTCCAGCGTGCAGATTGGCCGCACCAGCTACCTGCATAACGTGCAGCAGGCCTCTGATTTTGAGTTCCGCCGCTGGGTCAACAAAATCGGCAAGCCGGTGGACCGCACCGAGTGGGGGATGACTCCGCCGACCATCAACGCGTATGAAGACCCGCAGACCAACACCATTAACTTTCCTGCGGGAATCCTGCAGCCGCCGTTCTTTGATAAAGACCAGGATGACGCTGTGAACTACGGCGCCATCGGCACCATCATCGGACACGAGAGCATCCATGGCTTCGATGACCAGGGCCGCAAGTTCGACGCGCAGGGTAACCTGCACGACTGGTGGACCGCGCAGGATGCCAAGGAATACGAGGCGCGCGGCAAGTGCATCGCCGACGAATATACCCAGATGGTTCCCGAAGCGGGCGTGAAGCAGAACGGCCTCATGACCCAGGGCGAAGATACCGCCGACAATGGCGGCATCCATCTCGCATTCATGGCGCTGCAGTCGGCGCTGGCGCGAGAAGGCAAAGACGTCGACGCCAAAACCAGCAATGGCCTGACACCGCGGCAAGAGTTCTTTTTAGCCGACGCCAATTCCTGGTGCGCCAATGAACGCCCTGAACTGATACGAACCCAGGTATTGACCAATCCGCACTCCATCGCCAAGTACCGCATCAATAACGTGGTAGGCAATATGCCGGAATTCCAAAAAGCGTTTGGCTGCAAGAAAGGCCAGCCTATGGTGCATGAGAATGCCTGCAGGGTGTGGTAATTGTGTCATTGGATCATTGAAAATTGGGTAATCGGGTAATTGTGTAATGGAGTGACTAAGGCTGCTGGTATTTTCCGGCAGCTTTTTTATTCATGTAAAATCTCGAATTGCCCACCCTCGCGATGGCGGGTGATTCAACAGGAGCACGGAAGCAATATGGACCGTTTTTTCAATGTCGGCGATCTTTCCGTTGAACGTCTGTTGACTGATTGGCGATGGCTTTGTCCTGAACCAGTAACTCTTGTTGCCCGTAACGCCTTCGGAGATTTGTTTCTGAGAGTAGAGTCGGGCAAAGTCTTCAAACTCGACATTTCAACAGGCCAGCGGATGGAACTAGCGGAATCAGAAGAAAAATTTCGTGTCCTGGCCGCCACGGAAGAAAAACGCCAGCAATGGTTTGCAGAACAGGATGAACTCGCCGCCGCAAAACAAGGTTTGAGACCGAATGCCTATCAGTGTATTGGGTTTAAGACCCCGCTTGTGTTCGCTGAAAGTGGAACCCCGGGCAACGCTTATGTGGCCGACCTGTACGAACATGTTTCATTCCTGGGAGACCTTCACCGGCAAATTTCAAAGCTCCCTGAAGGAGCAAAGGTCAAATTGGCAGTCAAGAAATAGTGAAGTTATATTTGGGTTGGGGTTTTCTCCGTGTCTCTGTGTCTCCGTGGTTGAATTGATTTTTAAATGTGAATTGATTTTTGAATCTGCATATATCGGAGAGTCGAAATGGAAATTAAGAAAGTTGGCGTGTTGGGCTGCGGCCTGATGGGTTCCGGCATCGCCCAGGTCAGCGCGACGGCGGGCTTGGAGACTACAGTCCTCGAAGCCGACCAGGAATTCATTGACAAAGGCTTTGCCCGCATCGAGAAATCGCTGGCCAAGCTGGCGGAAAAAGGAACCATCAAGGAAGCTCCCGCTGCCATCCGCGCCCGTCTGAAGGGCACGACTCGCAAAGAAGATCTGGCCGATTGCGATCTCATTATCGAAGCCATCATCGAGAACCTGGAAGAGAAACGCAAAATGTTCGGCGCCTTGGATGGCATCGTAAAGCGCGAAGCCATCTTCGCGTCCAATACTTCTTCACTTTCCATCACTGAACTGATGACCAGCACCAAACGTCCGCAGCGTTTTGTCGGATTGCACTTTTTTAACCCGGTGCCCTTGATGCAGTTGGTAGAAGTTGTTCGCACCATCGCTACCGCAGACGATGTCTACGAGAGCGCCGTGGCCTTTGGCAGGAAGGCCGGCAAGGTGCCGGTGCGGACCTCCGATAAGCCCGGCTTTATCGTCAACCGCCTGTTGGTGCCCTATTTGCTCGACGCCATCCGCGCCTATGAAGAAGGTGTGGGCTCGATTCCCGATATTGACCAGGCCATGAAGCTGGGCTGTGGTCACCCCATGGGGCCGTTTACGCTGCTCGATTTCGTTGGCCTCGATACCACCTACTACATCACCCATGTCATGTATGAAGAGTTCAAAGAGCGCCGCTTCGCCGCGCCTCCGCTGCTCAAAAGATTAGTGCTGGCCGGCTGGTATGGACAGAAGACGGGTAAAGGGTTCTATGATTATGCGGACCCGAAGAACCCGGTGCCGGGGGAATTTGTTTAAATGCCTCACTTCGCGGATAGCACGGATGAACGCGGATTTCTAAGCAGGAAGGATTGCAGTTATGAGTGAAAACGCCAAAGCCGCAGAGAACAGGGCCGGCCATGGTCGCGTAAAGTTGCTGGTTGCCGTCCAAATATTGACGGGGTTGTTTTACCTTGGCTGCGTGCCGTTTCTCTTGTATCTCACCACAACGCCGCAGATTCACCGCGGATATGATGCAGCCAGTGCCATTTATGGGTTGCGCATAGGCGCCCTTGTCTGCGGCCTGCTTGCGGTCGTCACTCTGACTGCAGCTTTGGGATTAAAAAAGAACAAGCTTTGGGCCTATAAATTGGGCGCCGGCATTGCGTGGTTTATGACCGCTATTCTTGGTTTGGGCTTGTTCGATGAAAGATCAGTGGATTGGGAGGTGCTCTGGATCATGCTTCCATACCTGGCATTGGCAGTTTTCTTTTTATTACCGAATACGCGCCTACAAATCCGGGCCTCTGGGCGGTAGTGTGCAGAGCTCTTGCCCTGGAATGATCTAAATCCGCGTTCCATATTTAAACCGCAGAGGACGCGGAGAAGCACGAAGTCAGAAGTATGAAGTCGGAAGTTCAAAAAGCATTTATGGATAACCTGATCTATTAGTGCCCTGACCAATCGGACTTCTTAAATCGAACTCCGTACTTTTTATGCTTTCGCGATGAAGAGAGACGAGCAAGAATTCATGACTGAATTACAAAATCTGAAATTCGAGAAAAAAGAGCAGATTGCCTACGTTACCATCAACCGTCCGGAGAAGCTTAATGCCCTGAACCAGGCGGTCATGGCAGAGCTGCGCGAAGTGTTCACTCAGATTAAGGACGATCCCGAAGTGCGCGTTGCCCTTCTGACCGGCGCGGGAGAAAAAGCTTTTGTTGCCGGGGCCGACATTGGCGAGCTGAACAAAAACAATCCGGTCGAAGCCAAGGCCTACACGCATAAAGGCCAGGCGGTCCTCGACCTGATTGAGAATCTTGGCAAACCGGTGATTGCCTGCCTGAACGGCTACACCCTGGGCGGCGGATGCGAACTCGCCCTGGCCTGCACCTTTCGCCTGGCCAGCGAGAATGCCAAGCTGGGTCAACCCGAGGTCAAGCTGGGCATCATTGCCGGATACGGCGGCAGCCAGCGGTTACCCCGGCTGGTTGGCAAAGGGCCGGCATTGCAGATATTGCTTACCGGCGAGCAGATCAGCGCGCAGGAGGCGCACCGCATCGGCCTGGTCAATGAAGTTGTGCCCCTGACCGATCTGATTCCCCGCGCCGAGGCCATTGCCAAAAAGATCATCGCCAACGCCCCACTGGCGATCCAGTACACGCTGGAGGCGGTGCACAAAGGCATGGAGATGCCGCTGGCCGAAGGCTTGTTTCTCGAAGCAACGCTGTTCAGCGTGGCCTGCGCCACCGAGGACAAGAAAGAAGGAACTTCGGCGTTTTTGGAGAAACGAGCGGCGGTCTTTAAGGGGAAATAGTCTTACCATCGAACACGGGAATTTACGATTTTCGATTTAGATGTACGATTTAAGAAGTACGAAGTACGATTGATTTTGGCGTGATGAAAACCTACAATCATCGGGCTTTCAAAAAATCCAAAAAATCAAGAATCGGAAATCGTAAATCGCAAATCGTAAATTAAAAATCGAGCATCCAGCAGCATCTTCCCTGAAAGCAACGGAAGGCGGCTTGAATGCCAGCGGCCATTCGTTCGGCATTGTAGTGAGCCGGTTCAATGCTTTTATCACCGAAAGGCTTCTTGCTTCCGCGGTTGACGCGCTGCGGCGTACCGGGGCAAAGGAGAAAGACATCCACATTGTTCGCGTGCCTGGGGCTTTTGAGATTCCTTCGGCGGCACAGGCGCTGGCGCAGACCGGCAAAGTGGATGCCATTGTTTGCCTGGGCTGCCTGCTGCGCGGCGAGACCTCCAACTACGAGCACATTTGCGAAGAGGTTACCCGTGGGGTGGGCCAATCTGCCCAGGCGACCGGCGTGCCCCACTCCTGGGGAGTGCTGACCTGCGACAACCTGGAGCAGGCCATCGACCGCGCCGGACTCAAGAGTGGTAATAAGGGGTTTGAGGCCGCGTTGGCGGCGGTAGAGATGGCGTCGGTGAAGAAAGCACTCAGCGCTCAGCATTCAGCACTCAGCCCATCGAGCAAAGTTGCCAGCCACGGGTCGCCAGTTGCCGGTAAAGGCAAAAAAGTTGCCAGTGGTCAGTTGCCAGTTACCAGTAAAGGCAAGGTTCTTAAATCCCGGACAAAACAGAAACGTAGGAAGTAAGAGTACGAAGTGAGAAGTACGAAGTGAGAAGTACGATTGCAAATCGTCCGTCGTACTTTGCAACTAACTACACAATTTTTGAAAAACTAAGCTAACCTAATTGACTGAGTACTGAGTACTGAGTACTGAGTACTGAGTACTGAGTACTGAGTACTGAGTACTGAGTACTGAGTACTGAGTACTGAGTACTGAGTACTGAGTACTGAGTACTGAGTACTGAGTA
>Ga0070741_10005878_pt1 | contig 26808 bp, 15 predicted proteins | sample Coa_R1_4_FD_66440 | JGI IMG/M metagenome (GOLD analysis project Ga0070741, IMG submission 66440) | Surface soil microbial communities from Centralia Pennsylvania, which are recovering from an underground coalmine fire - Coalmine... | ecosystem: Environmental > Terrestrial > Soil > Unclassified ... | reverse complement strand
ACCCGCCGTAGCCGCCGTAGCCGCCGTAGCCGTTCATCGATCCGTAGCCAGCACCGCTCCCATAGCCATAGCCCCCGGAACCGCCTCCCATGTCGGCGGCGGTCGCCGGCTCAGTCGCTGCGCCCGTCGCGGTCACGGTGACTGTTCCGCGCATCGCCGGATGGATCGCGCAGTGGTAGTTGAACGTGCCCGCGCTCGTGAAGGTGTACGAGCCTGACTGTCCCGCGGCGAGCCGTCCGGTATCCCACGACCCGGCGTCGCTCGTCGCCGTATGCGGAGACGGACCATTGTTCGTCCACGTCACGGTGTCCCCCACGCGGACCGTGATCGACGCCGGGCGGAATGAGAAGTCCGCGATCGTCACTTGTGACTGACCGCCTGCCGCTTGCCCAACCACGTTCACCGGAATCGACTGCGACGCCCAAGCACCGGAGGTGGAGTGGGCATAGACGTAAATCGTATGTTGACCGCTCCCGAGGCCCGTCGGACTCCAAACGAAGTCGAACCCCGAATTCGTGAAGGCGGCGCTGCCCTCCGCCGCCGCAACGTCCGGCCGCGCCGCGCCATAGGTCGCAGTGCCCAGCAGCGTACCGCCCCCGTCCATGGCGCCGTCGAGGTAAACGCGCACACCGTCGATCCCGGTCCCCGGGCCCGCCGGATCGATCGCCCATCCGCCCACGTCGACCTGGCTGCCGTCGGACACGCTCGCGCCACTGGTCGGCTGATCGATCGTTATGATCGCGGAGCCGCCCGCGCCCTCCGCTACCGCCCACGATGCCGGCGCCACGGCGAGTGTCCCCGCCAGCAGGAGAATGGAAAGGAACGGCTTCAGTGCGTTCCCGCTCATCGCAAGTCCTCCAACCCGCGCCAGGTAGGTCTCGCTCACGCTGGCGCTATGGAGGTAGACGTTCGGCGGCTGCTGCCGGATCAGTCCCTTGCACGGAGGGGGACGCGCGCTTGCCAGTCGCGCGATAATGGGATTCTCGCCCCAAGTTCACTTTCCACAGGAGCCGCCCGTGCACGTCGCGATCCTCGCGGCCCTCGTCGTCTTCATGACACTCGGCTTCCTCTGGGCGGTCCTCCCCGACGGCGACGTCGTGTAGCGACCGTCCGGTCCACGCGCTCTCCTTCGGTATAAGTCAATTCTTATGGACCGATGTGAAGAGAGTTATTTGCCCTCTCTCTGCGCCCGACCTACGATCGGCCAACGGCAGATGCCGCATCGGGGGAGCCGACGGTTGGCCGGTTCCATGGCGCGGGTTGTTCCGGTGTCGGAGCGTAGAGATGCGACCAACGGCAATCGTGCGAGCTCGAACGGTTTGGGTGGGTTGCGCGCTGATGATCTGCGCGTGCGGCCCGGGAATCGCGCCCAAGTCCGGAGATCCCAGCGGCCAGGCGTCCATGTCGGCCCAATTTGGGCCGAAACGCATCACCGCCGCGATTCGCGCAGACCCTGGCTCCCTGGTCCTCCTGAAGACGCAGCGCGGAGGTGCGCTCCGCGGCCTCGACGCGATCGAAGAGCTCACAAACGCCGGGCTGACCTATGTCAAGGCCGACGGGGGTCGTGCGCCGCAGCTCGCTGAGGAGGTGCCGTCCCTCGACAACGGCCTCTGGAAAGTGCAGCCCGACGGTACGATGGAGACTACGTGGAAGATCAAAGCCTCCGCGACCTGGCAGGACGGCACGCCCGTCACGGCGGATGATTTCCTGTTCACCACCACCGTCGAACAGGACAAGGACCTTGAGATTGCGTCGTACGCAGAATATGGGTTGATCGACTCGATCGAGGCCGCCGACCCTCACACCATCACCGTCATCTGGAAGCAGCCCTATATCGACGCTGACACGATGTTCAGCTATGGGGCAGCGGGCATGCCGCTTCCCAAGCACATCCTCGCGGACTCATACACGAACGACAAGACTAATTTCCTCACGCTCCCGTTCTGGACCGATGGGTACGTCGGCGCGGGCGCGTTCACCATGCGCGAGTGGGTCCAGGATGTCCACGCAACCGTCGACGCGTACAACGGGTACGTCTTCGGCCGACCAAAGATCGACGAGATCGAGATCGATTTCATCCCGGACAACAACGCGCTTTTGGCCAACATCCTGGCAGGAACCGACATGACCCTTGGGAAGACCATGTCCCTGGACATGGCACTGCAAGCGCAGGACCAGTGGAAGGGTGGCAGGGTCGAGATCCGCAAGCAGAACTGGACACCGCTCAATCCCCAATTCATCGATCCGGATCCAGTCATCATCCTCGACTACCGGTTCCGAAAGGCGCTGTTCCTCGCCATCGATCGACAGCAGCTCACCGATTTCGTGTTCTCAGGCCACGGCGCCGTCGCAGACAGCTACGTTTCACCCGACACGCCCATGTACAACCTCATCGAGCCGCGAATCGTGAAGTACCCGTACGACCCGCGTCAGTCGGCGCAGATTGTCTCGGAGCTGGGTTACACGAAGCGTGGCGACGGCTTCCTGTACGGAGCCGACGGCGCCAAGCTGACCGTTTCCATTCGCATCCCGACTCAGAACGATATCCACCTGAAGGCGACCGCCCCGATCGCCGACGCGTGGCAGGCCATGGGTGTGGCAGTGGACCAGGTGCCGATTCCGATTCAGCGCACGCTGGACCGGCCCTACCGAGCGACCTTTCCCGGCTTCCAGATAGTCGAGCGGGTGAACAGGCTCGATGCTGCGGACGTCTATCGGTTCCACAGCTCCCAAGCCCCGTTGCCAGAGAACGGCTACCGGGCATCGGGGTTCGAGAGCCGCTACCGCAACCCGGACCTCGACGCGGCGATCGAGCGCTACGTGACGGCGATTCCCCTGGCAGAGCGTATGCGCGCGCTCGGCGATATCGTCCACCACCAGACGGAAAACCTCAGCCAGCTTCCCCTCTTCTATGGCGCGGATCCCACGCTCGTGTCGAATCGGCTGCTCAACGTCACTGCGCGGGGCGAGGACTTCACCCAGGCGTGGAACGTACAAGACTGGGACCTGGCCAGTCCGTGACCCAATTGGGCCAACGAACGCGGTGCCCCCGATCGGCAGGGGACCATCGGGTCTGCCACGTGCGAAGCACTTGCGCGCGACCCGTCGCGCGGTCACAATGCCAACAATCTCACTGGAGGAGGCGCGTGATGAACCTCAACGAGCTAGGTGTAACGGGCAAGTGGGTCGTCGCGAATTGCGGGAAGTTCCCCAGCGAAAGGGGCTGCAAGCTGGTGATCATGGCGCCAGAAAGCCAACGAAGTGACCTCGTCGACGCGGCGGTCGCGCACGCGATCAGCTCGCATGGACACGAGGACAGCCCGCAGCTTCGGAAAGACCTGGACGCGTTCCTCGAAACGATCGAGGCGTAGCGTCGATCGTTTCCGTGCGCCCCGGCGGTTCCGCGGGGCGCACGGAGGATCGGCGCGCCATCCGCGATCAAGAGCCCGGGCGGGCCACCTCCCACCCTTGCGGGGAGGCGGTGGCCCGCCCGCATGGGTAGTTTTTGGTCCGGCGATTGATGGCTTTGGCGGCCCTTCTGCATACTCGATTGGGTCCGCTTCGGCGCAGGTCGCGTGCGGCCGTCCCAACCTCGCAGCGCCCTCAACTGGCTCGCCATGAAGGAGAAAGTCATGCGCGTCGTCGACGCCGACGCCCACGTTGAAGAGGGCATCGGCCATTGGTCCTACCTCGAGCCCGAGTTCTACGCGCGACGCCCCGTGCCGATCTCCTTTCCGACGGACACGGCGTGGGGCGAGCACAACGGCGGATGGCTCATCGACTACAAGCTGCGCAAGTTCGCCTCGAGCCCGACCAGCATAGCCCGCGCACAGCGCCGCGCCTTTGCCGTGCCCTCCCAGGAGATCTCCGACGTGCCCATGCGCTTGCGGGACCTCGACCGGTGCGGCATCGAGAAGCAGGTGCTCTACCCCTCTACGTGGCTCGGCTGCCTGGCCGAGGACGTCGAACTGGAAGCTGCGCTCTGCCGCAGCTACAACACGTACATGGCGACGCAGTGCGCTCAGTCGGGAGGTCGGCTGGCCTATGCCGCCGTGCTTCCCTTCCGCAAGCCCGCGGCCGCCGTCGCGGAGATTCGGCGCGTCAAGGAGTTGGGCAGCGCCGTCAGCATCTTCATTCGCGGCATGGAGTGGGACATTCCCATCACGCATCCGATGTTCTGGCCCATTTACGAGGAAGCCGAACAGCAGGGGCTCGTCATGGGGCTTCACATCGGATTTGGGAGCCCGACGATCAACCGGATGTTCGAGGGCATGCCGCGGCCGAAACCGGATCCCTTCCCCCACATCCATCCGCTCGCTCGCGGGCTGCTGAGCGGCCTCCTCGTTCAGCAGGCGGTGCAAGGGCTTCTGAGCAGCACCGTGATCGAGGACTTCCCGCGCCTCCGATGGGCCATTCTCGAGGCTGGCGCCGAGTGGGTTGTGCCCACGATCCGCGCGTTGCGCCATCGGAGCAATCGCGATGGCGAGCGGTATTTCCGCGAGGGGGCCATCTTCGTCTCGTGCGAGCCGTACGAGGATCTGCCCTGGCTCATGCAGAACCTCGGCGATGAGTGCCTGGTCATCGCGAGTGACATGCCCCACGAGGACGACTTCGCCCACGAGCACCCTGCCGACGCCTTTCGCGAAAGGTGGGATCTCTCGGAGCCGACGCTCGACAAGCTATTGGCGACGAATGCCACGCGCCTCTACAACCTGGCCTGAGGAGTCACAGTATGGCCGTCGTCGATTGCGACGCCCACGTCGAAGAGAGCGTCGCAACCTGGTCATATCTCGAGCCCGAGTTTCACGCCTTTCGACCGATCCCGGTCACCTTTCCCGAGGACACGTGCTTCGGCACCCACAACGCGGCGTGGGTGATCGACTACAAGCTGAGATTCTTCGCGTCGAATCCGACGACGATGAAGCGGGCCGATGCGAAGGGCGCGTCCATCGCGATTCAGGAGCTGGCGGATGTACCGTCCCGCACGGCGGCAATCGATGAATTGGGCATCGATCGCCAGGTGATCTTCCCATCTATCTGGCTTGGGACGCTTGCGGAAAACGTCGATCTCGAGGCCGCCCTGGCGCGCAGCTACAACACGTACATGGCTACCCAGTGCGCCCAGTCCGGGGACCGGCTCTGGTACGTCGCGGTCGTGCCATGGCGGCGGCCAGATCTCGCCATCAAGGAGATCGCGCGGGTCAAAGAGATGCCGTCCGCGGCCGGCATTTTCGCGCGCGGGGTCGAGTGGGACATGCCCCTCACCCACCCAATGCTGCGTCCCATCTTCGAGGCGGCGGCCGCGGCAGATCTGCCCATTTGCGTCCACGTTGGGAACGGATCGAGCCCGACGATCAGCCGCATGTTGGACGGAGTGCCGCGACCGTATCTCGACGACTTCCCCCACATCCATCCGCTCGGGGCGGGACTCGTCAGCGGCCCGTACGTGCTCTACGCATTCCAGCAGATTCTGTCTTCGGACCTCCTCGACGCGTTTCCCGCCCTTCGCGTCGGCTTCATGGAGGCCGGCTGCGAGTGGGTGCCGCGCATCATGCAGGCCGCCTCGGCACGAAACAAGCGGGCGAAGGACCGGCTCGGCGAGCGCGTGTTCGTCTCGTGCCGCCTCGACGAGGACCTGCCGTACCTCACCTCCCGACTCGGCGATGAGTGGATCATCACCGCCACGGATTACCCGCATGGCGACGCGTTTCGGCAGGACCGCCTGGCTGAAGGGCTGCTGCGACGCGGCGACCTCGACGAGCCAACGGTCGAAAAGATCGTTTCCCATAATCCCGCACGCCTCTTTCATCTCGGACCGTCCCAGTGACGGCCAGGACGTCGCGGCGGTCGACATCGACCCAGAATCCCCACGAGCGGAGGGAGGGTCGCGCGCTCACGCGGGGTGAGCGCGTGACCCTTGCCGCCATCGCGGAGCGAATCTTCCCCGCCACCGATACCCCCGGCGCGGTCGACGCCGGCGCCGTCGAGTACATCGAAATCGCCCTCGCCGGCGCCTACGCCTCCTTGCGCGCCCGGTATCGGCGCGCCCTTCGCGAGATCGACCTCCACGCTCGCCAAACGTCCGGGCGGGCGTTCCGCGAGCTCGACGGCGCGGGGCAGGACCGAATCCTGACCGACCTGGAGGCCGGTGCGCTCTCGGCCGTGAAGAACGGGGCGGATTTCTTTCGCCTCGTGCGCCAGCACGTGCTCGAGGGCATATTTGGCGACCCGCAGTACGGTGGAAACCGCGATCTCGTCGGGTGGCGAATCGTCGGCTTCCCGGGCCAGCGCACCGGCTATGCAGATGCCTACATCAACCGCGTCGTCGACCTGCCGCCCATCGCCGCTGACGACACGAGCGCGCCATGACAGTGCCCGGCGATCGCGTCGCGGACGTCTGCATCGTCGGGGTTGGCGCCGTCGGCGGGATCCTGGCGAAAGAGCTAGCCCGAGCCGGCCTTGACGTCGTAGGGTTCGAGCGGGGTCCAGCGCTCCAACGGTCCGACTACGCGGCGCGGGATTCGATCAAATTCACCGTTCGCCAGAACCAGCTCGAGTGGGTGCGCCACGACCCCGTGATGCACCGACGCGGGCGCGACGCGCGAGCGTCCCTCCGCTACACCACGAGCCCCGCCAACGCGCTCGGCGGCGCCCTCCTCCACTGGACGGGACAGGCCTCGCGCTTCCTTCCCGGCGACTTCCGAGTCTTCACGAATGAGGTGGCGAGCGGACTCGCCGACCGGGCGGGTGCCGATCTCACCGGTTATGACATCACCGATTGGCCGGTCTCCTATGAGGACCTCGAACCCTACTACGAGCGGTTCGAATGGGAGTTCGGCGTCTCGGGAAAGGCGGGCGTGAATCCCTTCGAGGGCAAGCGCCGCGATTATCCCCTTCCACCGCTGCGGCGCAGCGCCCGCGGGGAGCTGTTCGCCGCCGCCTGCCAGCGGCTCGGGTACCACCCCTTCGACAGCCCGGCCGGCATCCTCTCTCAGCCGTATCGCCCGCCGGAGCCGTACGACACGCGGATTCCGGAGCGGCCGGCCTGCGTCTATTGCGGCCACTGCAACTATTACGGCTGTCACGTGCACGCCAAGGCGGCCACCCTCTATACCGCCATCCCCGCCGCCGTCGAAACCGGCCGCTTCGATCTGCGGACGCGATCGAGAGCGTTTCGCATCACGACGGATTTCTCGGGCCGCGCCACGGGCGTCGCGTATTTCGACCCGGAGGGCCAAATTCGCGAGCAGCGCGCCCGCGTGGTCATTCTCGCCGCCTTCGTGTACGAGAACGTGCGTCTGCTGCTCCTCTCGGGGCCCGAGGGCGCCTCGGCGCGGCGCGGTCTGGCGAACTCGAGCGGGATGGTCGGTCGCTGCATCCTAGCCCACGGCGACGTCCGGGCGGCGGGCGTCTTCGACGACGCGATCATCAATGGGTTCATCGGTCCCGGCTCCGCGGCGGTTCGCATCGACGACTTCAACGGGAACAATTTTGACCACACCGGGCTGGGATTCATCCGCGGCGCGACGATTGGCACGAGCGGAGGGGGTACCCCCGTGGAACGTTTCGACGTCCTCCCGCCCGACGTACCGCGCTGGGGGCGCGACTTCAAGGAATTCTTCGCCCGGGCCTATACGCGTACCTTCGAGCTGAACATGCAGGCGGAAACGCTTCCGCACCCGGAGAACCGGATTGACCTGGACCCGCGGCGCAAAGACGCGTGGGGCGTCCCCCTTCCCCGCGTGACCTTCGCCTTCCACGAGAACGAAGCGCGCCTGCGCCGCTTCTTGGCCGACGTCGGCCGACGCATCATGGAGGAGACCGGCGCCAGCCACGTGTGGACCGACGTGAAGGCCTCCCCCAACCGGTGGGCGGGCGGCACACGAATGGGCGACGACCCGGCGCGCTCCGTCGTCAATAGCTACTGCCAGGCCCACGACGTGCCCAACCTTTTCGTGGTCGGATCGTCGGACTTCCCGACCATGGCGGGCTACCCGCCGACCTGCACGATCGCCGCGCTCGCCTACCGGACCGCGGAGTACATCGCGCGCCAGCGCGAGCTGTTCCGTTAGACCCGAGCCACCGATATCAGACGGGGAGGAGATATGGCCGGTGCGTTGAGTGGAGTCACGGTGCTGGAGGTCGCCGACTACATCACGGGCCCCTACGCCGGGATGCTCCTCGCCGATCTCGGCGCGGACGTCATCAAGATCGAAAAGCGACCATTCGGCGACCCCTTTCGCGGGTTCGACCGCGAATCGGGGAAGGAAGGCTACAACACGGGCTTTGTGGCCCTCAACCGGAACAAGCGAAGCCTGACCCTGAATCTGGGGACGACGGAGGGGCAGCAGATCTTCCGCCAGCTCGCCTCGACCGCTTCGGTCGTCATCGAAAACCATCGGCCAGGGCAGATGCGACGGTGGGGGCTCGACTACGAGACGCTCCAGCAGGCGAATCCGGGCCTCGTCTATTGCTCCATCTCCGGCTTCGGGCAAGATGGCCCATACCGTGACCTGCCGGGCTACGACACTCTCGGCGTGGCCATGGGCGGGCTCCTCAGCCTGCTCACCGACCTGAGCGCGCCAGAGCCGTCGCGCTTTACCTTTGCGGACCACCTCACGGGAATCTTCGCCTGCTACGGGGTCCTGGGGGCCCTGTACGCCCGGGCAGAGACGGGGAGGGGCCAGAAGGTGGAGACGTCGCTGCTGCAGTCCATCGTCTCGTTCGTCCAGCTCCACGCGGCGCGGTACCTCTCCACGGGCGAGCCGACCGCGGAGACCGGCCGCCCAAACCTCGCAGCCGCGTTCGTCGCCGGCGACGGAAAGCCGTTCGTGTTCCACCTCTCGTCGCCGCCCAAGTTCTGGGAGGGCTTGACGGAGGCGCTGGGCAAATCGGAGCTTCGTGAGGACGCCCGGTTCATGACACGCGACGCTCGGATCCGGAACTACGACGCGCTGCGCGCCATCTGCCAGGAGGTCTTTGCGACCGCTCCTCGGCAGCACTGGGTCGACCTCCTTCGCGCGCACGACGTACCGTGTGGGCCGCTGTACACGATGCCGGAGGTATTCGAGGACGCGCACGTGCAGCAGCTCGGCTTACCGGTCGAGGTGACCCACCCGGTCATGGGCAAGGTGCGGCTCAGCGGAGGGCCGGTGAACCTTGGCGAGACGCCCATCCGCTATGCCACCGCCCCGCCGCTCCTCGGCGAGCACACGGTCGAGATCCTCTCGGGACTGGGCCTGGACGAGGCCCGCATCGGCGAGTTGAGCGCGGCGGGCGTCGTGTAGCGGGATGCTGAACAACGCGCAAAACCGCTCGCCCTGAGCCTCCGAACCCCTTCGCCCTGACCTTCCGAACCCCTTCGCCCTGAGCCTCCGAACCGCTCGCCCTGAGCCTCCGAACCCCTTCGCCCTGAGCCTTTTGAACGGCGATCAGGGCAGGCCTGTCGCCGAGCGCGAGCCCCCTCCGTCCGTCATCCTGAGGGCGAAGCCCGAAGGATCCCGCGAGCCAGAGATGCTTCGCTGCCGCATGAAAGGCGGAGGCGCGTGTCATCGTCCGTTCAGCATCCTCATCGGCGATTGCTCGGCGACAAACGTAGACGTCCGCGCGTCATGGCGTGCCCGGGAACCGCGAGCCAATCTTGCGTCCGCCGACGGCGTCCGCGTAAGGTGTGGCCGAATCCAGATGGCGGTGGTTCGGATTGAAAAAGATCGACGTCTTCCCGCACATCTTCCCCAAACCCCTCCTCGACCGGGCGAGCCGCGTTGCCGTGGAGCCGGTCCTCGGGCAGTTCAAGCGCAATTCCGGTATCCCCGTGCTCTACGACCTCGACGCGCGATTTCGCGTCATGGACCAGTTCGGGGATTACGTTCAGGTGCTCACCATCTCGAATCCGCCCATCGAAGCCATCGGCGCGCCTCCTACGTCGACCGAACTGGCGCGCGTCGGCAACGACACGCTCGCGGAGCTGTGCGTAAAGTACCCCGACCGATTCCTTGGGTTCGCCGCGTCGCTCCCCATGAACGACGTGGACGGTACGCTCCGAGAGATCGACCGGGCCATCAATGAGCTGGGTGCGCTCGGCGTGCAGATCTACACCAACGTCCTGGGCCGCCCGCTCGACGATCCGCTGTTCGATCAGTTTTGGGCGAAGGTCGCCCAGATGAACAAGCCGATCTGGGTTCACCCGGCTCGGTCACCGGCGATGCCCGACTACGCCACGGAGGACCACTCGAAGTACGAAATCTGGTGGACCTTCGGCTGGCCCTATGAGACCGCGGTCTTCATGGCCCGGGTCGTCTTCTCCGGCATCCTGGACCGCTATCCGAACCTGAAGATCCTCACCCACCACGGGGGCAGCATGGTTCCTCACTTCTCCGGCCGCATCGGCCCCGGGATGGAGAACTTGGGCAACCGCACGCCCGGCGCCGAGGGCGACGCGCTGGTCCGTCAGCGCGAGACGATGGCCAAGAAACCCGTCGAATACTTCAAGATGTTCTACGGCGATACGGCCCTCTTCGGCGCCGGTCACGCAATTCGCTGCGCCATGGACTTCCTGGGTCTGGACCACATGATGTTCGGGAGCGATATGCCGTTCGATCCCGAGCGGGGAACGGCCTTTATCCGCTGGACCATCGAGAACATCGGCGAGCTGAGCCTGAGCGAGGCCCAGCTTGCGGACCTCTATCAAAACAACGCGGCCCGCATCCTCGGCGTCCGGGTGTGAGGGGCCCCGCCGGTACGCCGGAAACCGTTCCCGCGGCCGAAGGCAAGCTATGTTAACGGCGAGGTAACCGGCTTCATCGAGGTTCGCGACGTCCGTCCGCCCACAATGGAACAGCGCCGAGGCACGTCTTGCTCCGGCGGAGACGATCCGTGTAGTCAGCTCGGCTAATGCGAAACTCTCGGACCTGTGATCCAGATCGCGCCCCGCTACTCGTACGTGTGGGTGATGACCTCGAGCAGGTGGCCGTTCGGGTCCTTGAAGTAGAACCCGCGCCCGTGGTGACGATGGTTGATCTGCATGTCCTCCGAGTCCCGCGGGCCGCTCCCGTAGACGATCCCCTTCCTCTGGACGCGGCCGAGAATCGCGTCGAACTCGCCGTCTGAGACGATGAAGGCGTAGTGAACGGGCTGGAAATCGTCCGCGTCGTCGAAGTCGAGGCTGAGGTGCTCGTCGATCTTGACGGGCGCGAAGTGGCCCCACGGCCCGCGGTATTCGAGCCCCATGATCTCGGCGAACCACTTCGCAGACGATTCCTTGTCGCGCGCGGGGACGATCGTGTGGTCGAGGTGAACCGGCATGTTCAGCCTCCAAATGGAGCGGTTTGGTCAGATTGTACGCTCGCCGCGCCGAGCCCGACGCGCAAGACGTGCCGGCCGTTGTGGTCGAACGTGAGACGAAGGATCCCGGTCGCGCCGTCGTACTGATAGTCGCCAGGCGCGAAGGGACCCAGGAAGCCGCCGCCGGCATGCAGCTCCCGTCCATCCATGGCGACCGAGCGCAGCCCCGGCGCGTACACCACCGCGAAGCCGTGCGACCGCGTCGGTCCACCAAGGGTGATCTCGAGGTCGCCACTCGTTCGCTGTTCTGTGAATGAGCTATCGGTCCACAGAACGCCGGGGGCCTGGGCAATGACCCAGAGACGAAACGACTGCCCGGGCAGGTCCGTTGCGATAGCCCCTTGAACGACCCGCGCCTGGTCGTCGTCGGGGCAATACGCGACGTAGCGCTTGCTGGTTGACAGACCGAAATCCTGAACGGACGCGGTGATCGTTTTCGGCACGCCGTCGCGATTCAATACGCCGACGAAGGCCAGATTGTCGCGAGTCGTGCCGAACACGCTGGGGTGCGCGGGATCGTCGACGAACGTTTGCCCCGCGAATGGACGCTGGTGCACCAGCCGCGCGCGATACGCCGTGAGACCGTCGTCGGACAGATCCAAGAGGTTCGTCCCGGTGGCCGCCAGCGCGCCCATCGCGAGGCCGGCCTCCAGTCGCCAGGAGTTGACCTGGCTCGTATTCGGGTCCCCCATCGTCCATCCCATGTGGGACGGCTGGCCCAAGGCACTGTGCTGAAATGCCGCGTAGTCGACGTCCTCGACCATTCCCGCGAAGGGGTATGGGTGGCTGAACTCCTCGGAGTCGTCGCTGAAGCGAAAGCTGTTCGCATACGGCTTGGCCATCATGGGGAAGTGCCAATCGCCCTCGATATATGCGTCGGGCTTGTACCTCGTTGCGCGCTCGAACATGAAACGATAGATGTCGACGGTCTGCTCCGCGAGGACGTTGACGATGTCGAATGGGTCGAGGGAGCCTGGCGTCACCTCGGCCCCCTCGGCTGCTCCGAGCCCGTCAATGATGATGCCATCGACGTCGTACGTGCCGAAGAAATCGTCGAGGACCGACCGCCAGTATTGCCGGGTACACGGCCGCAGGAAATCGAAGATATAGGCGGATCCCTCGGCATCGCCGCCCAGGCGAACGAGGCAGCTCCGCTGGTCGCGGATCAGCGCCCTTACCGCGAGCCAATCGTCCGGGCGAGCCCGCGAGTCGACGAATGGCGCCGAGAGGTAGAGAACGACCTTGATGCCTCTCCTGTGCGCGTAGTCGACGACTGGACGAATCCCGTGGGGGAACTTGGTTTGATCGATCGTGCGGAAATCAGAACCCGGCTTCCCCTCGGCGACGTACCACCCCGCGTCCAGAACGATGTGCCATGGCCCAAGGTCGGCGAGGTTCTGCGCGATGAAGTCGACCTGCTCGCGAACGTCCGCTTCCGTGTACGCCATCGCATACGGGTACCAGGTCGACCACTGATACCGGAGCCACGCGGGCTGCGGGCGCGACGGGTAGAGCCGTCCCATGGCGGCGCGATAGCGATCGAACGCCGTGCTTGGCGTCTGCGCGCTGGTCAATTCGACGTAGAGCCGCGGTGCAGGCCCCAGATCGCGCGAGCGGCGCGACGTATACGCAAAGTCGGCCTGGACCTGGCCGGGCCTCAGGGTGGCGCTGAACTCGCTCATCAGGTCGGTCTCGTCCACCGTCGCGAGGAGCACCCCCGACCCAAGCGCACCACCCCACAGGAGCAGCGGCTTGCCGAAGTCGACGAACTCGTGGCGCGGCAGTCCATCGTCGCGTATGGCGCCCGACCGGATCCGACTCACGTCCGTCAAGTACTGGGACCCGTCTCCGAGGAGGAATGTCCCGGTGCCGTCCAGGAACTCGTAGTCTGCGCCGCCAGTCGATTGGCTTGGCTGGAGCTGGTAGAGAAACGCCGGCGAATCATCGAGAACGTCGATGATCGCCGTGACCGTCTCATCTTCGAACGAGAACGGCACGCGAACCTCCGTCGCCGAACCGAAACCCGATACGTCCACTTTGGACGGCGATATGCCGTCGAGATCGGGCACTCCATCCACGAGACGGTATTCGTGCCGTCCACGGCGAACCGCGGACGTTGACCGATCCAGGACGACCTGGCCGGGCGCGCGGCGGACCACGGAGAGATGACCGGAATCGCCGTCGCCAACCGTCAGCAACACCGCAATCTGCTGGTTCGCGACGATCCATTCCGCTCGGGCGGGATCGAATCCCGCGGCCGACCCGGAGGCCGGAATCGTTCCCACGACGTCCTGGATCGCGCGCTCGCGGTCCAGCGCGTCGGTGGCGAGATGAGCCTGTGCGTCTTCTCTCAGCGCGGCGTTCGCGCCTCCCTGACGGATGATTTGCGCCGCTGCGGTCAAAGGTTTCGGACTTCCGATGCTGGCTGACGCCTGAAAAATCGCCGCGTCGCCCCACGAGGCAAGGTTCGCCGGCGAGGTCTCGCCCTCCGGATCGACCACCAGGCGCAGCCGCCCCGCCACCATCAAGGGCACGACCACGGGAGTCGCCGGGGCGCCCGCCGCAATAGGAGAGCTGGTGAAGACCGGAACGTCATCCACGAAGACGTGGAAGACCGACGCGCCCTCGCCCTGAGGCGACCCTTGGTTGATGCCAATTTCGGCGCGGAACAGAACATCGCTCGGGTTGAGCTGGTACACGACTTCTGACGGCGCAAAGGCGCCAATCCCGCTCGCAAAGCGCTTGCCGCCGATCTCGAGCGGTGTGTCGGAGAACGATTGGTCTCGCCGCGGTCGGGCCTGATCTCCGAATGCAACCCATCCCGTGCTCGCCGTCGTCCAGTTCTGGCTGGAAAGCGGGATCCACCGTCCCAGAAGGACCGTGTCGTCGACGCGGACCACGTCGGCGCCCGCCTGCCGCGCCAGGGCCACGGCGAGGAGCGACGCGCCAACGGCGACGAAGACCGACCAGCGCTTCCGGGGGCGCGGGAGGGAAGAGCGGTGTGCCAACCAGGTCCTCGAGCCGTGAAAGAGGCTACTGCCAGTGAATCTCAAGGCGATGAGCCTGGGCGAAGTCGAAGCTCAGGGAGACAACCCCTGTCTGTACATCATATGCGTATCGCCTGGGCCCGCTCGATGCCCCGCGAGCAAGTGGGATGCCGTCGAGGGTGACGCTGGTCGTGCCTGGGGCCCAGACCTGCGCGAATCCCTGCATCTCCGCCGGCCCGCTCAGCGTCGCGACGAGGCTTGAGTCGTCGGACGGCTCGTATGTCCACGAAGCGTTCGACCAGACAATGCGTGGCTGATGCGGGATCAGGAAGAGACGGAACGACATGGGATCGAGCCGAAAACCCGGCAGGTCCGTTGCCGCGATCCACCGATCGCGGTCAACGTCGTATGCCATGAGCCCGGGCGCGATGACGTTGAGCTGGCCCACCTCATCGTCGAGGCTTTTCGCCTGTGACGTTCGATTGACGAGGCCGACGAATGAGATGTGCCCATTCGTCGTGGCAAACGCATTCGGCTGCGCGCTGGCGCTGGCGACCGTGATCCCGTTGAACGGATCGGCGTGGACGAGGCGGGTCCGGAGCGTGCTGAGCTGATCCAGGCTCAGATTCGTGAGATCGAAACCGATACTGACCTGCGTTCCGAGAGCGAGCGCGGCCTCCAGCCACTTCCGCGTGTCGGGCGCAGTCGGGTCGCCCCACACCGTGGCCATCTTGGCGCGCTGGCCCAGGGCGACCCATTGGAAGAGCGCGTAGTCGATGTGTTGGAGCATCCCACCGAAGGGGTATGCGTGATTGAACGCGGGCCAGTCATCTGCCCAGAAGAACGTGTCGCCGTAGGGATGCGCAAAGATGGGATTGACCCAACCCCCCTCCAGATACGTGTCGGGCCGCAATTCACGCATCCGATCAGCGACCAGTTTGTAGATGTCGGTGACGCGGAAGTAGGGCGTACGAATCTCGTGCAGGTCGCGCGTGCGGGCATCGGTGATCTGCCCCTCCGGGTCTGCGAGGCCGTCCAGCTCGATCCCGTCCGCGCCATACGTGTCGATCGCGTCGGTCACGACATCCCGCATGTACTGCCGAACCGCGGGCACCGTGTAGTCGAGCATGTACGCGGATAGGCTCTGGTCGTCGAACAGCGGGATGAGCCAGTCCGGGTGGTTGTCGATGATGGCCTGGAACGCCTCCCACTCGCCTCCTTCGGGCAGCCCACTCTGCACAAATCCAGCAGGTTCGTACATGACGACGTTGACGCCGTGGTCGTGCGCGTAGTCGACCACGGGGCGAATGCCATCGGGGAACTTGTCGTAGTCGACGTTTCGGAGATCGGCCGTCGGGCGCCCATATGCAACGTACCAGGCGGCGTCGATGAGCACGTGCCACGGACCGAGGTCTGCCAGGGAGCGAGCGATGACGTCGACCTGGCGCTCGACACCATCGCCCGTTGGCGTAGGGCCGTACGTCCACCAGCTATCCCACTGGTACTTGACCCAGGGCGGGAGCGGGTGAGGCGGGAACATGCGGGCCATGACCGCCTGATAGCCGGCAAACGAGCCGTAGACGTTGTCCGTTGCCGTCGCCTCAATCCAAAGCCGCGGAGACGGGTGGGGACCGGGCGCCTGGAGCTCGCTGGGAAGAAAGCTCATCGCCAAGCCGAGTTGGACGTCTTCCGCGTCGGGCTCGCGCTCGACCGTGACCGTCATCGGCTGATCGGTCACATCGATCGTCGCCAAAACGAAACCACGGTTCGTGGCGTCCGACCAGAGGAGGAGGGGCTTACTCGGCTCCACCGGGACCTCCCGCTTCAGGCTGTCGCCGGGGATCCGACCACTCCAGATCTTGCCACGATCGGTCAGATAGCGTGGACGCGTCCCCAGATGCGCCGACGTGTCGTCGGTGAGGATCGAATATCCCTGGGGGCTGAGGGCGCCGCCTGGGCGGACCTGATACGTCAGGTAGTCTGCGTCATCGTAAACGTCGATCAGGACTTCGATTGGGTCGCCCGACGGAGCTACCAGGTGAATCGTCACGCCTGCGCCCGCTCCGAGAGACGGGTCCGATACAGCGGCCACGTCCCATGGGTGGGCCAGGTCCGGCTGGGTCTCCGTTAACACCAGAATCCGTTGATCGCCGAGGACAATGGAGGATGATGCCCCGGTCAGCGACGGCGAATCTGCCCCCGGAGACGAGAGGAAGAGACGCCCGTGGTCTGGCCCGCCGTAGCCGAAGGCGACGGAGACGTTGGGATTGTCCACCGTGATCATGCAGGTCGACCCGTCGAACCGAACCACCGATTGGCCCGGGTTGCCGATCTCGGGGGCACGATCGTTCGGGCCGAGACGGTGCACAGGTGGTCGACGGAGCGAGGTGGCCTGGACAACGTGGCGGGCGCGGGCGGCGCGTACCTCAACCAAACGCGCGTGCGCTTGTGCCAGCACCGCGGCGCCGTCAACCGGAGCGAAGATCTGGGGCGCGATCCAGTCCGCATAGTCTCCGCGGGCATCCGCGTCGGGATCTTCCACCACCAGTCGCAGCTGGCTCGCACCCATGAGCGGCGCGCTGACCGATATGGGGGCGCGACTCGCGGACATCAGCGGGCTCCGAAAGAGCAGCACGTCGTCGGCATAGAGGGCGAATCGCACTCTGGCCGAGGACGTCGACGTATCGTCCAGGCCAACCTGGGCGCGAAACGCGCCGTATCGTCCGCCCAACGCGTACGTGATCTCCGAGAGGGGATACGTGCCGATGCCGGTCGGGTATTGGACCTGCTGCATCGTGAGGGGCGAGTACGGGAACGCCTTCCCGATCCTCGGCATCTCATCGTCGGCGAGCCGACGCCAGCCCGACGTCGCATCATCCCAGGTCAGCGCGGTGAGATCGATCCACCTTCCGGAGAGCGCGACGGCTGACTGGTATGCGCTCTCCAGCTCCGCGCCCGAGAAATCCGCCGCCGGATCCTCGTCGGGCGACCCGAGATCGACCGGCTGACCGCGCGCGCACGAGCTCCTGAGCTGCCACAGGGGCGAGCCGCCAGCGAGGGCGGCGGGTCGGTTCAGCCCGAGCGGCCCGCCGACCGTAAGGCCCGCAAGAAGGACGATGACCATCGCAACGGTCGACGTCCAGTTCCGGTGCACCGCCGCAGGGCGAAGGACGCTCCTCGGTAGCCCAGCCACGGCGGCTCCCGGTGCGATTCTTAGAAATCTCTTATGTTTCTAATATTGCGGCACGCGACATCCGAGTTTCAATTCAGCTCGTGCCTTTCTCGCAGCACGGCGCATCACGATTGACGTCCGTGGCAACCGATCGTTCGCGGCGACGATCGCAAGCGGGTGATACCGGCGCGGCGTGTGTATGCTTGAATCAGTGGAGGCGAGGAGATCGGCGCGTGCCGATTCATCTCCGGCCGCGTAAGGATAGCCGCGAACCCAAAGGTGGATGTCGTCCGATTGCCACTTACCCGAGCGCTCGGCGCCATACTCGTGGTCGCCCAGTCCGTGCTGATCGCGTTCATCCCGAGCCCCGTGCCTACCGGTGGCCCAGACGTTCTCGTAACTATTGATCGCACGGACGCGATCGGTTCGAGCGACTTTGATGTGGGCGTCTCCCACATGCAGTACAGCCTCGATAACTGGGGAGATCCCGTGGCGGTGGCGCGCGCCAAGAACCTTCTGCGCGCCAGCGTGCGCTATTCCAACCAGCACATCATGGGATTCGGTGCGGAGAATCCGGAGCCGTGGCCGGGGATCTACAGCTGGGACTCTCTCGACGCCCGAATTCAGCTGGCGCGGGACCTGGGCCTGACCCCGGTCATCACGCTCTGCTGTGCTCCGGATTGGATGTGGGGCGGTCCAGCCGGCACGACCGACTGGAGCAAGCTGGGGACGGCTCCGACTCCCGACCATTACGCCGACTTCGCGGAGCTCGCGCGACAAGTCGCGCTTCGGTACCCCGACGTCCGCTACTACCAGGTTTGGAACGAGTTCAAAGGGCTATGGAACGACCGTCTGAACACCTGGGACGCCGCCGCGTACACCGCGCTCTACAACCAGGTATACGACGCCCTCAAGGCCGTCGATCCGGCAATCCAGGTGGGCGGCCCGTACCTCGTCATCGAAGGTACGGGGTCGCGCATCGGATTTTGGGGCGTGGAGCCCGTGACGCGGCGCGATCTGGACGTGATCGACTACTGGCTCGCCCACAAGCACGGGGCCGATTTCATCGTCCTCGACCGACCGGTGAAAGACGTTCACGATCCCGCCTCCTATACGGACGCGCAGCTCCTCCAGCTCACGGAGCAGTTCGAGAAGATCTCCGGCCAGATTCACGCTCGGACGTCCCTTCCCATCTGGTGGGCGGAGGACTACTTCAGCGGGTCTGATAACTGGGACCTGCAGGCCGTCGGTCTCGCGTCCATTCTGTATCACGAGCTGAAGGGCGGATCGGCGGTTTCCCTCCGGTGGGAACCTCAAAGCCAACCAAACGAACCCTTCGGTGGTGACAACCAGAACCTGTTCAGCAGCACGTTGGTCGCCGGTGGCGGTCAGCCCTACCCGACCTACAACGTGTATCGCGCGTTTCACCAGTATTTTGGACCGGGGACGACCCTATACCACGCGACCTCGTCGTCGACCGACGTCGAGGTGTTGGCGTCCGACAGCCACACGATGCTCATCAACAAGCGGCCCTCGGCGACGTCTATAGCCGTCAATGGAATGGGCATCACGCTCTCGGGATACGAAGTCGTCGTCCTCTGACCCTCGAGCGACGCGCGTGGCAGCCCGGACCGTGGGACTGGCCCCTGGCGCCCTGGTGCGATGGTCGAGCCTTCGAGTCAGGGAATATTGATCAGCCGGTGCCCGGCGATGGCCCCGAAAACACAGAGGAGCGGCGCGATGGCGCCGATGAGGGCGCTCATCGGCGACCGCAGCGTGGCGCCCGCGGCCTCGGCGACCTGCCACTCCAGGAGCAGCCCGAGTACGGCGATGGTCACCACCGCGCCCACTCCTGTCGAATCGTGGATCCGCGAAATTGGGAAGATCTCGGGACCCAGCGACGCACCGAGTGGCGATTCCGCGCGCGCACCCTCGATCGCGGCGTCGGGCCTCGGGTCAGCCGGTGCTGGCGTGAGGAGGACCGCCAGGGCGGCCTGCGGCTGGAACGCCGTCCCTTCCCCAGCCGTCGCCGAAACCGCGGGGAGATGGGCGACGACGAGGGGGAGCGCAACGTACGTGACGATGCTGGCGGCGCCGTGGGCGAGCACCGCGCCCGCCAATGACTCGGTTCGACGGACCATGGCCGCCAGCAGGAGACCCCATCCAAACATCAGCGGTACCCGCCATGCGGACCCGGCTCCAGCGTACAGCGCGCCGAAAGACGCGGCGACGAGGGCGACACCGCTGGGCCCGAACGCTCGGAGAGCCAACGCTTGCAGCACGCCTCGAAATGCAAGCTCTTGAGCCAGCGCATTCGCGATGAGCCCTGACCCCAGGACGACCAAGACCCATTGCGCCGTATTGCCGGGGAGCGGGGCCGGGGCTGCCGAGTACCAAAGGAGGTACCCCAACGGCACACCCAGCGCGCCGATGGCGAGCTGACTGACGGGGTTGCCGAGCCGCAGCCCCAACTCACGGAATCCCAAGCCAAGGGACCGGGCGGACCAGGCCAGCGACGTCAACAGGAGCGCGTCGAGGAGCGCAAGCGACGCGACAGTGGGTAGCGAGGGAAGCAGAAAGAGCGCGGCGCTGCAGATACGGAGCACGGGAATGATCGTCAGTGCGAGCGCACACGAACGAGCCGGCTCGCCTGCAAGCGCAGCGTGTAGGGGCAACACGAGGAGAAGCAGCGCATACGCGGCGAGTCCCGCCACCGGTTCCGACGTGGCCAAGAGCGCCTCCGCGAGACCGATGACCCCCAGATACGCGGTGAATGCGAGGACGACGATACCTCGCAGCTCCGTCGCGCTGCTGATCGCCGGAGACACGCGCATCTCCTACTCCGGTGCCCCACGGGACGGATCGCGCGGAAAGGGCGGCAGCGCGGCAAGGACGACCGTGAGGGCGAGGAGGACCACCGCCGCCGCGTTCCCCGACCACGCCCCAGCCTGCACAAATGCTTCCGCGACGATCACGTCGGCCGCCAGACTGACGCCGAACATGAGCGTGAGCGCCTCGACGAGGTCGCGAATCGCGAGCAGCCGAACCACGGCGAGGCCGGGGCCCGCCGAGAAGAAGGCGATGACCGCGATCGTTGTGGCCATCGCGCCGGGCGCGAATCGAAGCATGCAGGCCACGGTCCCGGCGGCTGCCAAAAGCAACAGCGTGACCGCCGTGGGCGGCTTCATCCCCCTGCCTCCTCATTGAGCACAAGAATCGTCGCGTCGCGGTTCCTGTAGACGACCCGCGCCTCGCCGGAGTCGATGAGATCGGCCACGAGACGGTCGAAGCGCGCTGGGCTGAGCCCAGTCGTAAGCTGAAGATGCGCCTTCTCGCTTCTGGTCACGATCAGGTATGCGCCGTCATGCGGGCGCCCGGCCACCAACGCGGCCAGGCTTTCCGGATCGCCCGCGGGTAGCCCGGCCGCATCGCGCAGCGCAGGGATATCCATGACCATCATCGAGTACATGTCGTCGCGATGGAATCGGAGTGGCAGGTCCCACGATGGAACCACGACCAGCGGGCCCGGGTCGTCTGCGGTGGCGTGCTCCGTTGGCGCGCGGCCATTCACCGTCAGCGCCTGGAAGTACCGCATCGCCTGGTCCTCCTCATGGGTGAAGTAGTCCATCCGCTCATTGCCATACCGAGCGAGCAGGAACGCGATGATGACCCCAAAGGCGACCGGTACGGTCGCCAAGCGAACCCAGATGGACGTCCACCGCACCTGCCGGGGAAAGGGCAGCCGAACGGCCAGCACGGCCATTCCGGGGAGCGCGAAGAGGTACACGCGGAGCATCATCTCGCCCCCATACGCCTGCAGTGCGAGGAGTGGAAACGGGGCGGCCGCGATGACCATTGGGACCGGCTCGAGCCGCCCGGCGCGAGCCCGACGGATGGCGCCGAGCGTCGCGACCACCCAGACGGTCAGCGTCAGAATGATCCGCATCCGATTGACAAAGATGTGCTCAGCGCTGCCCTGAAACCGTTCAGTCACGTTGCTACTCACGATCGATTCAACCCGGCCAACATCTGACAGGAGCGGCATCAAATTTCCCAGCATGAACTGGATAGCGCAGTAGGAGACCCAAGCCACGATCATGGCGGACAAAAGGATCGGGAAGCTCCGCAAGCGGCAGCCACCGATGGCGACGAGCCCGATAGACGTCGCCAGCGTCACGAAGGGTGTGAGCTGGTGGCTGGCCACGATCGTCGCGCAGAGCAGCACGGCGATCGTGGCCAGCAGCATACGCTGGGCACGCGTCCGCGCCACCGCCGCCGCGCCCACCTTATCCGCTTCTGGAGCCACACCCGCGTCGCCACTGGCCGGCCGGAATCGAGCGGCTGCGTTGGCGAATCGCCGAACCCATGACGGCGGTGGGCCGGTGAACCACCGGACCAGGATCGCGACGATGGCGAAATGGATAAGCAGCGCGAACCCCTGGGGTGAGAAGTAATCCTGCGCAACCCAGTTCGCCGTGAAATAGACCCACAGCGCCATCCAGGCAATTCGCTCGTCCCGCGCGACGGTCCGGAAGATGAGCAGCAGCGGACCGATGTACAGAAAGTCGAATGCGAGCGGAGCCCACCGCGCGAGCTGCACGGCGTCCGGCAGTCCCGCGGCCTCGACGAAGAGCGCGCCGCCGCTAAAAAACCCAGGCCAGTTGAAGTAAGCGTTCAGCGTCGGGTCAATGCCGTGGTTCCGCGTGATGTATTCGATGTAGCCGATGTGCCGCCACGCGGCTTCGGTACGCGGCAGCCCTTCGACGATGGGGACGGTCCCGTAGAGAAGCAGGATCAGCATCACGATTGACAGGAAGCACACGAGCGGCGATGTCCGTGGCGCGTGGATGGCCGCGAAGAACGCGAGCAAGAGCGTTCCGAGCGCTGCGAACAACGCCGGCGGTAGGACCGAGATCAGCCCAAGATCGGTCATTGACCTCGGCTCAATGTCCGGGATCGCCAATATCCACAAGCGCAGGGAAACCCCGAGGAGCAACAAGGGGGCAGCTACCCACGTGCCGCGCGCGATCGCGTCGACGCTGGGCATGCGGAGGCCAACGACCGTGAGCGAAGTAGAACGATCCAAGAGCGCAGACTTCTTTAGAAAAGTGGATCGGGCAGTCGGTCGGCTGTGTCCCGTTACTGAAACTATACCGGGGTATACGACAGCTTCGGTCTAATGTAACGACAAAGTTACGACTCGCCCAACGGAATGGCAGAACAGCGCGCAATTTCGTTCTGTTTAACCGCTGTTACGGGATTGAATGATCCGAGCAATTCACGGTTAACGTCAGACAAGTGCCACGACAGCGATGGAAAAGGGACAATGATTGCAGACCGTGTGAAGCGGTGAATTCCGACTCGTAAAACATCGCGCGCCGATCGTTTCGATCGCTCACATATGCCGCGTTCGCGGGTCGCATCCGCTGATTCCCTCAGACCATGACCTCGGGAGTCGCGTTGACATTTGTCCGTATGCGCCACGGCACTCGATCCCCCCGACGACGCGCCGTGCGCTACCTCGCCATCGTCGTGGTCCTCACGCTGCTTCAGTCCTTTGCCGACCCGGCGGCGTTCGCGGGTGCCCAGTCCATCTCGCTGTCTCCTCCGCCGGGACCACCAGTGCCCGCGGGCGGAGCGCCGCCGCCTGGCACGGGCGCGGTCCACACGACGGGATTCGTTCGGGCAGCGGACGGCGAAACGTTCGACGTGCACATCAATGGTCAGCAGGTCACCATCGGCCTGATCGGCGTTACGGCACCGATGGGGAACACGGATTGCGGCCGCCAGGCGACCCGATACATGCAACAGCTGGTCGCGTCAGGGCTGACCCTCGACGAAGATCCGGACATCACCTTCGACTCACGCGGCCGACGGATGTACTACGCGACGGACAGCGTGGGCGACACGGTGGCCGAGGCGCTGGTCGGGGCCGGCTTCGCGTGGGCCAATGGCCTCGGGCGGAATGCAGCCCAGCTAGCCGCTCTCGAACACGCCGCCGTCGCTGCGGGCCGTGGGTGTATTGGCGGCCTTCCGCGGCCCCCGCTGGCAGCGCAAGAGATCGGCGTCGTCGCGCTGCTACGCGGACTCGTGCGCGCGGTCCAGCAATTCGCCGGCGTGCAGCGTGCCTCCGCGGCCACCCTTTCTCCCCAGAGCCCACCGGGCGCCCTTCCGGTGCCCGCTCGGGTAAACAGCATCTTCCCCAATGGATTCGTATCGACGACCGTCGCGTCGGGCCTGTCTCTTCCCACGGACTTCGCCTTCCTCCCCGACGGTCGAATTCTGATCGCCGAGAAACACGGGGTCGTTCGCGTCTACAAGAATGGCTCGCTGCTCACCACGCCTTTTATCGACATCAGCAACCACGTGAATGACTACTACGACCGAGGCCTGTTGGGCATCGCGGTAGATCCCAACTTCGCGAGCAACGGCTTCGTGTATTTGCTCTACACCTACGAAAACGATCCGACGCAATACAACGGCCCGAAGACTGGGCGGTTGACTCGGGTCACGGCCACTGGCGACACAGCGGGCAACGAAACGGTGATCCTCGGCAGCCAGGTTGGGCCCGGCTGCGGCGGGTTTCCCGTCGGGGCGGACTGCATCCCCTCCGAATGGTACGGGCACTCCGTCGGAGCGCTGAAGTTCGCGCCGGATGGGACACTGTTCGTCACGTTGGGCGACGCCGCAAGCTGGAACACGGTCAACGCAGATGCCCTCCGGGCTCAGAACCTCGACTCCCTCGCGGGAAAGAACCTCCGTATCACGACGACGGGCGCCGGACTTTCCACAAATCCCTTTTGGAACGGCTCGGCCAGCGCGAATCGATCGAAGGTCTGGGGTTACGGCTTCCGGAACGCCTATCGGTTCAATATTCGGCCAGGCACGAGTACGCCATTCATCGGCGACGTCGGCTGGAATGATTGGGAAGAGATCGACGTAGGCCTCCGGGGCGCCAATTTTGGATGGCCGTGCTACGAGGGCACGGGCCAGCAGGCCGGCTACGCTGGTCAATCAACCTGCCAGACGCTGTATGCGACGGGGCCGGTTCAGCCACCCCTCATCACCTATCCCCACAACGGGCAGACGTCTGCGGTCACGGGGGGGGCCTTCTATACCGGCTCGCTCTACCCGGCGCAATACCAGGGGGCGTACTTCTACGGCGATTACGGTCTGAGCACGATGCAGTACGCCCAGCTCGACGCAAACAACGCCCTCGTCAGCGGCCCCACAAACTTTGCGACCGGCGCAGATGGGCCGGTCGCTATCGAGATGGGACCGGACGGCAATCTCTGGTACATCGCCATCAGCGCGCAGCAGCTGCGGCGGATTGACTTCACCGGCGCACCGCCGCCACCTCCCACGTCCGCGTACGTCAGCGACATGAGCTGGATCTCCATGACCAATGGCTGGGGCCCGGTCGAACGCGACATGAGCAACGGCGACTCGGCTCTTGGCGATGGTAGACCCATTACGCTCAATGGCACGGTATACCCCAAGGGCCTGGGGACCAATGCCTATTCGGACGTCCAGTACGCGCTGGCCGGCGCATGCACGACGTTCACGTCCGATGTCGGCGTCGACGACGAAGTGGGAAGCAATGGATCCGTCGTGTTTCAGGTCTGGACTGACGGGACGAAGCGCTACGATAGCGGCCTGATGACCGGCGCCTCGGCGACGAAGAGCGTCAACGTCGGCCTGACCGGCGTCAACACTCTGGAGCTGGTCGTCACCGACGGCGGGAACGGCAATGCCTACGACCACGGCGACTGGGCTGGCGCCCAGGTCCTTTGCCAGAGCCAGGGATCAAGTCCGCCCAGCGTTACCAGGACGAGCCCCGCGGACCAGGCGGCCGGCGTCTCTCAATCGACGAGCGTCACGGCGACCTTTTCGCAGGCGATGGATGCGACCACGATCACCGCGTCGACGTTCACCCTCACGAAGCAGGGGGCGACGCAACCGGTCGCGGCTACGGTCGCGTACAACACGACGTCTCTGACGGCGACACTCCAGCCGACGTCCGCGCTCGACGCGGGCGCAACCTACACCGCTCGCGTCGTGGGCGGCGCCAACGGCGTGAAGGACGCCAACGGTGCGGCGATGTCCGCCGACAAGACGTGGACCTTCAGCACCGCGCAGACATCCGGCACGAGCGGCTTCCTGAGCGACTGGACCTGGACCTCCGCGACGAACGGCTGGGGGCCCGTCGAACGCGACATGAGCAATGGCGATTCCGCGGCGGGAGATGGGAAGCCGATCACGCTGAACGGAAGCGTCTACGCCAAGGGGTTGGGCGTCAACGCCGCGTCCGACATCAGCTTTACTCTCGGCGGCTCGTGCTCGACGCTCACAGGATACGTGGGCGTGGACGATGAGGTGGGGCCCGCGGGCTCGGTCGGTTTCCAGATCCTTGGCGACGGGGTGGTCCTGTTCGATAGTGGCTTGATGACCGGTGCGACGCCATCGAAAGCGCTCACCGTTAACGTCTCCGGTCGGACCACACTCGACCTCGTCGTGAACGACGGCGGCGACGGCACCGTGAACGATCACGCCGATTGGGCCGACGTCTACGTCACGTGTTCCGGAACGGCGAACTCGCGTCCGACCCCATCGATCACACAGCCCTCTCCCACTACGCAGTACAAAGTCGGCGACACCATCACGTTCTCTGGCTCCGCCGTGGACCAGCAGGATGGCGCGATCCCCTCGTCAGGGTTGAGCTGGCAGGTCGTGATCCACCACTGTCCGGGCGGCTCGTGTCACGTGCACTTCGTGCAGCAGACGGCGGGACCAACCGGCACGTTCGTCGTGCCCGACCACGGCGACGACAGCTATCTGGAGTTCGTGCTCAGCGCTACCGATAGCGCCGGAGCCATTGGAACGACCTCCGTGGCGCTTCTCCCGCAAACCGTCCAGATCACCCTCGCGAGCATCCCGAGCGGGCTGCAACTGAACTACAGCGGCCAAAACGTGACCGCACCGTTCGTACGCCAAACCATTGTCGGCTCGGCGCACACGATCTATGCGCCGTCACCCCAGGCTTCGGCCACGTTCCTGTCGTGGTCGGATGGTGGAGCGCAGCAGCACGACATCGTGATGGGAACCACCAATGCCACGTTCACGGCCACGTTCACCTCCAGCGGCGGCACGGGCACGCAATACCTGAGCGACATGGCATGGACCTCCTCCACCAACGGCTGGGGGCCGGTCGAGCGGGACATGAGCAACGGCGAGAGCGCCGCTGGCGATGGCCACACCATCACCCTCAACGGCGCCGCCTACGCCAAGGGCCTCGGCACCAACGCC
>Ga0070741_10005876_pt1 | contig 26811 bp, 20 predicted proteins | sample Coa_R1_4_FD_66440 | JGI IMG/M metagenome (GOLD analysis project Ga0070741, IMG submission 66440) | Surface soil microbial communities from Centralia Pennsylvania, which are recovering from an underground coalmine fire - Coalmine... | ecosystem: Environmental > Terrestrial > Soil > Unclassified ... | reverse complement strand
TACATCTTCGGAGAGCGCAACGGTATTTACATCATCGACCTGCAGAAGACGCTGAAGATGTTCAAGGAAGCGTCGAAATTCGTGCAGGACCTGGCGGCCGAGGGCAGGCTCGTGCTCTTCGTCGGCACCAAGCGGCAGGCGCAGGACGCGATCGCGGAAGAAGCGCAACGCTGCAGCATGTTCTACGTGAACCAGCGCTGGTTGGGCGGACTGCTCACCAACTGGGTCACCGTGCAGAAATCAGTGAAGCGGTTGAAGGAGCTCGATGAGATGGCCACAGATGGCCGATACGAGCTTCTCCCCAAGAAGGAGGTTATCAAGCTGGAGCGGGAGCGCAAGCACCTGCAGGCGAACCTGGCGGGTATTAAAGACCTGACGCGGCTGCCCGACGCGATTTTCGTGATCGACTCGAACAAAGAGCAGATTGCGGTTCGCGAAGCGCGCAAGCTGGGCATCCCGGTGGTCGCGGTGGTGGATACGAATTGCGATCCCAGCGAAGTGGATTACATCATTCCTGGAAACGATGACGCGCTGCGAGCGATCCGGTTGTTCACGTCGAAGGTTGCGGACTCGGTAATCGAAGGAGCGCAGGTGGCGACCGATAAGCAGACGGCCGAGATCAGCGCGGCGGCGGCCTACAGTGCGGCTCAGGGTGAAGGGCAGGGCGCTGAAGGCGGAGAAATCATGGCGGCGGAAGCCGGCGCCGGCGAAGACATCAGCATGGAAGATGTGCTGGGAAGCGGCACCAGCCGCAAACAGCCGGCCACAGCCAAGGCTGCCGCGGATACGACGGACGAGGTGCCTCAGATCGAGACCCAGACTTACTAGGGGCTTGTAGCGACGGCCCGAAGCGTCGGTTCCTTTCCGGCCCGCGCGTTTCAACCACGCTGCGGGTCGACTCTTGTACGGACAATTTATATTTTTGCAGCCGGGGCAGTGTGTACCTCCGGCCACAGGGAAGAAAGGCTTTTGTAATGGGTACAAGCACGGTGAATATTTCAGCGGCACAAGTGAAGGAGCTCCGGGAGAAAACCGGGGCGCCCATGATGGATTGCAAACAGGCATTGAACGACGCCAAAGGCGACATGGAGCAGGCGGTCGTGATCCTGCGCAAGAAGGGTGTCGCGTCCATGCAGAAGAAGGCGGCGCGCATGACCAGCGAAGGCTCGGTGGCCAGCTACATCCACGCCGGCGGAAAGATCGGTGTGCTGGTGGAAGTGAATTGCGAGAGCGACTTCGTGGCGCGCACCGAGGACTTCAAAGAGCTGGTCCATGACATCGCCATGCACGTGGCGGCGAGCGATCCGAAGTTCATCCGCAAGGAGGATGTCACGGCCGAGGATCTTGCACGGGAGAAGGGAATCTATCTCGCGCAGGCCAAGGCGAGCGGGAAGCCCGATCACATCGCCGAGAAGATGGTTGCCGGCAAGATGGAGAAGTTCTATGAAGAGGTCTGTCTGTACGAGCAGCCATTCATCAAGGACCAGACGGTGAGCATCTCGCAGCTGATCGCGGCGAAGATCGGCAAGCTGGGGGAGAACATCACAGTGAGGCGGTTTGCGCGCTTTAAGGTGGGGGACGTGGGCGAGACGATCGCCATCAGCAAACCGTCGGAAACGAAGGAAGAGTAAAACAAGGGCTGCTTCGGCAGCCCTTTTAGTTTGCGGCGACGGATGACGGAAGCCGAGCGCCGGATGCTAAACTGAACCGGACCTCAAGCAGAAAATTCATGGCCAATGCCGTTTTCAAACGCGTCCTGCTGAAACTGTCGGGCGAAGCTCTGGCTGCCGGGCAAGGTTTCGGCGTGGACAACATCCGGGTTCACGAAATCGCCGCCGAGCTCCAGGATGTGCGCTCGCTGGGTGTGCAGATTGCGATTGTGGTGGGCGGAGGGAATTTTTTTCGCGGAGTGGCGGAACAAGCGCGCGAAATGGACCGCGTCTCCGCCGATCACATGGGCATGCTGGCCACGGTCATCAACGCCCTGGCGCTGCAGGATGCGCTGGAAAAGCGCGGAGTGTTTACGCGCGTGATGTCGGCGATTGAGATGAACCAGGTGGCGGAGCCGTTCATCCGGCGGCGCGCCATCCGGCACCTGGAAAAAAACCGGGTAGTGATTTTCGCCGCGGGCACCGGCAATCCGTATTTTTCGACTGATACTGCCGCCTCGCTGCGGGCGATGGAAATCAAAGCCGACGTGATTCTGAAAGCCACCAAGGTGGACGGCATCTACGACGCCGACCCGGTGCTGGTCAAAGAAGCCAAGATGTTTGACCAGATCAGCTACATGGACATTCTGCGCAAGGGGCTGAAAGTGATGGACTCCACGGCCATCAGCCTGTGCAAGGACAACAACCTTCCTATCATCATCTTTAACCTGAACCAGACCGGGAACATCAAGCGTGTGGTCACGGGCGACAAGATCGGGTCGCTGGTCAGCGCGTAACCAACGCAAAAATCGGCCACAGATTCGCACGGATTCTTACGGATAAATCGCGACAACTACAATTAGATTTATCGGTGCTGATCCGTACAAATTCGTGGCGGCTTGTCTTAGGTTTATAATTCACGGTTTTAATCCTGCGTTTATACGGAGTTGAGAATGGCGCAAGCGACGATGGCGACAGTCCCAGCGTTGAAGGAAGGTTACGGGCAACTGAAGACGCGCATGGACAAGGCGGTGGACGATTTCCGCAAGGCGATGGCGGCGACGCGCACCGGGCGGGCGTCGGTACACATGCTGGACAGCGTTTCAGTGGAATATTACGGCTCGCAGATGCCTCTGAACCAGATCGCCCAGGTGCACGCGCCCGAGGCGCAACTCATCACCGTGCAGCCGTTCGATCCCAGCAGCCTGGGGCCGATTGAAAAGGCCATTCGTTCCGCCGACCTGGGGCTGAACCCCATGAACGACGGCAAGATCATCCGTGTGCCCGTCCCGGCGCTGACCGAAGAACGCCGCCGCGATATGGTGAAGCATCTGCACAAAATTCTCGAAGAACACCGCACCGCGGTTCGCAACATCCGCCGCGACGGCAATGAATTAATCAAGAAAGCGCTGAAAGACAAAAAGATCACCGAGGATGAAGAGCGCCGCGCGATGGAGGAAATTCAGAAGCTCACCGACGACGAGATCAAGAAGATGGAAGAGATGAGCAAGGGGAAAGAAAAAGAGGTGATGGAGATCAAGTAGCAGTTGTCAGTTCTCAGTTGTCAGTGTCCAGAAAGATCCTTTAACGGCCACGGCGGGACCATCATTCTCGGCGTCCCCTTCGGCTTCGCTCAGGGCAGGCTTTCGACTCGCCCTCGTTTCGCTTCGCTCCACTCGGGCTGGCTCAGGATGACATTTTCCTAGTAATTCTTCTGTGTCTCTGTGTCTCTGTGTCTCTGTGTCTCTGTGTTTCCGTGGTGTCCGTGTAACGGTAATCTCCCTTTATAATCGAGCGGATGAAGAAAGTGGTTCATGCCGCGTGTCCGCACGATTGTCCGGACGCGTGCGGGGTGTTGATCACGGTGGAGGATGGGCGGGCCACCAGGATTCAGGGCGATCCGGCGCACCCGGTGACGCGCGGGTTTCTGTGCGCCAAAGTGGCCAAGTATCTTGACCGGGTGTATTCGCCTGACCGCGTGCTTTATCCCATGCGACGGCTGGGACCGAAGGGCGCGATTGCGAATCGCGGCGCAGGCTGTGCAAACACCTTCCAGAGGATTACCTGGGATGAGGCGCTGGACGAGATCGCCCGCCGTTTCCGCGCGATCGCCGAGGAGTTCGGCAGCGAGGCCATCCTTCCTTATTCCTATGGCGGAACGCTGGGGGTTCTGAACGGCGCGTCCATGGACCGGCGCTTCTTTCATCGGCTGGGAGCATCGCAGCTGGCCCGGAACATCTGCTCGGCCGCTGGCGAAGCGGGGCTGAAGTCGGTGATCGGCGTCAAGATGGGAACTGAGCCCGAACAGTTCCGCCATTCCCGCTACATCATTGCCTGGGGCGCGAACATTCACGGCAACAACGTGCACCTGTGGCCGTTCATCGAGGAAGCCCGGCGCAAGGGCGCCAAGTTCGTGGTCATCGATCCTTACCGGACGCGCACCGCCAGTTGCGCCGACTGGTATCTGCCCATCAATCCGGGGACCGATGCTGCCCTGGCGTTGGGGATGATGCACGTCATCATCAAAGAAGGCCTGCACGACCCCGACTACATTGCCAAGGCAACGGTCGGATTCGAACAGCTTCGCGGGAAAGTCGAGGAGTATCCGCCGGAAAGAGTTTCGCAATGGACGGGGATTTCTGCTGACGACATTGTGCGTCTGGCGCGGGAATACGCCACCACCCGTCCGGCGGCCATCCGGCTGAATTACGGCATCCAGCGCTCGGAAAGCGGCGGCATGGGCGTGCGTGCGGTTACCATGCTGCCCTGCATCACCGGGTCGTGGAAGGAGGTAGGCGGCGGCCTGCAGCTTTCGACCAGTGGCGCCTATCCTCTGCGCAAGGATTTGCTCGAGCGCACCGATTTCAAGTCGGCGAGCCTGCTCGGACGTCCGGCGCGAACCGTGAACATGGTGGAGTTGGGCAAAGCTCTCAATACGCTGACGGATCCGCCCATCAAGGCGCTGTTCGTTTACAACTCGAACCCGGCGGCGGTCGCGCCCAACCACAACGATGTCCTGAGCGGGCTTGAGCGTCCCGACCTATTTACCGTTGTTCACGAGCAATTTTTCACTGACACGACGGACTATGCCGACATTGTCCTTCCCGCCACTACATTTTTCGAGCACAAGGACCTTCAGGCCGCCTACGGACACTATTACCTGCAGGTCTCGCAGCAAGCCATTGAGCCGCTGGGCGAGTGCCGCTCCAACGTGGAGGTATTCCGAGCGCTGGCTGGGCGCATGGGCTTCGATGAGCCTGAGTTCAGCGAGTCCGCCGATGAAATGATTGATGTTGCGCTCGGGTCGGGCCACCCGTGGCTGGAGGGAATTGACCGCAAACGGCTGGAAAGCGAAGGCCACATTCGGTTGAACTTCAAAGGGACGCCGGACTTTGAAAAGCACGGCGTGCCTGCGGACTCGGGAAGCTTCTTCCTGCCCTTTGCCGAGGGTGTTTTCCCCACGCGCAGCGGCAAGGCTGAACTCTACAGCGAACAATTAGCCTCGGAAGGACTGGATCCCGTTGTTTCGTTTATTCCACCCCACGAATCGCGCCATTCGCCAAACGCGAAGTACTACCCACTCGAGATGCTGGCGCGCAAAGCCGATAATTTCCTGAACTCCACATTCGCCAATGTTCCGTCGGTGCAGGAGATGGAAGAAAGGGACTTGCTCGAGATCAGCCGTGACGACGCCCGCGCCCGTGGCATCGCCTCTGGCGACCGGGTGCGAGTTTTCAACGGCCGCGGAGAAATCTTTCTTACCGCGAGGGTGGATGGAACCGTACAGCCAGGAGTCGTTGCCGCCCGGCTCAACTGGGCGAAGCTGTCGCCGGGAATGCGAAATGTTAATGTTTTGACCTCGGAGCGCCTCACCGATCTGGGAGCTTCAGCGACTTTTTACTCCGTCCTGGTGGAAGTTCAGCTGGCCTCCCCCTCGGCCGCAACATCCGGCTGAGCTGCGGGTTTCACCTCAGCGAGTGCTCTACCGTATAATGTGCGTTTCCATTACCGCCATTCTATTGAGGTCGTTCTATTCTTAGTTCTACTCAGGACATTCCTGCGGACTTGAGCTCCGGACAGCGTACGATCGGAGTCGAAAGTACAGGCCGCGAGGACGGTGGTTCGACTTCTCGAACACTGGCGCGGGATTTTCTCTCATCACCTTTCGCCCGTCTGATCTCTTTCCTTAGTCTTCTTGCTGTGCTCTGCCCGTTCCTCATGGGGCAGCAGCAACAGCAGGAGATCGTGCAGGAAGTCCGGGTGATCGGGAACCGGCGAATCCCGCAGGAGACGATTCGGGCGCGCATCTTCACCAAGCCGGGAGATGTTTACGACCCTGCCGCCCTGGAACGCGATTTCAATTCGCTGTGGAACACAGGCTATTTCGAAGACGTACGGTTCGAGCGGCAAGACACGCCCAAAGGCGTGATCGTCAACATTTATGTAAAAGAAAGACCGACGATCCGTACCATCGACTATACTGGGCTGAATTCGGTGTCCAAGAGCGATGTACTCGATCGCTTCAAAGAAGCGAAAGTCGGGCTGTCGGTCGAAAGCCAGTACGATCCCACCAAGATCAAGAAAGCCGAAGTGGTGTTGAAGGAACTGCTCTCCGAGCACGGACGGCAGTTTGCCACGGTCAAACCCGAAGTGCGCCCGATTCCGCCGGCCGCCGTCGCGGTCAACTTCGTGGTCAAGGAAGGGCCCAAGGTCAAGGTCGGAAACATCAAGTTTGAGGGCAATAAGAAGATCGGCTCGCGCGAATTGCGGCGTTCCATGAAGAACTTGCGGCCGATCGGCATCCCCCACTCCATCATTGCCGAGAACATCATCTCCAGGACTTACGATGCCAGCAAGCTGAGCGAGGACGCGGAGCGCGTCCGCGATGCCTACCAGCAAAAAGGATATTACAAGGCCTTGGTCAATGATCCCAAGACCCACCTGCGCAACACTCATGGGTTCGGATTTCTTTTCCTGAAGAAGGGACCGGGGAAAGCGGTGGACATTACTCTGCCGGTGGAAGAAGGCGCGCAGTATCGCCTCGGCTCCATCACCTTCAAGAACAACAAGGCTCTGAGGAATAATCAGGCCTTGCGCACCTTGTTCCCGTTGAAGGATGGCGACATCTTCAACACCGCGGATATCCGCAAGGGCCTGGAAAATTTGCGCAAAGCCTACGGCGAGTTCGGGTACATCAACTTCACGGCTGTCCCCAACGAGCATATCGACGAAGATAAGAAGTTGATCTCGCTGGATCTTGATCTGGATGAGGGCAAGCAGTTTTTCGTGCGCCGGATCGAGTTCCAGGGCAACACCACTACGCGTGACAAAGTCATCCGTCGCGAACTGGCGATCGAAGAAGGCCAGGTGTACAACACGCGTCTGTGGGAACTCAGCCTGTTGCGTCTGAACCAGTTGAACTATTTTGAAGCGCTCAAGCCCGAGGATCCGGGTACCACGGACCGTAAGCTGAACGAGGCCGAAGGCACGGTGGACTTGACCCTTAAGGTGAGGGAAAAGGGCAAGAACAGCATCAGCCTGACCGGTGGTGTGAGCGGTCTCTCAGGCTCGTTTATCGGCATCGCGTATGAGACCAACAATTTCCTGGGTCTGGGCGAAACTTTGAGTATCCAGGCGAACGTGGGAAATTTGCAGAAGAACATTTTGTTCGGGTTTACCGAACCTTATATGTTCGATCGCCCGCTGCAACTGGGCTTCACGGTTTATTACAGCAAGTACAATTTCGATCAGGCCAGGAATACGGAAGTTCTGCTGGGACAGCAACTAAATCTGCCCACTGGCGTTCTGGATACTTTGCAGAACTTCTCGCAGTCGAGCACCGGCTTCACCACTTCGCTGAGCTATCCTCTGCATCGTTCTTTTAAACGCGTCGGTTTGACGTACGGTTTTGATGTGGGCACCACCACGACGTTTACCACCGCTTCCGCCCTTTACTTCCAGACCCTGGCGTTCAGTGGCTTGTCCGGCCCGGACGCTTTGAAGGGTGTCATTACCAGCAAGGTGATTCCCAGTTTCACCGTCAACACCATCGACCGGGCCTACGGCCCTACCCGCGGATATAGCTTCTATGTGGGTGGTGAAATCGCAGGACTGGGTGGCACGGTTAAGTACGTTCGGCCTATTCTTTCGTATAAGCGATTCCAGAAAGTTGGCCGGAACATTGTCGGTTTCCAGGTACAAGGATCGTTCCTGAGCGGTTATAGTGGCCTAGTCGCGCCGCCATTCCAGCGTTTCTATGCGGGCGGCGACAATGATCTTCGGGGTTTCGACATCCGCACCATCTCGCCGATTGTGTTCCTGCCGGATAAGGTGAATGTGGTGCTCACCAATCCCGACGGTACGCCGGTGCCGATTAATCCCAATAACCCGCGAGCCGGTTCGATCACCATACCCATCCCGGTGCAACGAATCCTCTTTCCGGGCGGCGACACCAGCCTGATTACCAATTTTGAATACCGCATTCCCGTGGCCGGTCCGGTTACGGTAGCGCTGTTCAGTGATTTCGGATTCGATGGAATTGCCCGCCCGTCCCAGCTCCGTCTCGACAGCACACAACTGAATAATCTGAACACTACTCTCTATGGCTGCCCCATTCAGGGGCCCGGCGGCGCGTGCCAGGGCGGTCAAACGTTTACGTTTCCCAACAACCTTCATCCCGTGGCGAGAACGAACTTTATTCCCCGCATGTCCAGCGGCGTCGAGTTGCAGGTCATGATGCCAGTCATCAACCAGCCGTTCCGCGTCTATTGGGCCTACAACCCGCTGCGGCTGGATACCACCACCAGCAGCCCGGTCCCCATCACGCGCAACCTGTTCCCGCCAGGTGGCGCGGGCGACTTCACCTACCAGCAGGCCATCAATGCGTTCGCCCCTTCGTTCGTGTTGAAGGAGCCGCGCAAGACCTTCCGCTTTACCGTGAGTACAACTTTTTAGCGATTGAGCCGGTTTGACGCTCAGGCAAGCACCACCTATAATCAACGGTATCCGTATCCTGAATCCCGCTGGACATGCGCGCAATCTCGATTCGGCCGCCGCGTCCGGAGTATGCCCGTTCGGACAGGAACGTTGTCAACAGGAGTTTGATTAACCCCATGGCATTCAAGCTGACTCGCTTCGTCCTAGTACTGGCCGCGATTCTGTCCGTAGGCGCGCTGGCGCAGACGGGAAGCGCCGCTGCTACCCCTGCGCCCTCGGTTCCCACCGCTAGTGGCCCACTGAAAATTGGCATCATCAACATGCAGCAGGCCATCCTGGCGAGCAACGAAGGACGCAAAGAGTTCGAGTCGCTGCAGAAGAAATTTGAGCCCAAGCAGACCGAGCTTAAGACCATGAACGATGAGGTCGAGGGGCTGAAGAAACAGCTCAACACCCAGGGCGACAAGCTGAATGACGAGTCGCGCACGAACCTCGTGAAGAGCATTGAGACCAAGCAGAAATCTCTGCAACGCTCGCTGGAAGATGCCCAGGGCGATTTCCAGGCGCAGCAGAACGATATTCTCAACCGCATTGGCCAGAAGATGATGGAAGTGCTCGACAAGTATGCCAAGGAAAATGGCTACACCATGATCCTCGACGTTTCCAATCCGCAGAGCCCGGTGCTGTGGGCCGGCTCCTCTTCGGATGTGACGAAGGCGATCGTCGATGCGTATAACACGCAGTCCGGTGTGGCAGCCCCGGCAACGGCGCGGCCTTCCGCCAGCGCCACCAAGCCCGGGACTGTGACCAAGCCGGTAATCGCTACTACACCGAAGGCTGCGGGTACCACCGCTCCCAGTTCAACCCCTCACTGATCGCGACACCGAGCGTCATTACATTGTTCCTGAAGGCCGCCGTTACGGCGGCCTTTTTATTTTTCTGCAAGTGATCCCTTCCGTGTGATCGGCGGTGTCTGTTTGCTGCAAGCAAGTACTTCGCCGGTCGCGTCTGCATGCTGGCGATCGGACAGGAGGAGAAACCATGTTCCAGGAAGCTCTTTTCGAATCGAGTCGCAGTGCACGATCCAAGACGGCAACGATGGCCGCGTTCTTCTTGCAGTTCGTTGCGGTTGCGCTGGTGCTGATCGTGCCTCTTCTGCACATTGCGACGCCGCCGCAGGTGCGTCTTATCACCGGCGCACTCAGTTTTGTCGCTCCTCCCCCAGCTCCGGTGCCCGCGAGCGATCACGTCCAGGCAGCTCAAAGTGGATTCAGCGAGCTGCTGAATGAAAGGGTGCTGTTGCCCCAGGTCATTCCAGTACATCCTGCGCAGATTCACGATGACAACGTCGCGCCGCCGTCGCCATTTGCCGGCGGGAATGGGATTTTGGGAGGAACGGGATCCAACACCGGACACAATGTCGCCGAGCTTCTTGCCCGGACCGACGTCAATGTTGTCCGCCCGCCCGTGGCGCCCACGCATCCGGTTACAGTTTCCACCGGCGTCATGCAGGGGTTTCTGCTCAAGCGAGTGCAACCTGTCTACCCTGCGTGGGCACAGGCGGCCCGCATCGGGGGAACTGTGGTTCTGAGCGCCACCATCACGCGCGAAGGAACGATTGAGAATCTGCAGGTGATCAGCGGTCACCCGATGCTGGTGGGAGCCGCGGTCGACGCGGTCCGGCACTGGCGCTATCGCCCCTACCTGCTCAATGGGCAGCCCGTCGAAGTAGAGACGCAGATTGTGGTGAACTTCACGATCACGGGCAGTTAATTACGGCGAGCGCGAGGGAGCCGCTACAATCGCATCACCATGATTTCGCGTCCAACCTGGGCGGAGGTGTCGCTGGCGGCGCTGCGGCACAATTATCGCGCCATCCGGCAGCACATCGGCGAAGGCCGGGAGATTTGTGCGGTAGTGAAGGCGGATGCCTATGGACACGGCAGCGTGGAGTGCGCGAGGGCGCTGGAAAACGAGGGAGCGTCCTGGTTTGGCGTGACCTCCACCGATGAAGGAATCGTGCTGCGCGGGGCGGGAATCCGTGGCCGCATTCTGCTGATGACGGGCTTCTGGCGCGGCGACCAGGAGGACGTCATTCGTTATGAACTCACTCCGGCCGTGTGGGAGCCCTGGCACGTAGAGCTATTGAACGACGCCGCGAAGGACTCGGGCGTGGAGCGGTTTCCCGTACACATTAAAGTGGATACGGGGATGACGCGACTGGGAGCGAACATCCCCGACTTGTCTGCGTTGTGCTCACTTCTGACGAATGCCAGGCACCTGGCCGTCGAAGGATTATTTTCGCATCTGGCATCTTCCGAAGTTCTGGATGCCGCAGATGCGACGCAACAGATCGCTGCCTTTGAGGGCGTGCTGGGGCGTCTCGGCGGCTTGAGGATTTCTCCCAGTCTGATTCATCTTGCGAATTCAGCCGCTGTGGTGGCGCGGCCGGAAACGTGGAAGAACATGGTTCGGCCGGGACTCGCCTTGTATGGCTACTGCACGCCACTGCGAGGAACGCAGAAGAAACCGATCGAGCTGCCGCCGGTGGAACTTAAGCCGGTGCTGTCGTGGAAAACACGTGTGATCTCCATGCGCGGAGTGTGTGGGGGCCGCTCGGTCGGCTACAACGCGACCTACATGACAAATACTCCGGCGCGATTGGCGGTGTTGCCGATGGGCTATGCGGACGGCCTTGACCGCCAGCTTTCTTCGCGTGGCCGGGTGCTGATCCGGGGAGAGTACGCGCCCATCGTAGGTATCGTCTCCATGGACCTGACGATTGTTGATGTTACCGGGGTAGTCGGCGTCGAGGTGGGAGATGAAGTAGTCATCCTGGGAGCGAGCGGCAACATCAGCATTAACGCCTGGGAACATGCGCGCCTGTGTTCCACGATTCCGTACGAGGTTTTGTGCAGGATCTCCAAGCGCGTGCCACGGCGGGTAGTGGAGTAGGCGGTGCAGTTGCCGTTCGTTTGCTAGTATTTTCTGGTGCCCTTTCTACGTCGTTACAAAGAGTGGATGTACGACTGGGAAACGCGTCTCACCACGCGAGATACCAATCGCGTGGTGCGGCCGCTGGACTGGGGCGTGGAATGGACCGAGGGCTGGCCCTGCCGTGACGGCCTTCGCTCGCATGGTGATCCCGAACAACTGCTGAACGCGCTGAACCGGCGAATCCTGCAAGCGAGCGACGCCTTCTTCTCGTACCGGACCCCGGTGGATTTCCGGCTGGAGCGCCATTCCGCGGAGGTAAACGGCAGCAGCGCCCGGCGACAAAATACGCCTCGATTCTTGCGCTTTACGTCGGCGGTCGAGACGCCGTACCCCGAGAACAACGCCGTGAACGCGCAGTGGTTCCCGGCGCGCGGCCGGCGGGCAGTCGTGGTCCTGCCGCAATGGAATTCGGATGCGCAGGGCCATACGGGATTGTGCCGCATCTTCAATGTGCTCGGTATTGCCTCGCTCCGTCTGAGCCTGCCTTACCATGATGTGCGCAAGCCACCGGAAATCGAGCGCGCTGACTACGCGGTTTCGGCGAACATCGGACGGACCATCGACGCCGCCCGCCAGGCAGTCATTGACGTGCGTTGCTGCCTGGATTGGCTGCAACAGCAGGGGTACAGCCAGCTCGGGATCGTGGGCACCAGTCTGGGCTCGTGCTACGCCTTTATCGCCGCCGCGCACGAACCGCGTCTGCGTACGTGCGCCTTCAATCACGCGTCCACGTACTTCGCCGACGTGGTGTGGACGGGCCAATCCACGCGCCACATCCGCGCCGGCATTGAGCACGAGATGGATCTTGAGCGCTTGCGGCAGGTGTGGCTGGCGGTCAGCCCCATGTCGTACTTCGATCAATTTCAGCGTTATCCCAGAAAATCACTGGTCATTTACGCCACCTATGATCTGACATTTCTGCCCGAGTACTCGCGCCAGGTGGTGGATGAGTTTCGGCGCCGGCGCCTGGACTGTAAAGTGTCCGTCCTGCCCTGCGGCCACTATAGCTGCGGCGAGACGCCTTATAAGTACCTGGATGCTTGGCACATGGCGCGGTTCCTTGATCACTCGTTGTGACCTTCTGGAATGGACGCGACCGCTGGATCTATTAACGCCAGACATTCTGGTCAGACTAGAATGCCGTTCCGATAGTAAAATCCCACTCTTATGAAGATTGCCATTGGAGCGGACCACGCGGGCTACGAGTTGAAGGAAAAAGTCAGGCGCTGGCTGGTGCAACACGGGATCGAGGTGGACGATCTCGGCACGAACTCCAGCGAGTCCGTAGATTACCCCGACTATGCGCGCGCGGTTGCCGAGGAGGTTTCGCGCAAAGACGCCGACTTCGGCATCCTGGTCTGCGGCAGCGGAATTGGTATGGCCATCGCGGCAAACAAAGTTCCCGGTGTGCGGGCTGCGCACGTGAGTTCGGAGCAGGAAGCGGAACTCAGCCGCGCCCACAATGACGCCAACGTGCTGACGCTCGGCGCGCGAATACTGAACGAACACGACGCGTTCCAGATCCTGGATGCGTGGTTGGGCACGCCGTTCGCGGGGGGACGCCATCAGCGCCGCGTCGATAAAATTGCAGAGATCGAACGCGAAGAGGCCCAGAAGACAGGAATCGCGGCCACCAAGCCGGTATAACCAACCTCAGCTCACGATTCGATACCCTAGCGTGTTGAGGGTGGAATGAGCTAGGCTCGACGCAGCGGAGATAACAGCCATGAAGACCAGCACTGCCGACGTGATGTCGCGGTCCCTCGCCGAAGTGGACCCGCAAATTTCAGCGGCCATCGATAACGAAGTGCGTCGCCAGCACGAAGGCCTGGAACTGATTGCCTCGGAAAACTTCGTCAGCGAGGCGGTGCTCGAGGCCATGGGCTCGGTGTTCACGAACAAGTACGCCGAGGGGTATCCCGGAAAGCGATATTACGGTGGATGCGAATACGCGGACGTGGTGGAAAACCTCGCACGGGACCGCGCCAAGCAGCTCTTTGGGGCGGAGCATGCCAATGTCCAGCCTCACTCGGGATCGTCGGCGAACATGGAAGCCTACGCGGCCGTCTTGCAGCCGGGGGACACCATTCTGGGTCTGAACCTCGCCCATGGCGGGCACCTCACGCACGGTCATCACCTGAACTTTTCCGGCAAGACGTACAAGATTGTCCCGTACGGCGTGACCAAAGAGACGGAGACCATTGACTACGACGATCTGCAGAAACTCGCTGAACGGGAGCGCCCCAAGCTGATCATCGGTGGGGGCAGCGCGTATCCCCGCATCATTGATTTCGTCCGCATGCGGCAGATCGCCGACGGCGTGGGTGCGCTGTATCTGGTGGATATGGCGCATTTCGCAGGCTTGGTGGCAGGCGGCGTGCATCCTTCGCCGGTGCCCCACGCCCAGATCGTCACCACCACCACCCACAAGACTTTGCGCGGGCCACGGGCCGGCATGATCCTGTCGCGAACTGAACATGCCGCGGCGATCGACAAGGTGGTATTTCCCGGGATGCAAGGCGGCCCGCTGGTGCACGTCATCGCGGCCAAGGCGGTTTGCCTGCTGGAAGCCATGCAGCCCGAATTCCGCGACTACGCCCGCCAGATCGTCGCCAACGCTAAAGTCCTCGCCGAAGCACTCGCCGCCGAGGGCTACCGCATCATCTCCGGCGGCACCGACACACACCTCATGCTGGTGGACGTCTTCTCCCAGGGCATGCTGGGGAGCGAAGCGGAAAAAGCGTTGGGTGAGGCGGGAATTACCGTGAACAAGAATGCCATTCCGTTCGATACCAACCCGCCGCTAAAACCGAGTGGCATTCGCATCGGCACGCCCGCGCTAACCACGCGCGGGATGCGGGAGGGCGAAATGCGCCAGGTTGGACGCTGGATCTCCGAAGCCCTTCATCATCGTGCCGAACCGGATGTGCTCACCCGGATTCGCCAGCAGGTGCTGCAACTGGCGGACGCGTTCCCGCTGTATCCGGAACGGCGCGCAAAGGCGGAAGTGAAGGTTTAGGCGGCACCCGTCAGAGTGGCGTGACCAGCAAGCGCCAGTATTTTTGAGATCTAGCAGTAATCTGCAAGCGGCCCGTCGTCTAAACTACGCATCGTGCGCATTGCCATTGATATCCGGCGGATCGCCGATTTCGGTGTAGGCACGTACATCCGAAATACCCTGCGCGCCTTGGGCCGCGCCACCGACGACAACACCTATTTCATGATTGGCGCCCCGGAGCGGGTGCGCGAGATCGGGCCCTTGCCCGCAAATTTCTACACTGTGCCTTTCTTCACCAACTCGCGTTCCTTGAAGGGCTACATAGGATTTCGTAATCTGCTCGGCCGGTTACATTGCAATCTCATCCACATTCCCCATCTCTTCTGGTTCCCACGATCGCTGCCCTGTCCCTATGTCATGACCGTACATGACGTCCTGGAGCATCTCTCGCGGGGCAACCGATCAGGGGTCGGGCGCTCGGCGCATTTCTATCTGACCCGCCGGGTGCTGCGTGGGGCGGCTCGCATTTTTGCCGTCTCCAACTTCACCAAAAAGGACATCGAGAAACTTTTCGCAATTCCCGAGGAGAACATCGAAGTGGTTTACAACGCGATTGATGACCGGTTTCATCGCGGCCATGCCAGCGCCGCCGATCATCAGTTCATCGCCGAACGCTACCAGGTTAACTATCCCTTTCTCCTGTATGCGGGCAGAATCAGCCCACACAAAAACGTGGTGCGGATCATTGAAGCTTTTTCCGCGCTGAAAGCAGAACTGGCAAAAGAGGGAGTGTTTGAGAACCTTAAGCTGATCATCATTGGCGACGATCTATCCGGGCATCCTGACCTGCGGCGGACGGTGATCCGCAGCGGCGTCCCGCACGACGTGCGTTTTTTGGGATTTGTTCCCATTGAAGTACTCAGCATTTTTTACGATGCGGCCAAAATCTTTATCTTCCCCTCACTTTATGAAGGGTTCGGACTGCCGCCCCTGGAAGCGATGGCCCACGGGACCCCTGTCGTGACTTCCAACACCTCGTCGCTGCCGGAAGTAGTGGGAAAGGCAGCCGTGATGGTGAATCCCGAGAACGTGTTCGATATCATGAGGGCGCTGCAGCGGGTTTTGCTGGATCAACCGCTGCGCGAGAAGCTGAAACAAAGGGGTTATGAGCAGGCGCAGAAGTTTTCGTGGGACGCGTCGGCAAGACGTATTCTCGACATCTATGCGCAAGTAGCCGGCCAGAGCAGCCGCCAGCGTGAGCCTTCCGTTGCAGTAGGTGAGCATCCGGAAGGGTCATAACTGCACAGCGAGTGTCAGGGCTACACTGTCCTTAGTGTTTAGGGGCCCGCCCAAAAAGGGTCTTAGGCATTGCCGGCCTAGGGCATTTCCTGAGAAGATTCCAGCCACCTCACGGCACGAAAATTGCTTCTAAACCTGTGTACGCGCCATTCAGGAGTTCGATGTGCTCAGGGCCCTAGAAATCATCCCGTGCTTGTTTGTTGCAGGGATTATGACTTGTGCAACAGCTCAGGTCAGCTCCCCGGTGACGAATTCCGACAACGCCACTCCTGATCTGGCCACCGTCGTCTCCCGAATGCAGCAGGCAGAGCAGGAAAGCCGCAGTCATACCCTCCCTTACAACGTGACTCGGCAGTATCAGCTGTCAAGCGGTACAGAACGGCCCTCGTCCGAAGTGCTGGCAAAGGTGAGTTTCACCCCACCCGGTCAGGTGGACTGGGTCATTGAGCGCACCAGCGGTCAGGGACGGGCAGAAAAAATCGTTCGCGGAATTCTGGAACATGAAGCCAAGCTGGCAGCCGATGCCGTCCGCGAGGGTCGCGTTCGCAATGCCGTGAATGAACAGAATTACAAGTTTGCCTTGGTGGGCCGGCAGATCGTGGACGGGCGTCCATGTTTTGTTCTGCAGATTACCCCCAAACACAAACAGGAATACCTGGTGGATGGCCGCGCGTTCGTGGATGGCGAGCGATATCAGATTCGACGCATTGATGGAGATCTGTCGAAGTCGCCTTCATGGTGGCTGAAAAGCGTGCATGTCACCATGAGCTTCGGGGAAGTCAGCGGGCTGTGGTTGCAGACCGCGACCCGCGCAGTCGCCGATGTTCGTTTCGTCGGAGAACACACCTTAACCGCGCGCGCGCTGAATTATGAAGTGGGTGAGAGTGTTGCAAGAAGCAGTTTGCAGGAGCCCATCGCAGCAGCCAAACGAAGGAACAGCCGCCGCCATCCTTCAGTCATGCTGGGAGCCGGAGTTCTGGCGCCCCGTTAGCCTGGTTCGCTTCCCGTCTTCGACCCACCGCTGCTATAGCCGCACCAGCTCATAGTTCATGGGAATCATGAACGGGAGTTCGCAGGCGCTCAGGGTTGGTGAGGTCGAAAAAGAATTTCGAACCAGGGTTTCCAGGTTTTACCCCCATCGAGGGAGATGACGGCGGTCTCGCGAACGCCACCCTTAACCGCTTTCCAACTGCCTCGCACCTGCCTTTTCGAGCCGCTCTCCGTGAGGTCCGTTCCAGTCAAAACCATTTCTTCATGGGTGAAGCCACCTTCAATCACCAGGAGCCGCCCGCGGTTAGTTACCCATGTCTGGTGCCAGACGTTTCTGGATGAATCGTAGAGGCTGAAGCTCTGGCCCTTCATCCCGTTCGTGTCTTGATAATCTTCCCGTACTACACAACCATCAAGAAAGCGATCGACATGAAGCCGAGCATCCGGGGTCGCGGAGCCATCCTCGAAGGCGTCCCAGTCGCCGACCCAGAAATCGAATTGGTGGTATTCAGGGCCGCTGCAGGCATTCGATTTTGGAGTCTCAGTGGACGAAACTTTCCGAATCGAGATATCCGCGGTGAACAGCAGTGAAATACAAATTCCCGCGATACTCAGCCACTGTGCGATCGCACTCACGCAACCCTCCCACAAAATTTTTTCCTGCAGGATATCCACGAGGGCAGGCGTGCCCTGCCCTCGCTGTCAGAATCACCTCTGATCCAACTATCGTTCGGTTCGCGGCATGGGTAGCCGTCCCAGCGTCCGCCGCTGAACCTGTCCTCTTCCGCCAGAGACAAAATCCTGTGACGAACTGCTATCGCCTGGCTGCAATGCGGCATCTCGATCGCCGCCTGGAACTGCGGCAAACGCGGGGAAGGTGCCGTTGTTGAGGTCTTCGGCTTCACCGACAATCACGCCGAAATCATTGATTTCCTGAGCGGCCTGTAGCACCAACGTTGAGTGGTGGGACAGCACCGTGTTCAGGTCCGTCATCAGGCCGTTCTGCCACAGGAAAGCACGAGGGTGAGTGAAGCCTGCACCATACGACACACCGACGACCTGGCCCCGGCTGTTGATGCCGAGTGCTTCGCTGATGGCGTCGCCGGGAAGGGTGCCGAGATCGCGCATGCCACCGCTGCGCATCCAGAGAAAGGCGTGGAAGTTCGGGTTGGCGCCATTCTGATCGCCGGGCAGATCCGAGAAGCCCACTACGTCGCCACGACTGTTAATGTCCATGGGAGTGTGCCAGGCAGAGCCGCCGAGGTTTCCCAGATCGATGGGCACGCCGTTTTGCCAGAGCAGGGCGTGCTTGGCGCTCAAGTTGCCAACCGCGTTCTGACAAATGCCGGAAATACCGACAACCTGTCCGCGGTCATTGATGCCGGTGGCAGCGCCATCGGGATCGCCGGGAAAGGGCGGCAGTGGCTGGATCTGTCCATTGCCGGGACCCCAGATCACCGCCTCGAATTGCAGCATTTGGGGAGGGACGCAGGTCGAATCGTGCAAAGGAGTTTCGGCCCATCCCACGATCTGTCCGTGGTTATTGACCGAGGTGGCGAACCCGTTGTTGCCGCCTAACGTGGGCAGCGCCGTCATCACACCGTTCTGCCATTTGAATCCGACACACATGTGACCGCTATGCGAGGCAGGGAAGAATGCTCCGCAGCTCCAGTTCTCGCCCAGAGGATCAGTTATGGCGGTGTCGGAAATGCCGACCACTTCGCCCGTAGCGCTCAACCCGGGCCAAAGCACGGCGCTGTTTGGTCCACCGAGTGTGCCCAGATCGATGGGAAATCCATAGACCCAGAGCGTGGCATGCTGACTGGCGTCGCCGGCAAGGTTGGAATCGCCGGCGATCCAGCCGAAGTTATTGATGTCGGACGCTCCAGCTACAGTCCCGCCCAGCGGTACACCGAGGCTGAAAGCTCGATAACGAACTGGCTCGTTCGAATTTTGGGCGGTGACTCTCACGGACATCGCGATGACCGCCGATAACGTGATCACGATAACCCAGACAAGTTTCTTGAATTTCATGGTTGCTCCTCATGTGGTTTCAATTTGAGCGATCTCGCTTTGCCATCCCCGGTTGGTTTGCGCGACATTGCGGGCTCGAAGCGAATCGTGCACGCGCTGCGCTCGTTGCAAAGCAAGGTAGACCGATAAAGGCAGCAACATTGGACATTCACGGACGTTGAATAGCGCCAGGCTGGACATCTTCGGACGTCGCTTCGTGCTCGCGCGGGTCGCGGCATTGTGGTCCGAAAACGTCCAATGCAAGCCGCAGAAGAGGCTATGATGGAAATCCATGGAGCTGGATCGGCAAGTATGTTCCCGGGCGAGGCTGTCGCGCGATCCGCGCTTTGACGGCAAGTTTTACGTCGCGGTGTTGAGCACCGGAATCTATTGCCGGCCGATCTGCCGCGCGCCCACGGCGAAAGAAAAGAACGTTCGCTATTTTCCGACTGCGGCCGCGGCGGCTGAAGCGGGTTTTCGCCCGTGTTTACGTTGTCGGCCCGAATGCTCGCCCGGAACGCCGGCATGGGTGGGCACTCCCAGTACGGTGTCGCGAGCCTTGCGGCTGATCGGGGAAGCCGGCCTGGAGGATGGTGGCGTCGAAAATCTGGCGGCGCGACTGGGAATTGGCGCCCGCCATTTGCGGCGGCTGTTTCTGCGTCACCTCGGCGCCACTCCAAGCGCGGTCGCGCAGACGCGACGCCTGCACTTCGCCAAAAAGCTGATTGACGAGACCACTCTACCGATGGGCGAAGTTGCCATCGCCGCGGGGTTCGGATCCGTACGCAGATTCAACGCCTGGATTCGCAGCGTGTACGATCGCACGCCAACCCAAATCCGTCATCTTGCCCGGCACACTCTTGCGCAACCGGAGAATCAATATCTCTTCCAGTTGCGCTTTCGGCCTCCTTACGACTGGGACGGAATGCTGGCATTCCTTTCGCCTCGCGCCACACCAGGGGTCGAGGCGGTGGAATCCGGCACCTACCGGCGGTCCATCTCCTTGAACGGAGTCCAGGGTTCGTTTGAGGTTTCGCTCGATCGCGAAAACAGCGCGCTGGCGGTGCGTGTGCAGTTCGGCCATCCGCAATCGCTGTTCGCCATCATCGAGCGCGTACGCGCCATGTTCGATCTCAATGCCGACTGGACAGCTATCGCTCCCGGCTTGCAATCCGATCCTGCGCTGGCGCGGCAGGTGGAAAAACAGCCTGGACTGCGGGTGCCCGGATGTTGGGATCCTGTCGAACTGGTGACGCGCACAATTCTGGGTCAGCAGGTCAGCGTGAAAGCGGCGACCACGCTCGCGGGCAGAATCGCGAGATCTTTTGGGCAGCCTCTTGCTGCCCCCAATGGCGTTACTCACCTGTTTCCGCCGGCGGACGTGCTTGCGCAAGCGAACCTGGTGAGTGTTGGTCTGACCCGGGCGCGGGCGGAAACCATTCGCCTTTTTGCACGAGCTGTTTGCGACGGGGAAATTTGCTTTTCGGGCGTGGTAGATGCCGATGCGCTGCTTGCCCGATTGTGTGAGATTCCGGGGATCGGAAAATGGACGGCGCAATATGTCGCCATGAGAGCCCTGGGCGAGCCGGATGCCCTCCCTTTCGGCGATCTCGGATTGCTCCGGGTCCTAGGCTTGGATAGTCCCCGCGAACTGGAGGGCCGTTCCGAATCATGGCGGCCCTGGCGTGCTTACGCGGCTATGTATCTGTGGAGCATCGCGAAGAAACGCGCAGGCGAATTAAAGAATTCCCAGCCTGATTGCAAAAGTCCGGAGCTGGTGTTGCGGGAAAAAGAAGAAGCCCAGCCTATCGCGTAAAGGTCTGGGCTCTATGTTGCTGCTATTTGGTGCCGATTACTTACAAGACTCGCTGACCATTTCCAGCTTGCTCACGTGCAGGTCGGAATACTCGTTGCCGCCCGCCTCTTTCTTTTCATCCATGGCCTTCATCTTTTCTTTTGCCTTGGTGCCCTTAGCCGGCTTGCCCATCGCGGTCACCTGGTGCCCGACATGCTCCGACAGGTCGACCTTCTTGCTGCTGAGTTCCCAGGTTTTTCCATCTGCGTCAGTGATGTAGTATCCGCCTGACTCGCTGCCTTTTTGCAGGCACCCAGTCACGCTCTTCGAGCCTTTGCTCGATTTCATGTGGTCCGACTTCATCTGGTCGTCTGATCCCTTGCTCTCCTGCGCGAACGCCGTCACGGTGACCATGCTGAAGGCCAAAATTGCAACCGAGAAGACTGAAATTCTCATTGTCCGCTGCGACATGTGTGCTGCTCCTTTTCCAGGTGTTTCGACAGCTAGTCTCTCTATTTGTTGCCGGAACACTAGTTCATGGTTTTCCGTGGTCCTGTGCCGCAGATGGAATTATAGAGACCGGAACTGCTGCGGGTGGTGAGGTTGCTATGTCTCAACATTAGCTAGAGTGTAACTTGTGCTACGGCCACCTTCGGAACTGCGAACCAGTATGCCGTGATCAACCAGATATGTGATGTCGCGATGCGCGGTGTCCTGTGAGGACTTCGTAAGCTTCGCGTATTTCGTGGTTGTGAGTTTTCCTTCGAAACCGTCAAGCAGCCGGTTCAGTACGAGACGCTGACGGTCGTTCATCGAAATGCCTTGTACCCGCTCCCAAAATCTTGCCTTGACGAGGACGGCGCTGAGGACAGTCTGTGCGCCGTCGATGGCGCGGCTGAGGCAACCGAGGAACCACTGCATCCACGGCGTAACATCCATGCCGCCCTTTTGCGTCTGCTCAAGGATGTTGTAGTAGTCGTTGCGCTCCTGGCGGATCTGTGCCGACATGCTGTAGAAGCGTTGTGGACTGTTTTCCGAACGTGCAAGAGTCATATCGGCGATGGCACGCGCGATGCGCCCATTGCCATCTTCAAAGGGGTGAATGGAGACGAACCACAAGTGGGCGACGCCAGCTTTCAAGACTCGATCGAGATCATCCTGGGCATTGAACCATTCGAGAAATGCGGCCATCTCTTTTTCGACGCGTGGCGCTGCCGGCGCCTCGAAGTGGATGTGCTCCTTTCCCATTGGACCGGAAACGACCTTCATCGGTCCTTCGTTGTCGTCGCGCCAGGCTCCCATCGTAATTTTGCGCATGCCGCTGCGCCCAGTCGGAAACAGAGCTGCGTGCCAGGCAATTAGCCTTTCCTTGGTAAGCGGCTGATCGCAGTGACGTGTCGCATCCAGAGTCATCTCCACGACGCCCTCGACATCGCGGTCTGCAGGTTTAAGTCCGCCGATGTCCATACCCAGTCGTCGTGCGATCGATGACCGCACCTGTTCTGCATCGAGTTTTTCTCCCTCGATCTCGCTGCTCTTGATGACGTCGGTTGTCAGGGTCTGCAACACCGCTTCTTGTCGGAGGGTGAAGCCTAGAGCTCCCATGCGACCGGTCAACAAGCCCTGGCGGTGACGCACTTGGGCGAGAGGCTCAACAAGCCGCTCTGTATTCCAATGAAAATGAGGCCATTCTGGGAGTTCATGGACGTACATTCTCCGCATCTCCTGCGGATATTGTAGCCGCTTTTCTCCGCAAGGTGCAATTATTGGCCGCATTTTATGCGGAGAATAATGCCTCTATTCTCCGTATGGAATGTTTATCTTATTTTCTTTGTCTTAGCCGGAGACTGACAGGATAGTTTGTGGCAGCCAGACCTGTAAGCCGAATTCTGTCTGCTGGAGACCAGCAGGACGGCCATTCCTCTGGGCCGCCCATTACTGAGCGGCTCTAGCGACCTACCCGGAAGTTGGACGCGCCGAGCCAGCACGTGTCCCGGCTTGCGCCGGAACTCCTCCCCTATTTGGTCTTGCTCCGTGTGGGGTTTGCCTTGCCCAGAACATTACTGCTCTGGCGGTGCGCTCTTACCGCACCTTTTCACCTTTTCCCCGACTCGCGCCGGGGTAGTTTATTTTCTGTGGCACTTGCCGTCGACTGTGCTTGAACACAGCCTCCCGGACGTTATCCGGCACACCGCTCTGTGGAGTTCGGACTTTCCTCCCCCAGCTTGCGCCGGGAGCGGCCGTCCGGTCCAGCTGCCAACCTATCCATTATAGATGAGTGCGCCGAGCGGAGTGATTCGCCCGGCCCAGCGCACGTTCGAGGGGTGCTGACATCCCGACGCCGACATCGGAAGAACATTACATCCATCTCGTAGGGCCGCTGCGGGCGTGGTGAGGAGGACCTCACCACGATTTTGCGGCGGCGGGGCTGAAGAGTCATGAGTCGATCAGCGTACCCGATCAGTTGGTATCCGACGATTGTGGTAGCGGTTTGGCGGTACGGCACTGGCTGAGAGCGTTCTCAGGATTCAGAGGTCTGAAAGCGAATGCACTATAGGCTGAGCGCAGGGTGGCGCTACCGGAGAATGTTTTGCTCTGGCCAGGCAGCGGTTGGTTTGGTGTGACCCAGGTAAGCCACGTACCGGAATTGACGCCCCAGATTTCGTTGGGCGAGTTGGGCAGCGCCATCACGGCATCACTTGAGAAAAGACAGGAACTGCGGTTGCTGAGCATGATGTGAAAGCGGCCCAAAGGCGCTCGCCCGGAAGCGTTGTCGGTTCTGACCCACTGTACTGCGACTGTGGCGAGGATTGCACCGGTGGCGTCCACCAGGTTGCTTCGCGCGGAACCGCCGATGTTGAGAGCCGCACTCGGCGGGTCGTACCGCAAACCTTGTCTTAACTGGCTGTACTCGTCGTCGGTGAGCATGCGTGTGTCACCGGCGGCGAAGCGAACGTCCGCAGGGGCCGGTGGGGTTGGCGAATTGGTTGCCGCAGCATCGGAGGGAACTGCGCCGCGGGCGTTGGGGGACGACGCCGGCGCGTCGCAGCGTAGATCCATGCCATTCATTTCTTCGAGACTGGGCTTGATTGCTTCGTAAACGTCGGGATCGGAGTTTGCCATCTGGTTGACTTTTGCGCGTATCTGGGGAAGGTAGGGACAGGGATCATCGGCCGACTTCATCTGCTGAATCAAGTCCAACAACTCTTGGGCGGCCTGCATATCCTGCGCCGCGGTTGAAGTCACGAACCCAGGGAAACAGCACAGCGCCACTACAGCGATAAGACGCAGACAACATGGGAGTTCAAGCCTCGGCATTTTGTTCCTCGTAAAAGGACTCGCCGCACAGTCTTCTCCTCGTGAGCGCGACGAAGCTCCTGCGTGAAATTCGCGATCTCCGATCAGGAGTCGCGTGGGGAGGAGCGCGATAATAAAGAGCATTCGTTGTTACTGCAAGAATTTTCGTCGAAGATTCGCAATATCTCTCGAACGACTGTTGTGATTTTCAACGGTAGTGCACGGCGGGAATGCCGGAACAGACGGCAACGGAGCTTATCATCGTAATTAGATGGCTCTTCATAATTGATGGCCCTTCGCCTTGTCGTCGTGATCTGCGGTATGGGGGATTTCTATGCGGCGAACTATTGGGCACAACTGCATTGATGAGCGCGTAAGGGACTGATGGGCAGAGTTTTGAATGAAGGGTGCTTAGTATCTCTTGGTCTCCGTCTCTCAGCCTGAGGGTCGCGGCTGCTAGACTAAAACAGGCAGCATTCTCCCAATGAACATCACCGAAGCCATCCGTATCGCGCTGCAGTCGCTCTGGGCAAACAAGCTGCGTTCTGCCTTGACCCTGCTAGGCGTGGTCATCGGCGTGGCCGCGGTGATCGCGGTGGTCACGTTCGTCAGCGGAATCAATGGCTACGTGGCGGAAAAGATTTTCCGGCTGGGCGCCGACGTGTTCATCATCAGCAAGGTTTCCCCTGTGGTGATGAATATGGACGAATTCCTCGAGGGGCAGAAGCGCAAGGACCTCACCATGGAGGACTACCAGGCGGTGCTGGAAGCCTGCCGCCACTGCAAAGAAGTGGGCGCCTCGGTGACCACCAACAGCGGCCACGTCAAATACGCCGAACAGTCCATCACTGACACGCGTGTCATCGGCATGACTCCCTCCATGGCTCCCATTTACGATCTCGACCTCTCGGAAGGACGCATGATCAACGAGGCCGATGTGCAGAACAATGCCCTGGTCGGGATCATCGGGACGGACATCGTCGAAAATCTGATGCCGGGACGCGATCCCATGAACCGCGATATCCGGGTGGACGGGCGCGATTACCGCATCATCGGCGTGGGGACGAAACAGGGAAAGACGTTGGGCCAGAGCCGCGACAATTACGTGTACATACCGATCTCGTCGTGGCAGCGGCAATACGGATTCCACAACAGCATTCGCATTTCCGGCAAGGCCTACGGCGTGGGCGCGAACCTGGATTCCGCCATCGACGAAGCCCGAGCAGTGTTGCGGGCGCGGCGTCACGATCTTCCCGGCAAGCCCGACACCTTTGCTTCCGAAACCAACCTCAACTTTCTTTCCTTGTGGGCGAACCTGAGCCAGACCTTCTTTATCGCGATGATTGCGATTGCCGCGATCGCGCTGGTGGTCGGCGGGATCGTGATCATGAACATCATGCTGGTATCGGTGACGGAGCGCACCCGCGAGATTGGTATTCGCAAGGCCATGGGTGCCCGCCGCATCGACGTGCGTACGCAATTTCTGATTGAGGCGGTCACTCTGGCGGTAGTCGGTGGTGTGGTTGGTGTGCTGCTGGGCGTGACCATCGCGAAACTCGTGACCATCCTCGTGGGCATGCCTTCCTCGATCAAGCTGTGGGCGGTCGCTGCTGGCATGGCGGTGGCGACCAGCGTGGGAATTTTCTTCGGCGTGTATCCCGCGACCCAGGCCGCCAAACTCGATCCCATTGCCGCTTTGCGATTCGAGCTATAAGCGATGATGCGCAGAGGCGATTACGGCGAAATAGTGAAGATGGCGCTGGATACGCTGCGCGCCAACAAAACGCGTTCGTCGCTGACCGTGCTGGGCATCGTAATCGGTGTGGCCGTGGTGATCGGCATTTCGTCCATCGTGCGCGGCTTGAACGACAATGTGCGCCAGGCCATCGCCGATCTCGGATCGAACATCATCTTCGCTTTCCACATGGAGCCGTTCACCTTCGGCCGTCCGCCCGAGGAAATGCGTCTGCGCAAAGAACTCACGCTTGACGATGCGATGGCGATGAAGGATCTGCCCCATGTAAAGGCGGTCACCGCCGGACTTCGTTATTTCAAGCCCGAGTTCGGCGAGGGCACCTACGTCGTGAAATATGAGGGCAGGAAGGCGAAAAACGTCATCCTCGAAGGCGACACGGCGGAAGTGAAGGACGTTTACGACATCAATATGAGCGGGGGCCGCTGGTTCACCGACATCGACGATGAGCGCCATTCCCCCGTCATCATTCTCGGCGCCGACACCGCGGATGAACTATTTCCCGCGGGCGGCGAGCTCGGCAAGGAAATCAACATCGAGGGGCAGGCGTTTCAGGTGGTGGGTGTGGCGGCGCGGCGCAAGAGCCTGTTCAGCGGCGGCAAAAATCCCGACGACAACATCGTTTATTTTCCGCTGACCACCCTGAAGAAACTTCACCCGGAACTGAAGCAGTATTGGATCAGCGTGAAAGCGACCTCGCACGCCGACATGCCAAAGGCAATTGACGAGATGCGCGAGTTGTTGCGCCGGCGGAGGCACGTCGCCCTCAATAAACCGGATAATTTCGCGATCTTTACTCAGGACTCGTTGTCGGACGTCTGGAACCAGGTGGTGGGCGCGGTATTCGTTTTCATGTTCGCGGTGTCGAGCGTGGCGTTGATCGTGGGAGGCGTCGGCGTGATGAACATCATGCTGGTCTCGGTGACGGAGCGCACGCGAGAGATCGGGGTGCGAAAGGCGATTGGCGCGCGCAAGCGCGACATCCTCCTCCAGTTCACCCTGGAAGCGGTCACGCTCACGGCGGTGGGCGGTTTACTGGGACTGGGGCTGGGCGCGATCGTTACTTATACGATTCCGGCCATCT
>Ga0070741_10005875_pt1 | contig 26816 bp, 22 predicted proteins | sample Coa_R1_4_FD_66440 | JGI IMG/M metagenome (GOLD analysis project Ga0070741, IMG submission 66440) | Surface soil microbial communities from Centralia Pennsylvania, which are recovering from an underground coalmine fire - Coalmine... | ecosystem: Environmental > Terrestrial > Soil > Unclassified ... | reverse complement strand
CGAATCGACATGCCGCGTTACCTCGACTTCTACCTCCAGGGAAGGCTCAAGCTCGATGAAATGATCAGCAGGCGCGGCAAACTCGAGGACGTCAACGAGGCGTTCCGCGCGATGAAGGCCGGCGAAGTCGCCCGCACCGTCCTGATGTTCCAGTAAGCCGCCGGCGCAAGGAGACAACCACAATGAAAGCAGCCATCTACCACGGCCCCAATCAGCCGCTCACCATCGAACAGGTCGACATCGACGACCCCAGGGAGCGCGAAGTCCTCGTCCGCACCGTCGCCAGCGGCGTTTGCCACAGCGATCTCCACTTCGTCGACGGCCTGTACATGTGGCCGACGCCGGCAATCCTGGGACACGAAGCCGCCGGAGTCGTCGAGAAAGTCGGTTCCCAGGTCACCTATCTCAAACCCGGCGATCACGTGATCGCCTGCCTGAGCGTCTTCTGCGGGTACTGCGAAGAGTGCATGTCCGGCCATCCCAACCTCTGCTCCAACAAGGCCGCAACCCAACGCGCCGCGAACGACAAGCCGCGTATCTCTCAAAAGGGCAAACCCGTCAACCAGTTCGCTGATCTTTCGAGCTACGCCGAGAAGATGCTCGTGCATGAAAACGCGCTGGTGAAGATCGACGACGATGTGCCGCTCGATCGCGCCGCGCTCGTCGGATGCGGCGTCATGACCGGTGTGGGCGCCGCCCTCCATACCGCCAAGGTCACCCCGGGCTCCCAGGTCGCCGTGTTCGGCGCGGGCGGCGTCGGCCTCGCCATCATCCAGGGCGCCCGTGTGGCCGGAGCCCGGATGATAATCGCGGTGGACAAGTTCAAGAGCAAACTCGACCTCGCCCAGAAACTGGGCGCGACGCATGCCGTCGATGCATCCAAGGACGACCCGATCGCCAAGATTCGCGAACTCACCGGCGACGGCGTTGACTATTCGTTCGAAGCAATCGGCCTCAAGGTCGCCGCCGAGCAGGCCTACGAATCCATCCGCCCCGGCGGCATCGCAACCATCGTCGGGATGGTCCCGCTCGGCCAGAAGGTCGAAGTTGACGGATTCTCACTGCTGTTCGAAAAGCGAATCCAGGGATGCTTCATGGGCTCCAACCGCTTCCGCATCGACATGCCCAGGATCATCGAACTCTACCGCCAGGGTCGAATCGATCTCGACGACATGATCACCCGGCGCGGGAGGCTCGAGGACGTAAACGAGGCGTTCCGCGCGATGAAGGCCGGAGAGGTCGCCCGCACGGTGCTGATGTTCGAATAGTTCTGGGGGTTGGAAATTCCGATCGATTGAGGAGGCGGCGCGCATAGCGCCGCTTCCTTTTTTGTGCCTCGGTGTTTCGCGGACTGGTACGCGACCGAATTCGCGCCCCTATTCGATTCGCACGATGTCGCCCAATCGCACCGTGCCCACCGCACCGATCTGCGCGAAGACTCCAACGTTCGCGCGATGATGCCTTGCGGCGGTGCGCAGGACCGCGTAGTCGCGCGGCAGATCGTCCTGCGGATGCGTCGTCATCACGCAGCGCAGGGCGGCGCGCGCCTTCACGATCCTGACGCTCTCTCCGACCGCGATCGTCGCGCCTTCCCATTCGTCCTCGACAAACCCCCGGGCGCCGAGCCCGGTATCGACGAGGATGTTCGCGCGGAAGCGGCGAGGATCGAAAATCGACCCGGGCGCGAGCTTCGCCAAATGGCGCAGCGTGCCGCTGGCCAGAAGATGAATCGGCGCGGAGTCAAAGAACGTCCCGGGCGCAAGCCCGAACTCCGGCGGCATCGTCTCCCGCGTCAGCCCCTGGATCACGTCCTCGACCGGCACGTCGGCGAACACGGTTGCGGGATCGATTCCCGCGCGCTCCCTGCCGACGGCTTCGCATCGCTCGAGCTGCACCTTTCTTCCGAGCGCCGCGCTTATCCGGTCCGATGCGTTCTCGTCGTGCGCGTGAATTATTCGGCCGTCGGGAAGCCTGATTGCCACCGAAGCGAAGGTGCCCGGCTTTGGCGGCTCGTCGTAGGCGGCCCTGAAATCGTACATCCCGGGAAACTTCTTAGCGCTGACGATCCGCCGCGTCGCCATCTCGCGCAGCGCCCATGCGCGGTCGCCAACCGCTCCCGCCGGCGTGATCTCGAGCTCCGCCACCTGCTCCCCGAGCATCGACTTGACCGGGTAGCGCCAGAGTCCCGCGACTATTCCGATTTCGCGCGCCATCGTGGTTCGCGTCACTTCCCCGCCGGACGCGCGGTGCTTTGCGCGGGAGCGATATTGAAGGGTCCGGCCTGCGTGGTCGCGAACGCCTCCATCGCGCGCTGATCGGAGCTTATCGCCTTCATGATCGCCCCGGTCGCCGCGGTCATCAGCTTCGACTTGTTGGCCGTGACGTGGGCGGCGCTGCGATTGATGGAGTCGAGCTGGCCCTGGAAATGGGGCATCACGAAGCGCGCGATCATCTCGTAGCTGCGCCACATCCGCTCGCGCGGCGCCCAATCGTGCGCAAAGGCAAGGATCGTTCCGAATCCGCCCGACAGCTCCTGCAGCTTTTTGATCTTCGCGATCGCGTCGTCCGGAGTCCCGAAGATTCCGCCTCCGAACTCATCCATCATCCGCGCCGCCGCGTATCCGTCTTCATAGATCTTTCCGTCCGGCCGCCCGAGGATTCCCACCACGTACTCGTTGTTCCATCGCTTGAGCCCATCCGCCACCTCGCGCCATGCCTGCTCGCGCGAATCCGACAGATGAAACGGCATCACGATCCTCCAGTTCGCCCGATCCGCCGTCCGCCCGTTCTCCTTCGCCGCCGTCTCGGCGAAACCCCACTGGGTCTTGAGCGCGGTGAGTCCCGCCTCCGAATACGATGCGACCGACAGTACGCCGACTCCGTGCTTGCCCGCGCATTTCATCCCCGACGGAGAGATCATCGATGCGACCGCGATCGGAATCTCGCTCTGCAGGGGACGCAGATGAAGCGCCGCATCCCGCAGCCGGTACCACGACCCATCCAGCGTGATCGGCTCGTGTTCGGTGAGGAGGCGGATGATGACCCCAAGACCTTCGTCCATCTGATCGCGCTGCGTCATCGGGTCGATTCCCAACATGAAAGCATCCGATGGAAGCGCGCCCGGTCCGACTCCCAGCATCGCCCGGCCACGGCTCAGATGATCGAGCATCACGATCCGCTGCGCCACGTTGAACGGATGATGATAAGGGATCGAGACCACCCCGGTGCCGAGGCGGATCCGATGCGTCTTCATCGCGGCCGCCGCCAGAAACATCTCCGGCGACGCAATCGTTTCCCATCCCGCCGAATGATGCTCGCCGACCCAGAACTCGTCGTAGCCAAGGTCATCGAGCAATGCGGCAAGTTCGAGGTCGCGTTTTAGCTGGAGCGTGGGATGCTCACCCATCGGATGATGGGGAGCGAGGAAGACACCAAAACCGAGCCGGTTTTCCATGGCGGATCTCCTTGGAGGGCTAAGCGAGTGTTACACGAGCGCCCTCACACGGCGCAACCGCCACTTGCAGGTGAATCAAAGTGAAAGAACGATGCGCCTCGATGAGTTATCTCGCGCACTGGTGGTTATCGGACCACTCAGTCCGTTATGATGCTGGACCGCCGGCCGCCGGCGCGATAAACCCTTCGGGCGGGGATAGCTACGGAGTGTAGTGACATGAATTGTCCGGTATGCGGCGTCCGGGCGCGAAGCGGTGCCCGTTTTTGCACCGCCTGCGGAGCGCGCCTGCCCGCCCTGTGTCCTGAATGCGGACGCCAGGCGGAGCTTTCGGACAGATTCTGCTCCGATTGCGGCGCCGCACTTCCCGAACCTCCCGCTCCGGCTCGTCCCGCGCCGGCCGATGCCATCGGCGAACGCCGCCGCGTCACCGTCCTGTTCTCCGACCTCGTCAATTCCACCGGCATCGCCGCCCAGATGGATCCCGAGGAATGGCGCGAGCTTTCGGCCGAGTATCAGCGCACCGTCGCCGCCGTCGTGCGCCGCTTCGGCGGTCACGTCGACAAGTACCTCGGCGACGGGCTGCTCGTTTACTTCGGCTTTCCCGAAGCCTACGAAAACAGCCCGGAACGCGCGGTCCGCGCGGGACTCGAGATTGTCGAGGCCGTCAAGGCCCGCGGCGCCGCCGCCCGCGACAAATCGACCCAGCTCGCCGTCCGCGTCGGCATCCACACCGGAACCGTAGTCATCGGACGCGACGGCGGCGGCAATCCGGAGGTGTTCGGCGATACCACCAACGTCGCCGCCCGCGTTCAGACCGCCGCCGAACCCGGCTCCGTCTTTATTACCGCCGGCGTCCACCACCTCGTCTCCGGGCTCTTTGTCGTCGAGCCCCGCGGGCTCCATCACCTCAAGGGCATCCCCGAACCGCTCGAACTGTTCCGCGTAAGCCACGCCAGCGGGGTCCGCGGACGAATTCATGCGGCCGCCGCCACCCGCCGCCTCATCCCGTTCGTCGGCCGCGAAGAGGAACTCGCGCTCCTGTGGCGGCGATGGGAACGCGCGCGCGAGGGCGAGGGACAGGTCGTCCTGATTGTCGGCGAGGCCGGAATCGGAAAGTCCCGCCTCGTCGAGGAGATGCGCTCGCGGCTAGCCGGTGTCCCGCATACATGGATCGAATGCTCCTGCGATCAGTTCATGCAGAGCACCTCTTTTCATCCGGTCACCGAGATGCTTCATCAGGGGCTCGGATGGCTTCCCGAGGACACGCCGGCGCACCGGATCGAAATCCTCGAAGAGACTCTCAAAGGAGTGGAACTGCGCCCCGAGGAAGGCGTGCCGCTGCTCGCTCCCCTGCTCGATCTGCAGGTGCCGCCCCGCTATCCCCCGCTGCTCACCTCGCCCGACCATCAGCACAAGCGCCTGCTCGCCATCCTCGCTCAATGGCTCTACACGCTCGCTCGCCGGCAGCCGGTCGTTATCGCGGTCGAGGACATGCATTGGTCCGATCCCTCGAGCCTGGAGTTGGCGCGTGCGATGGTGGAGCGGAACGCAACCGTGCCCCTGCTGATCATTTTCACCGCGCGGCCGGAGTTCCGCGCGCCGTGGCCCCAGCGCGCCCATCATGCCCAGATCACTCTGAGTCCGCTTAGCCGCCGCGAAGCCCGCGCGATGGTGGAGGAAGTCGCCGCACAGTCAGCCCTCACCAGGGACACCATCGATGCGGTCGTGCAGCGGACCGGCGGCATCCCGCTGTTCGTCGAGGAACTTACCCGGCTGATGATCGAAACCGGCGGGCGCGCGAGCCGCCGCGAAATTCCTCCCACCCTCCACGATTCTCTCGCCGCAAGGCTCGACCGCGTCGGCTCCGCAAAGGAGATCGCCCAGATCGGCGCCGTCCTCGGCAACGAATTCACCTACGAACTTATCCGCGCCGTAAGCGAGATTCCCGATGCCGACCTGCAAAAGGGCCTCGACCGGCTCGCCGATGCCGACCTGCTCCACGTGCGCGGCATTCCGCCCGACGCCTCCTACCGCTTCAAGCACGCGCTCGTCCAGGACGCCGCCTACGAGGCGCTGCTCAAGACCCGCCGCCGTGAGCTGCACAGCAAGGTGGCCGGCGTCCTCAAGGAGAAGTTCCGCGAACTGGCCGAATCGCAGCCGGAGGTCCTCGCCCGTCATCTGACCGAAGCCGGACAGAGCGAGGATGCGGTCGCGGCGTGGCAGCGCGCCGGTCAGATCGCCACCAGGCGAGGCGCCTTCGCCGAGGCCGAACAGCACGTGCGCCGCGCGCTCGAGATCTTCTCCACGCTGCCCGATGCCGCCACGCGGGCACCCTACGAACTCGCGCTCAAGGGCAGTCTCGCGATCACCCTGATCGCGACGCGCGGATGGTCCGCGCCCGAAGCCCGCGACATCTTCAGCGATACTATCGAGCTGAGCCGCCGCTTCGGCGATCCCACCATAACCACCCTCCTGCTCGCTTCCCTGTTCGGCACCGCGTTCACCGCCGGCGAGATCGAAGGCGCCCGCGCGCTTGCCGAGGAGATCGCCTCCGTGGCGGAGCGTGGAGGAAGCTCGTATGCCGGCGCATGGGCGTTCGCGCTGCTGTCTCTCGTCGATTTCGTCTCCGGCGATATCGCCGCCGCCCGCTCTCATGCCCGCCGCGGCGTGGAAATCTACGACGAATCCGCTCATCGTTCGGACCCAATGGACCCGAGCGTGATCGCGCGCGCGCAGGAAAGCCACGCCGCCGTGCTCGCCGGCGAAGTCGACCTCGGACGCACAAAGGCTCATGCGATGCTCGATTTCGCGACCAGCCGAAACCGAATCCTCGACCTGGCGCAGGCGCGGATGGAAATGTTCGCGGTCTTTTACTACCTGCGCGAACCGGCCGAGGTCGGACGCCACGCCGAAGCGCTCATCTCCGCCGCCAACCAGCACGAACTCCAGGCATACCTCGCATGGGGTTTGATCCACCTCGGATGGGCGCAGGCGATGACCGGAAGGGCGGACGAAGGCATCGATAACCTGCGCAAGGGCCTCGAACTCTACGCCGCCGAAGGACGACGCCTTCAGGTCGGCCGCTATCTGTGCATGCTCGCCGATGCTCAGGCTGCCGCGGGACACCTCGACGACGCGCTCGCCACGGTCGAGGAGGCGATGGCAGCCGCTCCCGAGCAGCGTATCGAGGAACCCGCAATCCTGTGCGTGCGCGGCGAGCTGCTCGCCGCCAAGGCGCGCGCGACTCAGAGCGAAGCCGGGCGCGCCGAACTGCTGGCCCGCGCCGAAGCCGATTTTCGAGAGGCCGCGCGCCGCGCGGGGGCGATGGGCATGACGCTCCATCAACTGCGCGCGCTCAACCGCGTGGCCCGCCTGATGCGCGATCGCGGAGAGACCCGAGAGGCCCGCGCCCTGCTCGAACCGCTCGTCACCGGCCTCGCCGGGCGCGGCGATTTCCGCGATCTGAGGGATGCGCGGGCCTTCTTGGAAGAGTCGGCCCCCGCCCGCTGAACCGACCTCTTGTCATTGCACTTAAACTGCAATAATATCGACCTCCTGAAACGGAGGCTCGATCCACGATGGCCGGCATCGTTCCCACCCCCGAGCGCATCCGGGCCCTGCTCGCCGATCCCGATAGCGGGCCGGTCGTGATGCTCAATCTGCTCAAGTTCAAAGCCCGCGCCGATGGCGAAGAGGGGACTGGTGCCGATGCGTACCGGCGCTATGGCGAGGCGGTGGTGAGGATGGTGGAGGAGCGCGGCGGACGCGTGCTGTGGACCGGGCGCGCCGCTCATCTTCTGATCGGCGACGAGGCGGATCGATGGGATGCCGTCGCGCTGGTGGAATATCCGAGCTCCCAGGCATTTCTGGAAATGGGGATGAGCCGGGAGTATCAGGAGATTCACGCGCATCGCGAGGCGGGCCTCGAACGCACCGTGCTCATCGCATGCCGCCCGCTCGGCGCGATCTGATCCGATGGGCCGACGAATCCTCTTTATAACCACCGACCAGCAGCGCTACGACGCGCTTGGATGCAACGGCGGAAAAATCGCGCGCACCCCGGTCGCCGACTCGCTCTCGGCGCGCGGATTGAACTTCCGCCGCGCCTACAATCAGAACACCGTCTGCATGCCCGCCCGCTCCACGATCATCACCGGCCAGTACCCGCGCACTCACGGCGTCTTTGCCAACGGCGTCCCGCTCCCGCCCGACGCACCCAGCATCGCCGGATGGCTCAATTCCATGGCCGGCTACCGCACCGCGCTCATCGGCAAGGCTCATTTCGAGCCGATGTTCGATCCGGCGGGGCGATGGTTTGAAAACCGGATGGCCGACGAGGGAAGCACCGGGCCGTACCGCGGCTTCGAGCACATGGAACTGGCGATGCACGGGCCGATGGGCCGATGGCACTACACGAAATGGCTCAGGGACAATTTCCCGTCAGAGGTCGGCGGATTCGCCACGATGCTCACCGCGCGTTCCGCCGGCGACACCGGCGCACCGGAAGTCGCCTACAACCCCGTGCCGCGTGAACACTATCACACCGACTGGGTCGCCGATCGCACCATCGCCTATCTCGATTCGCTGGCGCCCGACGACAACTGGTTCGTGTGGATGAGCTTCCCCGATCCGCACCATCCGTGGGATCCCCCCGCAAGCGAGTCCCGGCGCATCAAATGGCGCGACCTCGATCTGCCGCCGGGGCATCCGGGCACTCCCGACAAAATCGAAGCGATACTCGCTCAAAAGCCGCGCCACTGGCTTGAATGGTACCGCGGGGAGTTCCGCAACGACGAAGGCTGCGCGATGTCCTTCATCCCGTGCCGCATGACCCACGACCAGGTCCGCGAGATCAACGCGCTTGTCCACGTCGAGAACGAACTGATCGATGAAGCCTGCGGTCGCGTGCTCCGCAAGATCGCCGAGCGCGGATGGGACCAGACCACCGACATCTTCTTCACCACCGATCACGGCGAACTCCAGGGCGATTTCGGCCTGATGTTCAAGGGTCCGTATCACGTCGACGCATTGATGAGGGTGCCGCTCATCTGGCGCCCCGCCCCATCCGCCGCAATCGCCCCCGCCGAGATTGTCGAACCCGTAGGTCACATCGACCTCGCATCGACCTTCTGCCAAATCGCCGCCATCGCCCCTCCGCCATGGATCCAGGGCACGCCTCTGCCCACCGCGCCGGGTTCGGGACGCGAACGCGCGATCACCGAATGGGACAGCCAGTTCGCGCAGATCGGGATGCATCTGCGGTCGATCTATCGCGACGGTTGGCTATGCACCGTGTACGAGAAGTCCACGCGCGACATCGGCTTCGATCTCGCGCCCGTTTACCAGACGCTCCGCCAGAACCGACCGCTGCCTGACATCCGCTACGACGGAACCGAAGGCGAGCTGTACAACCTCGTCGAGGATCCTTTGCAATGGCGAAATCTGTGGAATGACGCCGGCTATGCGCGAATCAAGTCCGACCTGATCGCGGATCTCTACGACCATGTGCCGAAGCCGCGCACGCCGATGCTGACGGTGGACGCGCCCGCCTGATTTCTCAGGTCTATTCCAGCACGACCGGGTCGCCCGCCTTCACGGTCCCGGGCTGCGCCACCGTCGCGTACAGGCCGACGTTCTGCTCCGCGTGCTTCACGATCGTGCGAAGGACCGAAGAGTCCTTGGGCAGTTCGCCCTGCTCCAGCGTCGGCATCACGCACCGCACCGTCGGCATCTCGATCTTAAGCCTCATCTCGCCGATCCTGACGATGCGTCCGCTCCAGGTGGTCTCTTCGAATCCGCGCACCTTGTCGTTGCTCTTTATCAGGAAATTGGGCCGAAACCGGCGCGCATCGAAGTTCGCCCCGGGGTTGAGACGCGAAAGCTCCGCCAGCGATGCCGTGGTCAACACATGAATCGGAAAAACGTCGAAGTACGTCCCGAGCGGAGACGTGAACTCCAGAATCTCCGCCGGAAACATCGTCAGATCCGGAATCGGTTCGTCCTTCACCCGTCCGAATATCTCGCGCAGCTCGGCCATCATGTCGGGGTTGTCAGGAGCGGAGCGGCGGTAAAAGTCGCGATTCTCGACCGGTTGAATCGGCCATAGTGTCACCGGTCTGCCGATAAGTTCCGAAAGCCGCGCGGCAGCTCTTTTGTCGTCGGACAGGAGCTTCTCTCCATCGGGGAAGGTGATTTCCGCGACCGGAACTCCCTTTGCGTCCGGCTCGGAAACATAACTGGCGCGGCATCGCATCAGGTGGGGCAGTTTCTTGGCGCCGCGAATCTCGCCCGCCTTTTCGTCGCGAATCGCCCATCCCCGATCGCCCGCAACCCCGAGCACGCCGACCCGGCACGAAGCGATCTTCTCGCCTCCCATCGACTTGACCGGGTAACGCCAGATTTCCTCGACCGAACCAACAACTTCCATTGCATTTCACCAGCTTTCAGGGCCCATACGCCCGGACCCGGGCGGCCGCAAGCGCCGCTTTTCGCTGCACTAGAGGCGCCACTTCCTTCAGCGGTTCCATCGCTTCTCGAACACCGTCGCGCCGTCGCGCGAGATTCGCGCCGTCAGAGTCATCGCATCGCGCGAAATCAGGCTCGTGGTCGCGACCTCTATCTCGCCGATAACGGGAGCGCACACCCTAATCCGCGTGTTGCCCTTTACGGTGGCGCCGTCGGGCCGCGAGGCCGCAACCCGGGCGGAAGCCACATGATCGACTTCTATCTCACCTCCCTGCGGCAGCGGAAATCCGTTCTTTTCGCCCGTGGTCACCGCCACCTCGCCCGCGGCAAGATTCCTCTCGATCGTCCACATCGGGCGTAACGGCGACGGCGGCGGAGGCTCGGGACGCCGCAGCCGGGGCGCATCGAGCGGCTTCGGATCCGGCGGCACGACGGGAAGCTGAATACAGCTTGCGCGCCGCCCTCCGAAGAACAGTCTGATCTCGGGATTGGTTCGCGTCGGCCATAGCCTTGGAAAATCTCCGCACGACACGCTCACGCGAATACGGTTCCCCCTGGGCACCTGGTAAGAGGTTGACCACAATGGAACCTTGAACTCGCAAACTTCGCCGGCCCGGACCGGCTCCGGCCGCTCCAAAGAATTGCGGCAGTCCGCGCGCAGCCATCCCGTGCTGATCAGCGATGAGCGACCCGCCGGATCCACGTCGCAGAGCTTCACCACGATATTGACATCGCCGCCGCTCTTCACTTCGGCAAAGACCGTGGCCTGCGGCGCCCCCGATATCTCGAGGTCTTCGGCAAGCGGCTCGGAGGTGTAGGTCAGGGATTCGATGTCGTCCTCGCCCTGGTCAAGCGGCATCCCGATTCCCAATCCCATCGGGTCCCACAGTCCCGCCGCCGTGCCGACGGTTGGATTGGCGACATACGATTCTCCCTGTTCCTCGCGCGATGCGGCAGCGCCGAGCGATCCGGCCGCGCCCATGTACATCGCCTGCATTCGCGTCCGCGCGATTGGCCATTCCCGCTCGCATCGCCAGACGTTCGCGCGCTGGACGTTGATCAGCACCGGCGGCTCTTCGGCGATCCCGTTTTTCTCTCCGCGCAGCCAGTGATCGAACCATCGCTTCATCTCGTCCAGGTAGTCCAGCGGTTCATTGGGAGCGGTTGCGGGCAGCGTATGCATCCAGGGACCCATCCATAGCTTCTTCGCGCAGCGAAGCCGCGCGTACACCGACGCCATCGCCTCGGGAAAGATGTCTCGCCATCCGCCGATGATGAACGTCGGAGCGGTAATCTTCGCCGGGTCCACCGCTTTTGCCTGCCAGTATTCGTCGTGAGCCGGATGCTCGGGCCATGGGAGGATGTAGGGCTCGCTGCTTTCGAGCCGCTCCTTCCACGCCTTCTGCCATTCACCTGCGACGTCCGCGTTCGTCGGCGGCATCAGGTTCATCGCCAGCATGAACGATCCCCATGCTCCGTAGCCGCCAAGGCACGTGGCGCATCCGCCCGGATAAAGGTAGTCGTGGTAGATGTCCGCGCTGCCCTGAATTGGGACGATGGCGCGCAGATGGGGAGGGTTTTCGGCCGCCACCTTCAGCGAGGATATCCCCCCATACGAAAGCCCCCACATCCCGACGTTCCCGTCGCACCACGGCTGCCGCGCGATCCATTCGATCGCCTCCGCGCCGTCGCGCCCCTCGCCGCGATCCATCGCCCGCCATGCCACTCCGCTCGACCCTCCCAGTCCGCGAAAATCGATCAGCAGATGGGCGTAGCCGTTGGCCGCGAAGTAGCGCCGCGGCGCCTCGTTCATCGCGCCCATGAAGTCGTCCTTGTGATACGGATAGAAGCTCATCAGCGCCGGAAAGGGACCCGGACCCGCCGGGCGATAAAGATCCGCCGACAATACCGCGCCATCGCTTAGCGGGATCCGCAGATTGCGTTCGATAACGATACCGTTCGATTCCATGGGCAACCTCCAAGCCGGTGGGACAAACCAAGCGGGCCTTGCGCTTACTTGGCACCGATCGGCGGATGGTGGCAAGCGCAATCGTGTCTTGCTCCTGCGGACTCTCTGTCGCTAGATTGTCGCCATGCGGAAAGCCGCCGTCGGCTCCGTCCTGGCCTTCACCGCCGCATTGCTCGTCTTCTCTCCCGCATCCGCCACGGACTCGCTGCCGCTCAAGCTCCTGGTGCTGCCGAGCCCGGGTTCTCCCGAAATCTTCCGGGGCGGCGGTGCCACCCATGTCGCCTACGAACTCCTGTTGGCCAACTTCACCGAACACACCATCCGGATCGATTCGCTCGATATTGCACCCGCTCAGCCGGACAACCGGGCGCAGAGACTTTCCTTCGGGTCAAAGCAGCTCAGGCCGATGTTCAGCACGACCGCAGGCCAATACCTGAAGCCGCAGGCCCCCGTCCTGAAGCCCGCCGAATCCGGCATCATCTTTTTGTTCCTTGACGATCCTTCCTTCTCTCCGTGGAACAACACCCTTACGATCGTCGCGGTCGGAAGGCCCAACTCGCGACAGACCATCACGGTGCAAAGCCGCCCATCCCAAACCAAACCCGTGGTCATCGGCTCGCCCCTGCGCGGCAGGAACTGGTGGACTCCCAACGGCCCCGCCAACGATTCGATCCATCGCCGCGCAGTCGTCGCCGTCGGCAACCATTTGGGACTTCCCGAACGCTTCGCCGTCGATTGGGTTCGGGTCGGCGCCGACGGCGACACCTACAGGGGCGCCGAATCCGACAATCGCAGTTATCATTGCTACAACGCCGAAATCCTGGCGGTGGCCGACGGCACGGTGCTCGCCGTCAAGGATGGAATTCCCGAGAACGTCCCCCACTCGCCCACGATGGCGGTGCCGATCACGATGGAGACCATCGGCGGCAACTACGTTCTCGAGGATATCGGCAACGGGCAATATGCGTTCTATGCGCACATGATTCCGGGAACCGTCGCGGTGAAAAAGGGCGACCGGGTCAAACGCGGTCAGTCGCTGGGCAGGCTCGGCAATTCCGGAAACTCCTCGGAGCCCCACCTGCATTTCCATATCTGCGATGCGCCCGATCCGCTGCTGTCCAACGGACTGCCGTTCGAGATCGATCATTTCATCCGCTACGACTACAAGCTCGAGACCAGGGACGACCATCCGGTGAAGTTCGAAATCGGGGCGCCCCATGAAGTGACCAATGAGATCTTCATGAATCGCGACCTCGCCGAGTTCACCCACTGATCCACCGGTTTGTCCCGAAATTCCCGGCCCGGGTTCGCTCCAAATCTCCGCCTGCTTCACGGCCGCGATTGGACAATTCCCGCGCGCCGCAAGTAGAAAAGGAACATGCCTCTCAATTCCTCGATCGTCGGAGCCGCGGGCGATTGGCTCGCAAGCGAGATCGATGCGCGATGGGCGATGGCGTATGCGGCGGCGCTCGGCGACACGATCCGCTGCTACTTCGACACCCTCGACCCGCGCGGAATCGTTGCTCATCCGATGTTCCCCGTGTGCTTCGAATGGCCGGTGATCGTTGCGATGCGCTCGATGTTCGATCGGACGGGGCTCAGTGACGATGAAGCCCGCCGCGGGGTTCATGCCTCGCACGACCTCGTCATCCATCGCCATATCAGGCCGCCCGAGCGCCTGCGATCGCGCGCCTTCGTCGCCGCGGTCGAGCAGCGCAAGCCCGGGGCATTTCAGCTCACGAGGCTCGAGACGGTCGATGAACGCGGCGCGCCGGTCTGCACCACATGCTACGGATCGATTTATCGCGACGTAGCCGTGGAGGGCGGGGACCGAATCGCGGCCGATCCTCCGGATGCGCCGGCGCCGATTGAAGGCAAATCCGTTTTGGAGATTCCGATACCAATTGCGGCGGGACTCGCGCACGTTTACACGGAATGCGCGCGAATCTTCAATCCCATTCATACCGATGCCGCCGTGGCACATCGCGCCGGCCTGCCCGCGATCATCCTGCACGGAACCGCAACCCTGGCCCTCGCCGTCTCCAGGATCATCGATACCTGCGGCGGCGACCCCTCCCGGGTCAGAAGGATTGCGGGGAGATTCAGCGCGATGGTTATGATGCCGTCGGAGATCGTGCTGCGAATCCTCGCGCGCGATCCCGCCGGTGACGGATTGAGAATTCATTTCGATGTGCTCAACGATGGCGGAGCGGCGGCGGTTCGCTCCGGCATGATCATTCTTGACGATGGAGATTCGCGGTGAAGGTCAGAGCAGCAGTCGCAACCAAACCCGGAGCGCCTCTCGAAATCACGACGGTCGATCTCGAGGGACCCAGGGCGGGAGAAGTTCTGGTCGAAATCAAGGCCACCGGCGTTTGCCATACCGATGCCTACACGCTGTCGGGCCGGGACCCCGAAGGACTGTTCCCCTCGATTCTCGGCCATGAGGGCGCCGGCGTGGTCGTGGACCTCGGCCCGGGCGTCACCACGCTCAAAAAAGGCGATCACGTCATCCCGCTCTACATCCCCGAATGCCGCAACTGTCCCGCCTGCCTCTCAGGCAGGACCAACCTCTGCACGGCGATTCGTGAGACGCAGGGCAAGGGCCTGATGCCCGACGGCACCAGCCGCTTCTCCCAATCCGGAAGGATGATCCATCACTACATGGGCACTTCGACCTTCGCCAATTACACCGTCGTGCCCGAGATCGCGCTTGCCAAGGTGCGCGACGACGCGCCTTTCGACAAGATCTGTTACATCGGATGCGGCGTCACGACCGGCATCGGCGCCGTAATCAACACCGCGAAAGTCCAGCCCGGCGATCGCGTGGTAGTGTTCGGGGTGGGCGGAATCGGCCTCAACGTCATCCAGGGAGCGCGGATGGCAGGCGCTGCGATGATCGTCGCGATCGACCTGAACCCGGCGCGAGAGCCGATCGCGCGCAAGTTCGGCGCCACCCATTTCGTCAATCCTTCCGAGGTCGAGGGCGACCTCGTCCCCTTTATCGTTGACCTGACCAAGGGCGGTGCCGACTTTTCCTTCGAATGCGTCGGCAACGTGAAGTTAATGCGCCAGGCGCTCGAGTGCTGCCATCGCGGATGGGGCACCTCGGTAATAATCGGCGTCGCCGGCGCCGGCGAGGAAATCTCCACCCGCCCCTTCCAGCTCGTCACCGGCCGCACCTGGAAGGGGACCGCGTTCGGCGGTGCGCGCGGCCGCCGCGATGTGCCGAAGATCGTGGATTGGTACATGGACGGCCGCATCAACATCGACGACCTCATCACCCACACGATGCCGCTCGAGCGCATCAACGAGGCCTTTGACCTGATGCATGCGGGAAAATCGATTCGGAGCGTCGTCACGTTCTGAAAACGATGCGAAAGAGGCGAAGGGTTCTGGTCGCGGCGATGAGCGCGCTGGTGCTTGTGGGATGCTGGCCGTTTCATCGCGGCCCCTCCCCGCAGGAAAAGCTCTACCAGGCGCTGAGCCGCGGCAACTCCGCCGAAGCAAGCCAGATCTGGATGGGGATGAGCGAGGAGGACAAGACCCTATGGATGCAGGGGCGCGGATTCTCCCCGAACCCGTCCGCCGACGACATCAAGGATCGAATCGCCCAGCATTACCGGCAATCCACCACCGCCGCCGGCGGCTCGCAGACGATCGAATCTCCCAACAGCTACTTCGGGGGACTCGAACAACTGCAGCAATCCGGCGTATCCGCGGGCGCGCAAGCCCCCGCCTCCCCGACAACGAAGTGAGAGATTTCGACGATGGATTTTTCGTTTTCTTCCGAACAGCAACTCCTTAAGTCCACCCTCAGCGAGTTCGCGCGCCGTGAGCTCTTGCCGTCCTATCAAGCGCGCGACCGCGATGAAGACCTGCCGCCTGCGCTTGTCCGAAAGCTCGGTGAGCTGGGCGTGCTCGCCCCGATGGCCGATCCGAAGCATGGCGGCGCGGGCCTGGACTACGTATCCCTGGGAATTGCGCACGAAGAGATAGCGCGCGGCGATTTCAATGCCGCCTACGTGCTTCTGCTCGCCGCGCTGGTCGGCGCCATCGTCTCCCGAAACGGCGACGAGCGGCAGAAATCCGCCTTTCTCCCTCCCATCTGCAGCGGCGAAATCATCTCCGCTCTCGCGGTAACCGAGCCCGGCGGAGGCTCCGATGCGGCCCATGTGAAGCTGCAGGCGCGCCGCGAAGGCGATCACTATATCCTCGATGGCGAGAAAACCTCGATCTCGTTCTCCTCGTCGGCGGCAACCGCGCTGGTAATGGCCCGGACCGGCACGGTCGAACAGGGCGCGCGCGGCGTCAGCGCCTTCTATGTCGATCTCAACTCGCCCGGCGTAACGCGCACCCGCTTTCGTGACCTCGGCTCGCGCGCCATCGGCCGCGGCTCGCTCTTCTTCGATTCCGTTCGCGTTCCCTTGGGCTCGCGCATCGGGCCGGAGGGGGCGGGCTTCGTGCAGGTGATGCAGGGGTTTGATTTCAGCCGCGCCCTTATCGGCCTCATGTGCATCGGCGCCGCCGAACAGAGCGTCGAGGAAACCTGCACCTGGGTCGCGGAACGTCAGGCGTTCGGAGGATCCCTCGCCCGCTTCGAAGGCGTCTCCTTTCCCCTGGCTGAGGCAGCCGTCGAACTGCGCGCCGCGCGCCTTCTCTGCTACGAGGCGCTATGGCTTCGCGATCGCGGACAGCCGCACGGATGGGTCTCCGCGGGAGCGAAATGGCTCGCCCCCGAATTGTGCGCCCGCGTCCTCCATCAATGCCTTCTCCTCCATGGCCATATGGGCTTCAGCCTCGATTTGCCCCATCAACAGCGCATGCGCGATGTGATCGGTCTCGAAATCGGGGACGGCACGGCCCAGATAATGAAGCTGCTGGTAGCCCGGGAGATCATCGGCAAAGTCGCCCGCGGCTACTGAATTTCAACCCGATGTTCAGGCGAATGCATCAATCGGAAACAAGCCATTATTGACCGGGCGGACAGCGGTGGCTATTTTCAATCGATGTCTCCGGATCGGACTTCCATTGAGAAAATCATCCTCGCTGAGCCGCGCGGATTCTGCGCCGGCGTCGATCGCGCGGTCGAAGCGGTGCGCGGCGCCCTGCGCGCTTACGGGCGCCCTCTCTATGTGCGCCATCAGATCGTCCACAACCGTTTTGTCCTCGAAGCGCTTGAAAGAGAGGGCGCGATCTTCGTGGAGAGCCTCGACGAAGTCCCCGAAGGCCAGCGCGTCATCTTCAGCGCTCATGGAGTCGCGCCCAGCGAATGGGATCGCGCAAAGGAGCGCCACCTCCGGGTCATCGATGCCACCTGCCCGCTCGTCACCAAGGTCCACCTCGAGGTCGAGCGCTATGCGGCCGAAGGCCGCACCGTGATCCTTGTCGGCCATGCCGGCCACGAAGAAGTGAAGGGAACACTCGGCGTTGCGCCCGGCAAGGTCGTGCTCGTGGGCAGCGTCGAAGAGGCCCGAAAACTTGAGATCTTCGACCCCGACCGGGTGGCCGCCGTCACCCAGACCACGCTCAGCGTCGATGACACCCGCGAAATCATGGAGACCCTCAAGGAGCGGTTTCCCGCCCTGCTGACGCCCAAGACCGATGACATCTGCTACGCCACTCAGAACCGCCAGAATGCGGTCAAGGAGCTGGTTTCGGTCACGGATGCGGTTTTGGTGGTCGGATCGCGCCAGAGTTCCAATGCCAATCGCCTCGTCGAAGTGGCGCGCCAGCGCGGCGCCCGCGCCTTTCTGGTCGATTCGATCGCCGATGTCGAGGATTCGATGCTGTCCGGAGTCAGGGCCCTCGGCCTGACTGCGAGCGCATCGTCGCCCGAATGGCTGGTCGAGGAGATTATCGGGGCGTTTAAAAGCCGCGGGGCCAGGGTCGAGCTTCTAAGCGTCGCCAAGGAACGGGTCCATTTCCCGCTCCCGATGCCCGCCGACTGATCGGTCGAAATCGGCCCCCTTTTGAAACCGCCGCCGGCTGCGGTGCGCCCCTCGCCTTGACAATTCCCCGAGCTTGCTCGAAAACTCATCGGGCGGCTCCCCGCCAAACCATCTAAGGAAGAGGCTCCGATGCGAAGAGCGATCGCACACGCGCTGATCATTGCGACATTGCTATGCATACCGTTGCTCAGCGGGTGCCAGTCAGAATCCAAGAAACATCTTTACAAGGCCGAGGATCTGTTCGAGAAGCGCGACCTCGAAGGCGCCAAAAAGGAACTCCTCCTCGCCATCCAGGCCGACCCCAACAACGTCGATGCGCACAAGTCGCTGGCCCATATCGATGAATTCCTCGGCGACCAGGAAGGAGCGGCCAAGGAATACGAGGCCGCTTCCGCCCTCGATCCCAGCGACCAGAAGATCATGCAGAAAGCCCGGATGTATCGGGCGATCCAGGAGATGATCAACAACGCGAGCAAGGCCGTCGATCAGGTGAAGTCCGGCGATGCCGAAGGCGGGATGCGCGCGCTCAAGGATGCGCTGGTCGCGAGCAAGAGCAAGTTCCTGCGCGACAAGACCGTCAGCTATATCAAGGAAGCCATCCCCATCATCGTCCAGCAAGCCGACCAGCAGGTTAAGGACAAGAAATACGCCGACGCCATCAAATCCTACGATCAGGCGATTCGCGGCTACATGATGATCGCCGAGGCAAGCGGCAACCATAAGCTCGACCCCGCCGCCGACTCGATCCTCCATTCCGCCAACGAAGCCGCCAAGGATGCCGGCACGCCCGATGCCACCTTCAAACTGCTCAACGACATCCTCACCGTCGATCCCGACAACAAGACCGCCAACATGGAGCTGGCGCAGGTCTATCTCAGGCGCAATCCTCCCGACTACGACACGGCGGCCGACCTCGAGGAACGCGCCGGCGCGTCGGATGCCGACGTGAAGAAGCTGCGCGACGAGGCCAAGCACCATCGCAAGGGCTAGTCGCAGAAAAACCCGGCGCACCGGGCGAACCGGAACCCTGCGGCTCGGCAAGCCCGAGCCGCAGCGCAAAAGGCCGATCCTCCTTCGACGGCGAACCTATATCGCCGTCGAAGGACCAATCGGCGTCGGAAAAACCACTCTCGCCCAGGCCCTGGGCCGCGAACTCAACGCGCGGCTCGTGCTCGAGGATTCCGATCACAATCCCTTTCTGCCCCAGTTTTACGAAGATCCCGACAAGTACGCCTTCCCCGCCCAGCTATACTTCCTGCTCACCCGCTACAATCAGCAGCGCGAGCTGCTCCAGCAGGACCTGTTTTCGCAGATGACCGTGGCGGACTACCTTTTTGCCAAGGATCGGATCTTCGCCACGCTCAATCTCTCCGAGGATGAACTCAAGCTCTACGACGGGGTCTACCAGCTTTTGAACGCGGAGATGGCGAAGCCGGACCTGGTCGTCTATGTCAGCGCCCGGGTCGAGGTGCTCGCCGATCGGCTGCGCAAACGCAACCGCGCCTTCGAACGCGATATCAGCTTCGAATATCTCGAACGCGTCTCCGCCGCCTACCGCGACTTCTTCTTCTACTACGACGAGGCTCCGCTGCTCGTCGTGGACACCTCCGAAATCGATTTCGTCGCCAACCCCGAGGATCTCGCCGACCTGGTGCGAGAGATCAACAACGCGGGCGAAGGCACCCAGCATTTCGTCCCGCGAAAAACCTGACCCTTCCTACCGATCAGGAGCCGCCCGCCGCCCGCTCGATTTCGCGCGCCAGTCGGAAATCCTTTTCCGTGATCCCGCCCTCGCTGTGCGTCGAACAGCTCATCGTCACCCGCGTGTAGTTGATCGTTATGTCGGGATGATGGTCGGCGGCTTCGGCCTTCTCCGCCACGCGGTTCACGAATCCGATCGCATCCATGAACTCCTTGAATCGGTACATCTTGCGGATCGAGTCCCCCTGCCTCTCCCATCCGGGCAGTGTCTTGAGATTCTCGGTCACCTGCGCGTCGCTCAGCTTCGCCATCGCGCTCTCCCTCCGTGACGGACCTGTTTCGATGGCACGATCATAGTCGGCGGGCGCGCACTGTTGCCATTCGATTAACGGCGCGCGCTCCCCTGTGGTAATAAGGAGGAAAAGATCGAGCGACACAGAGGAACCATCACGATGGCCAACAAGATCCTGACCGAAGAGGTCCTCAAGCAGGTCGGCAAGGCTGGAGAGCCGCGCACCTACGAGGTCGAACGCGGCGCCATCCGCCGCTTTGCCGAAGCGATCGGCGATCCGAACCCGCTCTTCAACGACGAGCAGAAGGCGCGCAAGACCCGGTTCGGCGGGATGATCGCGCCGCCGACTTTCTGCCGCTCCCTCGGCTCGCCCATCCCCGAAGTCCGCCTCCCCGCACTCGGCGATTCTTTTCGCGGCCTCGATGGCGGTTCGGAGTGGGAGTACTTCGAGCCCATCCGCCCCGGCGATCGCATCACCGTCCAGACGCGGCTCGTCGAACTTAAGGAGTCGGAAGGCCGCCTCGGCCCGATGGTGTTCATCACGATGGAGACGACGTACACGAACCAGTTCGGCGAGGTGTGCGTGACCCAGCGGTCCACCGGAATTCGCTATTAGGATGGAGGCATCGCCTGCGATGGCAAAGCAGATTTATTTCGAGGACGTCGAAGTAGGAACGGAGATCGGGCCGCTGGAAAAGAACCCGACGACCCAGCAGCTCGTCAAGTATGCGGGCGCATCGGGAGACTTCTACCAGATCCACTACGACAAGGATTTCGCGCTCGCCAACAAACTGCCCGGAGTCATCCTGCACGGCGCGCTCAAGAACGGTTTCCTTGCGCAGTTGATGACGGATTTCGCGGGGACGGAAGGATGGCTGCGCAAGCTCGCGGTGCAGTATCGCGGGATGGATCAGCCGGGTTCCAAGGTCGTATGCCGCGGCAAGGTGGTCAGGAAGTACCACGAAAACGACCAACATCTGGTTGATTGCGAGATCTGGCTTGAAAACGCCAAGGGCGAAAAAACCACTCCCGGCACCGCCACCGTCGTCCTTCCCGCCCGGCACAGCCATTGACCTCTCCAACCGTGCCCATCCGGCGAGAATATCCGCCGCGCTCGCTCCACGCCGCCGATCTCGGCGGCGTGGACCCCAACTATCGGCGCGTGCTCACCCGCCTCCTTGCGGCGCACGCGATGGCGGAGAAGCTCACCGCGCTCGGCTACCAGCGCGCGCTCGAAACCGTCGACAATCCCGCCATCCTCCCGATCATCGAGAAAAACTTCCGCGAGGAGCGAAAACACGCGCGCCTCGTGTACCGCGCGCTCGAAGAACTCGGGCTCGGAGAGAAGCAGGCCGATCGCATGATGATCACCGTCGTCAGATCGCCCTCGTTCGAGGCACCTATCCATTTCGCGCAGGAGGCCTCGGGCGAACTCGACCTCCTGATGGCCTCGATCGCGCTCGATGCGACCGGGCTCGTCATGATCGGCGTCAACTACCGCGACTCCAGCTACGCGCCCCACGCCGAGGCCGCCGAGATCATCCTGGAAGAGGAAGCGGACCACGACGTGTTCGCGGCCGAGCAGCTCGGCCGCGCCGTCGAGCGCTTCGGCCCCGAGCCGGTCAACGATGCGCTGCGCAAGTGGATGCCGCGCGCGGTCAACTTCTTCGGTCCGCCCGGCAGCGGCTTCACCTACGATTGCATCCGTTACGGCCTCAAATCGCGCGACAACCAGGAACTGGCGGATTTGTTTCTCGCGATGATCGAGAAGCGATGCGAGCAGCTCGGGCTGGCGCTGCCTGAGATGACTCGCGACTACCCCCGCAAGCTCGCGCATCCATCGTGATCTTTTTCCTTGAACTGCCTCGAACCGGCGGCCATAATTAAAGCCAACGGGCGTCAAGTCGCCCCAAATCGAAAGGAGTCACCGGACCCTAGCGGAAGGAAACCAGGAACGGAGAGTAGCGCCAGGACTCACTTGTCGTGAGTTGACGAGGTGGAAGCTTATCGAAAGACTCGGCGGATGGCTTCCCGGTGCCACGATCGTTAGAGGCGAACAAACCGCGCGGGCGACCGCGCGACAAAAACCGCCTCATGTGGCGGAACCAGGGTTCCGATTCATTCCCTAAACTCTCCCTCTGAATCTTTTGTCCCGTCGCTCCGGATGCGCGGCAGCGTCCGAGACCGCGGCGGCGTGCGCGCACGCGGCGCGATCCGCAAATTCCGTCCGAGACTCCGGAAGGAGCAAGTGATGGTGTGTTCGCAAGGGAGGAAAGGGGGCGTGGAAACCCACCGTATCGCCCCGGAGGGGATTCGGCCATGTGCGGAATAATGGGTTATGTGGGCGGCAACGATGCCTGTCCGATCCTGATCGAGGGACTCAGACGGCTCGAATATCGCGGCTATGATTCCGCCGGCGTCGCCACTCTCTTTCAGAACGGCAGGCTCGAGATCCGCCGCGCAAAGGGCAAACTCGACAACCTCTGCCGGCGCCTCGCCGCCGACCCTCTCGCCGGCAGCATCGGGATTGGCCATACGCGATGGGCTACGCACGGGCGCCCCTCCGATGAAAACGCCCATCCCCACAAGGCGGGGCCCGTTGCCGTAATCCACAACGGAATCGTCGAAAACTATCTCGAACTGCGCGGACAGTTGCTCGCCCGCGGGCATACGCTCAAGTCCGAAACCGACACCGAACTCATCTCCCATCTGATCGAGGAACGGTTGAAGGAAGGGATGCCGCTGACGGAAGCCGTGCGGCGCGCCGTCGGCACTCTGCGCGGATCCTTTTCGATCGTCGTGCTTTCCGAAACCGAACCCGGAAAACTTGTCGCCGCAAAAACCGCCACTCCGCTCGTTATCGGCCTCGGCGAGGGAGAAAACTTCGTCGCCTCCGACATCCCCGCCCTTCTGGAGCATACGCGAATGACGATGGTGCTCGAGGACGGGGAACTTGCCGAGATCTCCGCCGATGCCGTCAACGTCATGAAGTTCGACGGCACGCCCATAAGCCGCCCCGCGCGGCGAATCGAATGGGATGCGGTTGCGGCGACCAAGGCCGGCTTCAAACACTACCTGCGAAAGGAAATCGCCGAGCAGCCGCAGGCGTGGATCGACACGATGGCGGGCCGGGCGACCGCCGGCTCCCCCACCGTCACCTTCGAAGGCGACCTCCTCCCCGCCGGCGGCCCCGGATCGGTCGGGAGAATCGTGATGCTTGGAGCGGGCGCTTCGTGGATCACGGCGCAGGTCGGCAAGTTCATGATCGAGGACCTGACCGGCATTCCGGTCGAGGTCGATTACTCCGCGGAGTTCCGCTATCGCCGCCCGCCGATCGACAACCGCACGATGATCATCGCGGTATCGCAGTCGGGAGAGACCGCCGACACTCTGGCGGCGATGGAAGAGGGGCGGCGCACGGGATCCCATCTGCTCGCGCTCACCAACACGGTCGATTCGTCGATCGCGCGCAAGGCCGACGCGCAGCTATACACGCGATGCGGCCCGGAGATCAGCGTCACCACCACCAAGTGCTTCACCACCCAACTCGAATCCTACTACCTGTTCGCGGTTCACTTCGCGGCTCGCCTTGGACGGCTCAGTGACGCGCAGGCGGCAGAACTGCTCGCGCCCGCCTTCGCGATCCCCGGACAGATCGAGGAGATCTTCAAACTCGAGCCCGAGATCGAGAGAATCGCGCGCAAGTACGCGAAGGCATCCGACTTCCTCTACCTCGGCCGCGGAATCAACTACCCCATCGCGCTCGAAGGCGCTCTCAAGCTCAAGGAGATCTCCTACATCCACGCCGAAGGCTATTCCGCCGGCGAGATGAAGCACGGACCTATCGCGCTTATCGACGAGCGGATGCCCGTCGTCGTGATCATCCCGAACGATGACCTGTTCGAAAAATCGCTGTCGAACCTGCGCGAAGTCGAGTCCCGCAACGGCAGGATCATCGCCGTGACCGATCGCGCGACCGACGAACTGCGTGCCGTGGCCGAGGACGTGCTGGAAGTCCCGGCGACGAGCCGGATGCTGACTCCCGTGCTCATGAACATCCCGCTCCAGCTCCTCGCCTACCACATCGCCGTGGAGCGGGGGACCGATGTCGATCAGCCGCGCAACCTGGCCAAGTCGGTGACCGTCGAATGACGCATTAAAGGGAAATCGGTGGCGCGAGCCACCCGGCTCGCGAAGTGGGCCGCCCCCCGGTCCACTTCCACCGGTTCCCATTGTACGTTCTCCACCCCAAATTCCTGACTCGACTTGCCACGCGTGCGGCGCGCCGGTAGTCTTGGCGATGCGCAAATGAACCCCGCTCGCGACAACTCCGCGTTCTCCTTAGAGTCCCTCGGGCTCATTCTCGTAGTCGTAGTAATCACGGAGGCCATCGCGCCGTAGCGGGGATGGAATAAGACTGGTTTGAACCCCTGCCCGGCGAGATGGCCCGGCGGGGGTTCTTCTTTTTTTCCCGCCGCCCGTTCCACCCCGGCAGGGAGCCGATCCGAAAAAAGGAGAGACTCCCGTGAAACTCACCGGTGCCGAACTCATCGTCCGTATCCTCCAACTCAACGGCATCACCACCGTCGCCGGAATTCCCGGCGGCGCCAATCTTCCGCTCTACGATGCGCTCGGCAAAAGCTCGATTCGCCACGTGCTTACCCGCCATGAGCAGGGCGCGGGCTTCGTCGCGCAGGGGATGGCGCGGGTGAGCGGGCGCGCCTCCGTCTGCCTCGGCACCTCCGGTCCCGGCGCCACCAACCTGCTGACCGCAATCGCCGACGCCCGCCTCGATTCAATCCCCATCGTCGCCATCACCGGCCAGGTCCCCCGCGCGATGATCGGCACGGACGCCTTTCAGGAGATCGACACCTACGGCCTGACGATGCCGATAACCAAGCATAACTTCCTCGTGCGATCGGCCCGTGAACTCGCCGAAGTCGTTCCGCGCGCGATCAGTATCGCGATCTCCGGAAGACCCGGCCCCGTCGTCATCGATGTCCCCAAGGACGTCCAGACCGAAACCGCGGACCTCGACCGTCTGCCGCCTCCCGCCGATCCCGATCCGTATCCGCCGGTCGACGATGCCCTCGCGGCGCAAGCGGCGGCGATGATCAATCGGGCGAGGCGGCCGATGGCGATAGTCGGCGCCGGCGTCATCGCCGCTCGCGCCTGCGACGACTTGAGAAGCCTCATCGAGAAGGCCTCTGTTCCGACCGCTTCCACCCTGCTCGGACTCGGCGCGCTGCCCCATCACCATCCGCTGTTCCTCGGGATGGTTGGGATGCACGCGGCGCGGTTCACCAATCTGATGCTCGATGAATGCGATCTGCTGATCGCGATCGGGATGCGCTTCGACGACCGCGCGACCGGAAAGGCCGCCGAGTTCTGCCCGCGCGCGAGGATTCTTCATATCGACATCGACCCCAGCGAAATCGGCAAGATCAAGATGCCGAGCCTCGGGATCACCGCCGATGCGGGCGAGGCGTTGCGCGTGATATCGCCGATGGTGAACGCGGATGCGCGCGGCGAATGGATCGGCCTGATGAACAGGCTGCGCTCGCGCTATCCGTTGGTTGCTCCCGGTTCCGACGACCCGCTCCGCCCCTACGGACTCGTCCGCCACACCGCCGCGATTCTCCCCGAAGACGCGATCGTCGCCACCGACGTCGGACAGCATCAGATGTGGGTCGCGCAGGCATATCCGTTCACCCGGCCGCGACAGTGGCTCACCTCCGGGGGACTGGGAACGATGGGATTCGGATTGCCCGCCGCCATCGGCGCCGCGCTCGCCGAGCCCGGCCGCGCGGTTGTCTGCTTCAGCGGAGACGGCAGCCTGCTGATGAATCTGCAGGAACTGGCGACCGCGGCCGAGCAGAACGTCAACGTCAAGATCGTGCTGATGAACAACGCGCACCTGGGACTGGTCCGCCAGCAGCAGCATCTCTTTTACGGCCGCCGCTTTTGCGCATCGCGCTTCGATTCCCGCCCCGACTTCGCCGCGATCGCCCGCGCGTTCGGCGTCGATGCGATCGATCTCTCCGAAGCGCGCGATCCGCTGAGCGCGCTCAAGAAGGCCCTCACCGCGCCCGGACCGTCACTGGTCAATGTCCCGATCGCGCCGGACGAGATGGTTTATCCGATGGTGCCTCCGGGCGGCGCCAACCGCGACATGATCGACGGCGACTTCGATGAGCGCGAACTCGTTTGACACGATGCGTCCGCGGCGCGGCTTGACGGACCGATTCGGGCCGACGTACACGGGTTGCAGGGGAGACACACCGCGATGGCCGGATCAGGACCGCTTTCGGGAATAAAGGTTGTCGATCTGACGCGCTACCTCGCCGGACCCTTCTGCACCCAGATTCTCGGCGACTACGGCGCCGAAGTGATCAAGGTCGAACCGGTCGAAAACCCGCGCTCGGAACTCGGCGGGAACCAGGGCCGCGACACCTATTTCTTTCTCTCCTCCAACCGCTCCAAGAAGAGCGTCAGGATCGCCACCCGAAAGCCCGAAGGACACGCGGTCCTCCTGCGCCTAATCGACTCCGCCGACGTGCTGGTGGACAACTTCCGGCCGGGCGTGATGAAGGCGCTCGGGCTCGACTACGAGACGCTCTCCGCCCGCAACCCGCGGATCATCACCTGCAGCATCTCCGGCTTCGGCGCGAGCGGTCCGCTGCGCGATTTTCCCGGATTCGATCAGATCGCACAGGGGATGTCGGGGCTGATGAGCGTGACCGGCACCGCGCAGAGCGGCCCCACTCGCGTCGGAATCGCCATCTGCGACCTGCTGGGCGGAATCTTCTCCGCCCAGGGGATCCTGCTCGCGCTGGAGGCCCGCCATCGCACCGGCCGCGGCCAGCGCGTCGAGACCTCGCTCCTCGAATCGATCGTGAGCATCCTGAGCTGGTCGGCGGGAATCTATTTCGAAACCGGCAAGACCCCCGGCCCCGCCGGCAACCATCATCCCCTTTCCTCGCC
>Ga0070741_10005874_pt1 | contig 26819 bp, 24 predicted proteins | sample Coa_R1_4_FD_66440 | JGI IMG/M metagenome (GOLD analysis project Ga0070741, IMG submission 66440) | Surface soil microbial communities from Centralia Pennsylvania, which are recovering from an underground coalmine fire - Coalmine... | ecosystem: Environmental > Terrestrial > Soil > Unclassified ... | reverse complement strand
ATATCCATCCGGTAGATGTGGTCGGCGCCGAAAACCGCGACGAGGTCCGGCTGGAAGTCATCGATCAGGTTGAGGTTCTGGAAGATTGCGTCGGCGGTGCCCTGGTACCAGGTCTCGCCCAAACGCATCTGGGCGGGGACGGGGATGACGAAATGGTCGGGGAGCATGCCCCCGAACTGCCATCCGTCCTTCAGATGCTCAATAAGCGATTGCGAGCGCCATTGGACGAGGACATAGATGGCGTAGATGCCGGAGTTGACCAGGCTGGAGAGGACGAAGTCGATAATCCTGTATTTGCCACCGAAGGGCACCGCGGGTTTGGCGCGGTCCCGGGTGAGCGGGTGCAACCGGGTACCCGCGCCACCAGCCATCACCAACGCAAGCGTTCTCATTCGACCACCCGGGCGGGAGACTCACTTTCTGCTCTGGAGAGCAAGGGCGTGCCAAGTATAAGTGCCGACCTTTCGCGGTTAAAGCACCGGCAGGCCGGGAAATCGGCAAAAAGGTCCGGATTGGGTCGGCGATGCCTCAAAAGACGCAACTTTTGGGGAATCGATGCCACGGAAAACGGGCTCTAAAGTCGCCGCCATCCCCCTGAAGGCCTGATTTTACTGAATTTTCGGGATTGGCGCGACGTTTGCTCGGCTGGGGCATATGATTTGCTTGAAACATTTTCGAGGATCCTACGTCTAAGATGCCGAGGCGGACCATCTTGGGACGCCGGAAGCCTCCTATGTAACGAAGGGAGGGAGGAAAAAATGCAATCATCCACCGCGAAACAGGAAACCAGTGCCGGGACCGGACGCGGGATCGTTTATCGGACGACCTGTCAGAATCCGGGATGTGGCGTGACTTTCGATCTCCGAATCACCGCGGAGAATGCAGGCCTTTTGAGCGGATCGATGGCATGTCCGCGATGCCGCCGCCATGGAGGCTTTCTCAAGCCGCAGGGGCGGATCGGCGACAAGCTGTTCGCCGCCAAGCTGTTCTTCCGGATGACCGGAGTGGGTCCGACGGTCCGGGAGGATGAAGACCTTTTCGAGGAGTCCCGGTATTAAGGATCGATTGCGGATCGGCTAGACTGCGGGGCACGTCACCAGATCCGCAGCATCCATCAATGCACAGCGGGCCGCTCGATGAATCGAGCGGCCCGTGTGTTTTCCGGTCGTTTGAAGTGAGCGCGCAGGGCCGGTTCAGCCCGCCGCAGTAGGATCCGCCGAGACTCCCTGCAACCCCTGGATGCTGGGCCGCTCCAGCATCCGCTTGATCCATCCATCGACGTTCGCCCGGTTCGCGGAGGCATCGATCCCCAACTCGCCGAGGATCAGCAGCCTGGGAGCGAAGCCGACGTCGGCGACTGAAAACTCTCCGGCGAGAAACTGCTGTCCCTTGAGTTCGTTGTTCAGGTAGTCAAGCACGCGCTCCACACCCTGATGGAGGCGCTGGATTCGACCCTGATCGCGCTCGCTCTCCGGCTTGGAGACTTCGACGATCAATTGCCCGACCTGCGGGGTGAAAGAGGTGTCAGCGAAATCCTCGAACAGCCGGGCGCGCGAGCGCAGCGCGCTCGATCCTACGGGCGGAAGGACGGGGGGCTCGGGGTATTCGTCCTCGAGATACTCGTTGATGATGGTGGAGTCGTAGACCGCGGTATCGTCATCGACCAGCACCGGCACGCGTCCGAAGGGATTCAGGCGCAGGAACTCGGGGCGGCGATGCTCATTTTGGGTGAGATCGACGGTCACGAGGTCGTAGTTCAGACTCTTTTCGGCCAGCACGATCCGCACTTTCTGGCCGTAGGGGCAGGACAGGAAGTCGTAGAGTTTGATCATATCCGGCAAGTCCTTATTCGGCCGCGACCTGAAGCTTCAAGGAGGCTTCCACCTCCGCATCGAGCCTGATTGGGATGGAGAAGTCGCCCAGTTGCTTGATGGGCTCGGGCAGGATGATTTTGCGCCGTTCGATCTCGAAGCCCTTTTCGCGCAGGGCGCGTTCGATGTCGATATTGGTGACGGAGCCGAAGAGCTTGCCTTCCTCTCCGGCGCGGGCGGAGATGACGAGGGCGGAGGCCTCGAGCTTTTCCTTGAGGGCGGTCGCCTGGTTTTTCTGCCGCTCCCGCTTCATCATCGCCATCCGCTTTTGATGCTCGAATTCGCGGAGGTTCTTCTGGTTGGCCTCGACCGCGAGCCGGCGCGGGAGAAGGTAGTTGCGCGCAAAACCGGCGCGCACCTTGACCACATCGCCGGTCCTCCCCAGATTGGGTACGTCTTCGCTCAGAATTACCTGGACGTTCATAGCCTTATCCGCCTGCTGATCCTTTAGAGAAAGTCGCCGTAGTTGCCCGCCTCCTGGCTGGGCGGCTTGAGCCTGCGAAAGTCGATCCACATGTCAAAGATTCCCGCCAGACACACGACCAGCGAAACCACGGGCTGGACGATGGTGATGAAATAGATGACGGCGCGGACGATTGGGGGAACCGACAGCGCCTGAAAATAGAAGCCCATAATCGCGAGGCCCTGGCAGAAGTACACCAGCGCCACGCACAGAAAGCCGTTGAGCGCGATGTCGCTGATCGGCGCGACCGGTGCAAGCATCCCGAAGCCCATCGCGATAAGTCCCCATATCAGCCACTCCGGCGCCGACCATCGGACCAGATCGCCGAACAGCACATAGCTGAGCCGCTGCTTGCCGGCCCATCGCCAGAACACCCTGAGATTCAGCAGCACCGACAACGCGGCGAGCATCGCGGCAAGCGCGGGGCTGAGCCTGACGATGAGGTCGAGGACTTCGGACTGCGCCTGGGGAGGGACGGCATTCTGCATCCCGACCATCCGGTACATCTCCTGCCCGCGCGCCATCCCCGCCGCCAGCTCATTCTGCATCGCCTTAACGAGCGCGGCCGGCCCGCCCGCCATCGCGAGCGCGAGCACTGCGGTGGTCACCACCATCGCGGCAGCGGCGGCCAGCAGGATCGTCTCGAACTGGTAGCGCCGCTCGATCATCCAAGTCATGACCACGGTGCCGATGCCGAAGGTCGCGAGGTAGTTGGCGCCGGTGACCGCTCCGGTGCCCAAACCCGACGGGACGGACGACAGGGCGGCGACGAGGATTGCTGCGACCACGACGCAAGCGGCGGCGCGCAGGATGGCGGCAGTGCGGCCTGCGGCGAAGATGAGAATCGGCGCCGGCGCGAACATCATCGCGATAAACCCGACAAGCGGGATCGCACCACCGGCGAGAAAGAATGACCCGGACAGGGCTGCGGCGCGGATGCTGCCGATGATCGCCTTGCGCGTCATCTTCGGGCGTTCAGACTCCGAGAGTCGAGAACGGAAGCAGGGCGATCACTCGGGCCCGTTTGATCGCTATCGCAAGCTGGCGCTGATGCTTGGCGCAGTTGCCGGAGGTCCGGCTGGGCACGATCTTGCCGCCTTCGGTGATAAACCCCGACAGGGTTCGGACGTCCTTGTAGTCGACCTTGAGGGATTTGTCGGCGCAGAAGCGGCACACCTTTCGGCGGCCGCCCGACCGCCGCCGCATCCCCTGGCGCGGTTCGCCGGAGCGATCGCCCTCGGGGCGGGGCGCGCGTGCGCGAGCGGCATCCTCAGTGCGGGGCCGTTCGCTTGACTGATCGAGTTTTTCTTCGTCTGCCATTTCGTTTTCCTGAATTCATGGTTCGGGCCGGAGCATGACTCCCCTGGCCCGCCCATTCGAATCGACCGTCGCAGATTGTTGTCGAAACGGGGGTGGAGCCGGAGACGGTTCGGCGAGTCAGGGCCGGTCGCCGCCGTTCGAACCCAGTTCGCCCTCTTCGTGTTCCGCGATCATTTCTTCGGGCACATCGGGGGTTTCGGCCTTCTCCTGCTGGGCGGCAAGAGCGGCGGCGCGCGCCTCAGCGGCGGCTTTCGCTTCGGCGATTCGGCGGTTGCGCGCCTCGATCTCCTCGCGAACCCGAGCCGGGTCGGCGTCGGTCTCGAGCAGGACGGACATGTAGCGCAGAACGGCATCGGAGAGTTTGAGGTTTCTCTCCATTTCGTTCATGACCGCGCCTTCGGATACGTAGTCGAGCCTGACGTAAAAGCCGCGCCTTTCGCCCTTGATGCGGTAGGCGAGCTCGCGCGAACCCCATTCCTCGGTTTCGATGACCTCGCCGCCACCCTGGGTGACGATGTCATGGAAGCGGCGGATGGCGTCCTTGATTTGGGATTCGCCCTGGTCGGGGCGGAGAATAAAGATGGTTTCGTAGCGCCTCAACGCGCCAAATCCTCCTTATGGATTTAAGCCCCAAGTTGGAGCAAGGAGCAAAGAGACACCATAACATCGGAAATGAACGTCAAACAAGCAGTGATGGGACGGCTGGGGCGTTTTTCCCTCTTTCGGCCCCGTTTCGTAACATTTCCCTAAAGCGCAGGGCCGCCTGAACCCTTGAGATTGGCCGCCGACCTGTTAAGAGAAGTGCTGCGGTGAGTTAGAGAGGAGGAAGAGATTCGTGGCAAAATCAAAGGCGAAAAAGGCAACCGCGAGGAAACCCAAGGCAAAACCCCGCGCCAAGGCCGCATCCCGCAAGGTCGTTCCGAAGAAGCCCGCCCGCAAGGTCCCCGCGCGGCGTCCCGCCGCCGCGGAACCCAGGCTTCCAAGCTACGACCAGTTGCCGGTGAGGGCGGGCGCGCCGGACGGATCGGCGTGGGGCGTGTTTGGCGACCAGGACGAGGTCGGCACCATCAACCTGTTGTCACCGGACCGGGTGCGCGCCGCGGCAGGATCGATCCGCAGCGGGAAGGTGTTCGCCTTGAATCTTCCGATCAACATTCCGGATCCGCCGCTGTTCACGCGCGGCAAGCACACCCATACGGTGAAGATTTTTCCGACCGCCGACTACGTGCTGGACGACTACCTGGACAACTTCTATCCGCAGGCGTCGTCGCAATGGGACGCGCTCTGCCACGTGAAGCATCCGACCCTGGGGGCGTACAACGGAATACCTGACAACGAGATAACCGGACGCGGCGGCACGCGGCTCGGGATCGACAACCTCGCGCGGCGCGGGATCGCCGGCCGCGGCGTGCTCGCCGACATCGCGCGCTACTACGAGCGCGTCGGCAAGAGCATCGACTACACGAAGCCGCAATCCATCCCGCTGGAGGATCTCGAGGCCACGCTTGCGGCCGAAAGAGTGACGCTCAAGGCGGGTGATATCCTGCTCATCAGGATCGGATGGACGCAGTTCTATCTGTCGGCGAGCGAGGAAACCAAGGCGGAGCTTTCGCGCGAGACGGTGGTGCCCGGAATCGAAGGATCGGCGCGGGTGGCCAAGTGGCTGTGGGATCACCATCTCGCCGCGGTCGCTTCGGACTCGCCCGCGTTGGAGGCGCTGCCGAAGAGCGAGGGCGAGGATTTCCTGCATTTCCACATGCTCGCGTTCTTTGGGATGCCGATCGGGGAGATGTGGAACCTCGAGGAGTTGGCGGCCGATTGCGCCGCCGATGGCCGCTACGACTTCTTCCTCACCTCGGCGCCGCTGAACGTGCCTGGCGGAGTCGGTTCACCGCCGAACGCACTCGCGATCAAATAGCGGCAATATCGACGGGTCATGGGTGGCGGGCCGGAAGGAAATCCGGCCCGCCTTGTTTCCGGCCAAAGAGCGCGCCTAGTGGCCCGCGCGGGCCATCGACTCCGCGGTGAAGAATTCGCGATCGACGGCGCCCATGTTGATATACCAGCATTCGCGCTCAGGCGAGTTGGAACTGGGCAGATAACAGGTAGTGGCGTTTCCGGATTGCGTGTCGACGCTGGCGGCCGCCACCACGAACTCGCGCTTGTACGGGTACACGGCGACCCGCGCATCGGGAACGGGACGGTCGCGATAGGTCAGCAGATAGATCTGGGTCTTCCAGAGTTCTCCCTTGCGATCATAGCTGTCCACGTAGGGATTGAACCATCCTTCGCCGTCGATATAGACGACGGTTTTCGACTGCAGGACGCCGGTTATTCGCTCGGGCCGCGGGGTGACCTCGACGATATAGAGATGGCGCATCTCCCAGTTGTCGGGGCACGAAGTGGCGCCGCCGTCGGTCGGGCACGGATGGGCGGGAGAGTTCGCCGCGTTCACGCATCCGAGCATCTCGCGCTCGCCCATGAACTTGAAGTTGTATTCCTGGAGCTTGGCGGCGAATCCTCCGGAATGGTCCGGGTCCCAGGTGGACAGGCCGGGCGACGAGGTCATCACGACCTCGTTTACACGGCGGACGCGGCGCGACTGCGGCAGGTATGCCCACGCATCGTCCGCCCGCATCGGATCCCAATAGCGAAAGCGCAGCCCACCGGCTCCGCGTTCCTCGGCGGGCTGGATAATCGGATAGGCGGCCGCGCGCCACAATATTCCGGTGGTCTTGAAGTCGGGATCGACGGGCAACGGCTCGACTTCGGTTCGCCCGATTTCCGCATACACGCCGAGATGGCCGATCAGCACGTTGAGGAGCTGGGTTTGCGCGGCGCCGGGGTTGATGGCGACGACCTGGCATTCGAAGTAGCGCAGGTCGGCGTCATCGGTGCCGATGGGGCGAAAGCCGGAGTTCCACATGATCTTGGTGGCAATATCGGGGTCGTTGGGGTCCAGCAGCGGAAAGGGCTGCCCGGCGACATAGCCTTCGAGCGAGCGATGGTCGGGAGAGAGGCGGACCTGGCCCGAGTATTTCTCGGTCGCGACGCGGTAGGGTGGCGGCCACTCGATCCTGGTGTGCGGCACGATGCGCATCTCCATCCCGCGCGAAACCGCATACCAGGTTCCGGGACTCACCAGGGACTGGACCGCGGCGGCGTTGGCCCGGGTGACGGTGTCACCGGGCTTGACTTGGGCGGGGGCTGGAGATGGAGGAACAAAGGTGGCGAGTAGCAGGACGATGGTAGTGGCCGCGAATCCGCGCATTGTGTGCATAGTCCCCTGTTTTGTCTGCCGGATGCATACACAAACGACCACACAAACGCAAACCAACAGCGGTATCCGAGTCTGCGCGGGCGCAGGAACGTCTTAGCGCGAACGGCGATTGCGCGTCTTTGCGGAACGCGATTTCGCCCGCCTGGACGCGGGTTTGCGCGATGAGGCGGTGCGGCGGGGCCCCGCGCGCCACAGCTCCCGCGACGCGATCCGCGCCCCCTCCGCCATCGCCCGGAGCTTCGCCCACGTGATTGCGGGTTCGACCGTGGTAAAGCCCGCGAAGGTTGAAAAGCCGCAATCGGTCCCGGCGATCACGTTCTCGCGGCCCGCCACCTCGGCGAATCTCACGATGCGCTCGGCAACGAGTTCGGGGTGTTCGATGAAATTGCAGGAGGAATCAAGCACGCCGGGGATCAGAACCTTGCCGTTAAGCTTCGCGCCCTTCCATACCTTCCATTCGTGGGCATGCCTGGGGTTGGAAGCCTCGAACGAGATCGCGCCGACCTTGGCCTTGAGAACGACATCGACGATGTCCTTGAGCGGAACGTCGCGATGATGAGGGCCTTCGTAGTTGCCCCAGCACAGATGGATGCGAACGGAGTCGGCGGGGATGTCGGCCAGCGCGTGATTGAGGGCCTCGACGTGCAGGGCGGCCTTGCGGCGAAACTGCGCGACCGAGAGATCGTCGAACTGAATATGACGCCCCATCGCCAGGTCCGGGCAATCGACCTGCAGCAGGAATCCGGCGCGGTGGATGGCATCGTATTCGGTCTTCATCGCGTCCGCGAGCGCCGCCAGGTACGCCTCGTGGCTGCCGTAGTGATGGTCGGGGAGGAAGAGCGAGATGACGCCAGGCGATGCCGCGCTCAGGAAGAACTCCTCGGCTTTGACCCCGGCCGCGGCCTGTTTGAGGTTGTCGATATCGGCCTGAAGGGCGGCGGTGTTGTGGTAGGAGACGGGGCCGTTGCAGGCGGGAGTCTTGAGAATCGTGGAGACGCCGGGAAAAAGGCGGGCGGCATACTCGGGAAAATCCTTCAGGTCACCGAGACGGGGACCGCCCTCGGCGCCGAGACCGACGCTCTCGCCGCCGAATCCGGTCATTCGATCCTTCACATAAGTGGAATAGCCCGGCTTGCTCATCTCGCCGTCATTGACGATGTCTATTCCGGCTTCGACCTGTTTGCGGACCACGTCGGCGACGGCGGCGCGGACACATGAATCGAGAGAAGCAAGATCGCAGGGTTCTCCCGATTCCCGCGCGGTCATCATCCGCAGCAGTTCCTCCGGCCGGGGCAGGCTGCCGGTGTGAGTTGTGAGGATCCTCCGCGTACTGCGCTTCATGGCTTTCGCGCTCCCTTCCGATGCTGCTGGTTCGATTGTTACATCTGATTGAGCCTTGTCCCTTGACAGCGCCGATACGATGGAGTTCGGCGCTAGTTCGATCGAAAGTCGCGGCGGTAGGTAACGAAGTTGCCGGTTATGCGGGCTCCGAGCGTCTGCGCGGTGCGGCGTGAAGCCCAGTTGTCGTCGAGCACCAGCGTATAGCCCGCATAGCGCATCCCCTGCTGTGCCATAGCCAGGAACGACTGCGCCGCCATCGCGGCGGCGATACCTCGGCCGCGCGCCGATTCGATGACGCCGATATTGATAAGCGCCCCGCGCGTGCCTCCTCCGCGCTCCGGATCGAGGGTGATGCCGCGTTTGACGCGGGCAAGGATGGCGCTCCAGTCGGGGACGGAGAAGACCGCCCCCACGACCTCTCCGTTCATCTCGGCGATCATCGACAGGTCAGCCACGGCGGTGTCGCCCAGCGACATGAGCATCGGGCGCACCTCGGCGCGCGTGACGGGGTTCCATCCCCAATGCCGGATGAAGGCTGCGTTGGTGACATCGGTCCATGCGTCGATGGCGGCAAGGAAACCGAACTGCCGCCAGTTCTTCAGGATGACGCCTTGGGCGCGGCACGCCTCGACCATCCGGCGGTAGCGATGGAGGATTTCGGGTTCGAGGCGGGCGGTGTAATCGATCTGCCCCTTTTCGACTTCGAAGCCCGCATCTTTGAGGCATCGATGGTAGTACGGGGGGTTGCCGCGCAGCAGGAAGGACGGGAGGCGGCCGTAGTTGTCGATTGCGTAGGGATAGTCGAGGAAGGCGGCAAAGCCGCTTCGCACCGCGGTCATCCCGCGTAAGCGCAGCCAATCAGCGGCCGTCTCGAGCATCGCGACCGTCAGCTCATCTTCACCGTCAACGGCCTCGAAGTGGATCAAATGACCGAGGCGTTCATTCCAGTGTTCGTTGTAACGCCTGTTCACGACGGCGCTCACGCGGGCAACCATCCGCCCATCGCGGCGGGCGCAGAAGGGGGCCATTTCGAGGTAGGCGGCAGCCGGAGTCCGTCTCATCAGGAAATCGATCTCATTCTGGATGTCCGGGGGCCACCACGCGGAGTATCCGGCGTAAACCTGGTAAGGGAGGCGCGCGAATTCCTCGAGCGCGGAGCGGCTGGTCACCCGCTCCACGGTCGCGGCGTCCCGACCGACTACAAACGACCTCCCGAAAGCCATTGCTGTTTGCTCCTCAAAACGCGGGTCCGAGCTTAGCACCGACCGGACCGAAACGATCATCCCGCGATCGCGAAAAAAAATCCGCCACGGTTGCAAACGCGGGAGAGGACCGACTCGGGCGCGTGTGTGGCATATGGCGGCGGGGTTGCTATTGTTCGCGACCATGGCCGCGCCCGGCGCATACGAACCCAAAGGCTTGTCCGCCGCCTCGCAACACGCATCGCTGATGACGGGGATCGCGGGAGAGTCGCTCGCGATCGCTTATATTGCCGCGATCGGGCTCGGGGCGTGGGTTAGCGGCGCATTTTACGTCCTGTTCCCGGAACTCGGCGCGCTTTCCCACGATGTGTTCACGCGGCCGCGCGGCACATGGGCCAGGGCGCCGTTGATGCTGGCGATCACGCCGCCGCTGGCGGGTGTCATCGGGATCGCGGTGACGCGCCATCTGGAATACGGGATGGTTTCCGTGCTGATGGTGGTATGCGCGTCGATCGCGCTCGTGATCGGGATGCGATCGCCGGTCGCTCCGTCGATCTCCGCCGGATTGCTGCCGCTGGTAGTGGAGGTGAGGAGCTGGTGGTATCCCCCGGCGATCCTTTTCGGAACCTCGATCCTGGCGCTCGCATCCGTCGCATGGCGGCGGACACATGACGACCGGGGAGAGGAGCAAACGGTCGAGGACCGTATCGAGAACACGCTCGAAATGACGCCGGAAGGACTGGGCGGGATGGCGCCGCTGATCGCGTTTGTCGCAATCGCCGCCGCGGCGGCCGAACTGACCGGCCTTAGATTCATCCTGTTTCCGCCGCTGGTCGTGATCGGATTCGAAATGTTCGCGCATGCGGATGCATGCCCGTGGGCGGAGCATCCGATGCGGTTGCCGGTGGTGTGTTTTCTCACCGCGGCGGGCGGACTTGGGTCATATCATGCGATTGGAAACAATCCGGTTTGCGCGGCGGTGAGCATGGCATGGGGAGTCGGGATGCTTCGGCTGTTCGATCTGCACGTGCCGCCCGCGCTGGCGGTTGCGCTGCTGCCGATGGTGATGGACCATCCGCGGATCGCGTATCCGTTTTCGGTCGGGCTGGGGACGCTGCTGCTGACGCTATGGTTTCGCGGATGGACCGCGGCGCGGAGACCGCCGCGATGATCCTCGGCGATTCCGCCGCCGGTTAACCGCTGCGGTCCTGAATTCCGCTTTCGGGTGAGAAAGCGCCTCGCGCGCCGCCGGCGTGGTGAGCAGGCCGTTCGGAGAGCCGCCGCGCGTCGGGACGAGAGCGCAACCTGCGGCCGCGTGGCACGCGCGCGGTTGACCGCGCAAAGCACTACAAGGGTCGCCGCGATAGTCACTTCAGGAAGCGGACGGTTGGGGATTGAAAATCGCCGGCACACGGCTTGGAGTTCGTCTCGGTGCACCGTATGAGCGCGCGCCCGGAACCCCCAATCTCCTCACTTGCGCCCTTCGCAATGAGTTACGTAGTCGCTCCAGGCCGGAAGGCCGAGTTTTCGGGCCAAGCAACGATAGTACGCCGCCAAGAAGGGTCCGCCGACGATTTCGACGGCAACGTTCACCTCAGCAGGAACTTCATGGAAGGACGATAGGCACGGGCGTGTCGATTCCGCACTTATGACCGCCGATTGTCAGTATTCCGGCCATCGGAAGGAGACCCTTTCATGTGAGGATACGCGGCCCGATAATCAGTAGACCGCACAGACCGACTATCGCACTGAGAACGATCACGGATATCCACATCAGCGCCAGAACCCACGGTCGATAAAAGCGCGTCAAATATTCGGTCTTGTATGCCCCCACTGCGATAAACACGTCCACCGCGACCGTCGCCAGCGCGCCCACGAATATCGCCGGATGGACCAAAAGGTGGCCTGCCTGAATTGCTCCGACTATGGCGGGGATGGACACGAACACCGTCCGCGCCCGCAATCCGGTCAACATCGGATGAAGCAGCAACCCCGGCGCCAAGGCGACGGCCATACCGGCACCGAGGATGTAGGTCTGAAGGCCGAGATAGAATGGGTTGCACACCTCAGCCAGCCAAATGAACCGAGCCTCGATTCGGCTCAACTCCGGGCTTCCCAGAAGTGCGGGAAGCGCCGCTAAATATACGGCGAAGCCGAAGGCGCCCACCGGACTCAAAAGCAGCCACAGAAACCAGTTGTCAGTCGGCTTGTCTATGACGGTCCCGTCTCGTTCAGGGTGAAGGAGCCGCTGGTACTGCGAGTCCTGCCTGCATCATGGCACCCCTCTCGTCAATGAGACCAAAGCCCATCAACACCTCCGTCGTTACGGCCGCTACACCTGCAAATGTCCCCACTGCGGCTACAAACGGCCCCAACGGAGCCGTGATGGCCGAAGCCAATGAGGCAGTAAAGGGGGCTTCCACGACCATTGAGCCATCCCTACGATCCGTCGCCGACGAATGTTCTTCTGCATCAGCTAAAGGCCCAGCTCACAGTTCCGAGGATCACCGCCTACGTAAGCCCACACATTGACCACGCCCGTTCATTTCGCCTGTGCTGCAGATCAGTGAGGCTTCGGCCGCGGTTCGGTATAGATGGATGTACGCCCGCGTCAGTACCAGAAACAGAACCCACATGAGTACGTTGTCGTTCGGGCTCCACAGCAACTGACGGTAGACCTGCTCGAACCGAACGTACTCCACGTTTATAAGCAAATGCGGGATCATGCAGGCGACGATATCTCCCTGCCACGCGAAGAAGAATGTCATTACGAAAGTTATGGGGACTCTTTGCAAGACCTGCTCAAGGTCTCTTCCGGGCGCGTGGAGCAATACTATGAACACGCTGACAACGAATGCCGCCGTCCACAGGCGGCGCGCAAATGAGGCGAGCCTTTCGACGAGATATCCGCGCAGGATTTCTTCATAGAAAACCACGGATACCGCGTTCAACAGGAAAGACGGATCCGTCACCGGGTCCGATCCATCCTGCGCGGAAGCGGCGAGTGCAAGCGGCGCGACGGTAGGAGCTGCCGAGAAACCGCTGGAAATCAGTTTGGCGGCGAGATAGGTCCATCGCCACGAAGCGAGAAAGAATATCCAGACAGCAACGCCTCCAAGGAGCGTGCGCAGGGTTGGCCGGGCGAGACCTACCGATCGCAACGTCTTCCCTTCGCCGACTCTGACCAGGAACAAGAGGGTCGTTGCCTGAAACCACCAGCCGGCAATGCCCAATGCAGGGAGAGCCGACTTCCGCGACATCCATCCCCATAGCATCAACAGCCGCACCACGGGAACGAACAGCGACGGCACACTCCATCGGAATTGCCCTAGCGTCAGCACAATCACGGCCAGGAACACCGCGCCGTCGCGCACTGCAATCTTGTGTTGGTCTGGGTCGATCACAACACGGATTCCGGCATCTGTGGCCTTGGCCTCATTAAAGCGCCCGAAGTCCCTGAAGGAATGGACCCCAGCCTGGTCGGTGGGTAGGCGTAAGGAATAGGCGTGGGAGCGGGAGTCGGGCTCACAGCAGGCATCGGAACCAGAAATCGCGCTACCGGCCCCTGTGTCCGGGGGATCGGCGGTCCATGCAGGCACGCTTCGCACGGTACCGGGCCGCCGCCGCTTCCACCTTTGAGCCCAAGCGGATCGCTGAAATCCAACGGGTCGTTGCCCGCGTATGCATACAGGTTTATCCCGCCCGCAATGCCGGCGGGATCGGGCGACAGGAAGCGGCCCAGCATCGGGTTGTAGTAGCGGTGGCGCAGGTAGTACAGCCCGGTCGGGTCCAGCTCCCGCCCCGTGAACCGGTGAGAGTTGGAACTCGCCGCCCCCGATGCGGCCGTCGCCCCGAACGGCTCGTAGCCGTACGACGTTGCAATCGCGCCCCCCGCGTTCACCAGCCCGATCGTCCGACCCCAGCGCGTCGCGCAGCATCGCCACCGTCGCCGACGACTGCGTGCGCCCGAACCAGTCGTCCACCCCCAGTCCCGACAGCAGCTCCGCGTTCCCCGCCGTCGATAGCTCCCGCACCACGTTGAGCCCGTCATACAGGTACTGCGTCGTCACTCCGGCCGCCGTCAGGTCGAAGAGAGAAGCTTCCTAACTTGAACAAGCGCGCCAAGAGCGCCCAGCGAGGCGAGAGGATTTATCATCGCGTACATCAGGCTTGCTATCGTTATCAGCATAGAGCTGCACGCCGCGACACCGTGGTTCGCGTCTTTTGAAGCTGCGCCGATGTCGCTTAGAATCAGCAGCGCCGCGGCATAAATCGGACCGTACGATCGCGACGCGATGCCCAATATCACACAGATGCCGGCCCATATCGCCACACCAACTCTCAGGAGTTGATTCGCTCGGAAGGCGCCGACGTCGCGACCGGATCGGCGCGGGCGCAGCATGCCCAGCATATAGCCCACTGTTCCGCCTGAGAGTGTCGCTATAGGCAATCAAATTGCGAGGCTTGAGTACAATCCCCGGTAGAACAAGACCAAACCTATAGCGTCCCCGATGAACAGACCAACAAGTACAAAAGTCAGCACGTATGACGACGGCCCTTTAATCACGTGTCTTGAAGACACAGTGTCATCCATAATTTGCTATTGGCTGGCGCGGAACGTCGACGAAGCTTATCCCGGCGATCTCGGCGGCCAATACGCCCACGTGGCGACGATCAGGCCGGTAATTCCTCCAATCAGAGGTGCGAACAGGGTTTGGTCGCGATCGATCCATCGCGTCTTCTCCACGCGCTCCGTCGCCTTCGAGGCCCGGCAGGCGTCCGCCGGCGCAGGCGCGGGAAGGACAACTGCGCGTGACTACGCGTCATAGGTATAGAACAAGACCACGCGATTGGAAATGACGAATCAGAGCGAAGGTGGACATGACCTTCGGACGAGGACCGTTCCTGTCGCTCGCGGTACCCGAAAGATCTGAGCGATTTCAGCGGCGGCGGGCGAATCAGGGGCGGCCGGGGCGCGAGAGGGCTTTGCGGATGTCGCGGGTGCGTTCGAGCAGCGTGCTTGGGAGATTCAGGGTGCCGGCCACGTTCGAGTACGGAAACATCCGCGCGTTGATATGGGCGTGAAGGGGGAGCCCCTCGCCCTGGTGAATCTCGTAATCCATCGGCAACGGGCCCATCAGGCGCAGGATGCGGAATATCGCGCCCGCAAACCGCTTCATCTCGTCCGCCGACAGGTCGGCGAGGGTCGCATCGCGATACTCCGGCATCATCACGTCGTAGCTTCGGGGAAACGTGCCTATTGGACTCGCATAGCTGACCACGCCGGCTTCGTTCTCGATCACGAGCCCCAAACGATCCATCAGCGTGATGATTTCCTCGAACAGTCCGGGCGTCTCGCGCTCGGCCCTGGCCTCGGCGGCGACGGCGGGAAACGGCTCGGGAGAGCCGATGATTTGCTGATGGGGATGCGGCTGGGAGGCGCCGGACTCGCGGCCTTGGTTCTTGCGGACCACGACCGAGCGCACCGAGCGGTTCTCCCACGCCATGTGCATCACGCGCACGTCGGCTTCGAGCAGATGGCGGAAGTGTGCCTCCCCGAGCATCTCGGTGCACATCAGGTCGCCGTGCGAGCGGGGGGAGTCGACGAAATGGCGTGGATCCTCGACCACGATATACGATTCGTTGCGCCCCCCGGTCAGCTCGGCCGGGATTCGCGGGAAGAGATTGTTGAACACGCGGATGACCCATTGGTCGCCGTCGCGCTTGCTATGCCCGGTCCATTCGGGAACCTCGGCGGGGGTCATCCGGAAGAGTTCGGACGTGCAGAGATGTTCGTTGCCGGGGCAGAAGGGGCATTTGCGGGTGGCGGCGCGGACCTGGTCGTCGGTGAGATGGGCGGGTTGCGCGCGCTCGTCGCCGATTCCGAGCGTGAAGGCGAAGCTTTTGTTGCGGACGTCAACGACGTAGGAAATGACGCCGGTGATGGGATTGCGAATCCAAACGAGCGCGCCGTCGCGGGTTTCGTGTTCTATCGGCATTCGGGACTCACAAACTTAGCCGTTGCCAGCTCGCCTTTTCAATTGAAACGGTGCCTGGATGGCGATCAGAGGGGTGTCGCGGGGGCGAAACTTGACTCCCCAAAAGTGCTCCGTTATTGAATCGGATGAGGACGGGGGCCCGGGATGTCCCGGGTACAAGCATCGGGGTCTGGCGTTCCGCGGCCGCGGACACCAGGCTTTTTTTTGGGCTTGTCCGACGTTTGCCCCGAACCGACAGAAGACCAAGAGTGATACCCACGAAAAGATACCTTTTTACCCCCGGGCCCGTCTCGGTGCCGCCCGAAGTGCTGCTCGAGATGGCCCAGCCGATCATCCATCATCGCACGCCCCAGTTCAGCGCCGCGCTGGACGAGGCCCGCGAGCGCCTCAAGCCCCTCTTCGGCACTCGCCAGGAAGTGATCCTGACGGCATCGTCGGGCACCGGCGCGATGGAAGCGAGCGTGATCAACCTGCTGTCGCCCGGCGACCATGCGGTGTTCGTCAATGGCGGCAAGTTCGGCGAGCGATGGGGCAGGATTCTTGCCGCCTTCGGGATGGTTGCGCATGAGGTGAAGGTCGAATGGGGCCGCGCGGTGCGCCCCGAGCAAATCGAGGACGCGCTTAGGGCCCATCCGGAATCCAAGGCGGTGTTCGTCCAGGCCAGCGAGACATCGACCTGCGCGATTCATCCGGTCGAACAGATCGGCGCGGTGACAAAGGCGCGCGGGGTGATGCTGATCGTGGACGGAATCACGTCGGTCGGCGTCTTCGAACAGAAGATGGACGAATGGGGAGTCGATGCGTTCGTCACGGGCAGCCAGAAGGCGCTGATGCTTCCGCCGGGGCTGGGGATGGTGGCGATGTCGGAGCGGGCGGTGGAGGCGATGGGCAAGAACCGGACGCCGCGCTTCTATCTCGATCTGAACAAGGAGCTCAAAGCGCAGCGCGACGAGCATACGACCGCCTTCACTCCGGCGGTGTCGCTGGTGCTCGGTCTGAACAAATCCCTCGAATTGATCCATCGCGAGACCCTGCCGCGGGTGTTCGCGCGGCATCAGTTGATGGCGGAGGCGACTCGCGAGGCGGGGATCGCGCTTGGGCTCAGGCTGATTGCGCCGGACAATCCCGCTCCCGGGGTTACGGGATTGATCGCCCCGGAGGGGATCGACACGGGCAAGATCGTGAAGTACATGCGCGATTCGCTGGGGGTTGCGGTGCAGGGCGGCCAGGATCAGATGAAGGGGCGGCTCGTGCGGATCGGCCACATGGGAAATCTGGCGCCGTTCGATATGCTTATAGCGATCAGCGCGCTCGAAGCGGGTTTGAGGCACGCAGGATACGAATTCCCGGCGGGCGCCGGGGTGGCCGCCGTTCAGGCGCGAATCGCACGGAGCTTATAGAACGCCTATGGGGGAAACGTTCCGCGTTCTGTTGAGCGATACCCTTGCACCCCAGGGCATCGAAGTCCTCAAACGCTACCCGCAGATCCAGTTCGAGATCAAAACCGGCCTCAAACCGTCCGAGCTGGCCGACATCATCGACTCCTACGACGCCCTGCTGATTCGCAGCAGCACCAGGGTCACGCGCGAAGTGATCGAGCGGGCGGCGTCGCTCAAGGTCATCGGCCGAGCGGGCGTCGGCGTGGACAACGTCGATCTCGAAGCGGCCACCCGGCGCGGGATCGTCGTGATGAACAGTCCGCTGGGCAACAGCGTGACCACGGCGGAACATGCGATCGCGATGATGATGGCGATGGCGCGGCAGATTCCGGCCGCGACCGCCGCGGTCAAGACCGGCAAATGGGAACGCAGCAGGTTCATGGGCACCGAGGTCTGCAACAAGACCCTCGGGGTGGTCGGCCTGGGCAATATCGGACGGATCGTCGCGGACCGCGCGGCCGGGCTCAAGATGAAGGTGATCGGGTACGATCCGATCCTGACGCGGGAGGCCGCCGCCCGGCTTGGAATCGAACTCGTGGCGCTCGATGATCTGATCGCGCGCGCCGACTTCATCACGGTCCACACCCCTCTGACCAGCGAGACGCGCGGGCTCATCGGAGCGGCGGCGTTCGCGCGGATGAAGAAGGGCGTGCGGATCATCAACTGCGCGCGCGGCGGGATTGTCGATGAGAAGGCGCTGGCGGATGCGCTCGCATCGGGAAAGGTCGCCGGTGCCGCGCTTGACGTCTTCGTCGAGGAGCCTCCCCCACCCGACCATCCGCTGCTCAAGTTCGACAACGTCGTCGCAACGCCCCATCTGGGCGCCGCCACCGACGAGGCGCAGGTGCAGGTCGCGATCGACATCGCCCAGCAGGTCGCCGAGTTCCTGGTGAACGGCACGATCACCAACGCCGTCAATATCCCGGCGGTGTCGCCCAAGGAGCTCGAGATCATCGGGCCGCATCTGAGCCTCGGCGAGAAGCTCGGACGGCTTGCCGCCCAGCTCGTATCGGAGGCGCCGACCGCGATCACCGTGGCATTCGGCGGGGAGGCTTCGAACCTCAAGCCGGACGCTATCACGGCGGCGGTGCTGAAGGGGCTGATGAGCGGATTCCTCGACGAGGAATTGAATCTGGTGAACGCCCCCTTCATCGCGCGGGAACGCGGAATCAGCATCTCCGAAACCCGCTCGCGCGAGGTCACGGATTTCGTCAACACGCTTTCCGTGATCGTGGCGACCCGCTCGGGCGAGCATGAAGTGGCGGGCGCGGTCCTCGGCAATCGCGCGCTCCGGTTGATCCGCATCGACGGCTACCGGGTCGAATCGGTACCGGAGGGATATTTCCTGATGCTGCATAATCGCGACGTGCCGGGGGTCGTGGGTGCGGTCGGAACGATGCTCGGCCAGTCGGGGATAAATATCGCCGGCCTTGAACTCGACCGCGACCGCGTCGGGGGCACCGCGTTGAGCCTGATCGAAGTTGACGGTCCCGTGCCCGCGGAAATCCTGGAGAAGCTGAAAACCATCCCGGCCATCACCTCGGCCGCGCTGCTGAAACTCTAAGCACGGGTGCGGTCCGCCGGGTTGCGCGGGACATCCGGCGCATCGGCGGGCAGGCCTGCGCCCATCGACGGGGGAACACGATGAAGACGGTAGCCGTGGTCGGAACTCAGTGGGGCGACGAGGGCAAGGGCAAGATCGTCGACCTGCTGGCCGCGGATGCGGACGTGATCGTCCGCTTTCAGGGCGGCAACAACGCCGCCCACACCCTGGTCGTGAACGGGCAGAAATTCGTGCTCCGTCTGGTCCCCGCGGGCGCGCTCCATCCGAACAAGACCTGCGTCATCGGCAACGGCACCGTTGTCGATCCGGTGGCATTGCTCGAGGAGATCGACGACCTAAGGCGCCGGCGCGGGGTGACAAGGGACTTCCTCAAGCTAAGCTACGAAGCCCACATCGTCTTCCCCTATCATCGCGCGATCGACAGGATGCGCGAGGAGCGCGCAGGAAAACGCGCGATCGGCACGACAGGATTCGGAATCGGGCCCGCCTACGAGGACAAGATGTCGCGGGCGGGGCTCAGGTTCGACGACCTAGTCGATTTCAAGTCCTTCAGCGAGAAACTCAAGCGCAACGTGGCCGACAAGAACGCCTATTTGAAGGCGGTGCTCAAGGGATCTCCCGTCAGCGCCGCTTCGATACTGGAGGCGATGGAGCGCGTGCGGCGGCGCCTGATGCCGTATCTGTGCGATACGGGCGAGTTCCTCGCCGAGGCAATCGCGCAGGGCAAGAGGATCCTGTTCGAGGGCGCCCACGGAACGATGCTCGACATCGATCACGGCACCTATCCCTTCGTGACCTCCTCCAACTGCATCGCGAGCGCCGCGTTCGCCGGCACCGGGCTTGGCCCGGGGAGCCTCGATGCCGTGCTCGGCATCAGCAAGGCATACACGACGCGGGTCGGCGCAGGCCCGTTTCCCACTGAAATTCACGGATGGCTTGCCGATGCGCTCAGGGAGGAAGGCGTCGAATTCGGAAGCGCGACCGGCCGCCCCCGGCGAATCGGATGGTTCGATGCGGTGCTTGCGCGGTTCGCCGCGCGGGTCAACGGGATGTGGGGGCTTGCGCTGACCAAGCTCGACGTTCTGACCGGAATCGATCCGATCAAGATCTGCGTGGCTTACAGGTACAAGGGCAGGCAGTACGACACGATGCCGCCCGGGCGGCACGCGATGGAAAGCGCAAAGCCGATTTTCGAAGAGATGCCGGGATGGAAGGAGCCAATCGGCGGGGCGCGTTCGATGGCGGAGCTGCCGGCCAACGCGCGGCGCTACGTCGAACGAATCGGGGAGCTTGCGCGTGTACCGATCGCGATCGTGAGCGTCGGCGCCGATCGCGAGGCGACCATAGTGCTGAGCAACCCGTTCTCGGCCTAAATCCGGCCGCGAGGCGGCGTAGGAGTCCTATACCGCGCAAACGGCGGCAAGGCTCGAGATCGCGACGCCTCGGCGCCCCTGGCGCAGATCATTCCGATCGAATCCATTGGTGCAGTATCCGATGGAAATCCCGGTCGCCGGATCGGCCCATCCGATCTGCCCGCCCGCTCCTCCATGGCCGAAGGCGAGCGGCGAGTTGGTCTTGCCGAATCCGCGATAGTTCGCGTACCCGTCATCGCCGGCGATCGCCACGCCAAGGCCGCGGTTTACGGGAAAGCCGAAGATGGGATCCTTGTAGCCGGCGGAGCGGACGCGTCGAGCCCCCTGCAGGACTTCAGGCTTCCAGATGGGCGAGCCGTCAAGTGCGCGGTTGTGAAGGAGCCCTTGGTAGAAGAGTGCGAGATCGCCTGCGGTCATGATTCCGCCGCCGCCGGGGACTCCGGCTTCGCGCACGTGGGGCCGGTTGAAACCGAGTATCGCTTCCTCGGTGACTTCGGTTTCCGGAAGCGGCGGGAGGCCCAGCTTTTTTCGTTCCTCGTCGGAGATTGGATCGCCGACGTAAACGAGATCGGCAACGCGATGGTGGAGTTCAGGGGGAAGTCCTACCCGCAGTTCGGGAAGTCCCAGCGCAAGCGCGATCCTGTCGCGCACGAAATCGCGAAAATCCTTGCCCGTCCTGCGTTCGATTATCTCCGCGATCACCCAGAAGCCGGAGGTCGGATGGTATTCGAACCTGCTGCCGACAGGCCATTCAAGGCGCCATTTAGCGAATCGCTCGAGCCGCTTGCCCCGATCGAGCCATTCGTCCTGGGGATATGGAGCGTTGGGAAAACCCGAGATGTGGAGGAGCACCTGCTCGACCGTGATCTGGTCTTTTCCGTTGGTGCCGAATTCGGGAACGATGTCGGCGACGCGTTCGTCGATCCTGAGCTTGCCTTCTCCGATGAGAATCCAAGAGGCGGCGGACATGATCGCCTTGGTGCAAGAGAAGATCGTGAAGAGCGTTTGGTCGGTCGCGGGCTTTTCCTTTCCGCCCTGAACCGCCTTTCCGATCGTGCGCATCGCGCCGATCTTTCCATTTCGGGCGATCGCGATCTGAACGGCGGGCAGGAGTCCATCGCGGACTTCGCGTTCGGCGCGCTCGAACAGCGCATCGACGCGCGCGGGATCGAGACCAACTTCGGATGGGCTTTCCGCGAAAAAGCTCTTCGGCGGCATCGGCATCACTCCCTGTGGAAATTTGCCCACGAATAGCACATCGGCGGGCGACTCCGTGAGCGGAAAAACAGGGGCCCCTGGCGCGGGCTGCCCCAGCGTCAGGATTGCGCGGAGGACAGGGGCGGCCCCTGCGCGGCGATCCATCCGGCGCGCCCCGGTATCTCGGCGCGCACCACTTCGCAAATCGGCAGCTCGGCGCGGTCAAGCCGCGCCGCAATATCGTTCATCCGCACGAAGCGGGCCCCGCGCTCCTTGAGCGCCCGTATCATCGCTCGGAACAATTCCAGTTGCCCCATGCCCTCGGTCTCGGCGTGGATGGTGTGGACGTTGAGGGCGTCGGGCCGGAACCGGTCGAGGTAGAAACGCAGCACGGCGTCGGCGCCCGCGAGGTCCGGCCGGCCCATCACCTCGTCGAGCGTGGGCATCGTCGTGGGTATCTCGGGAGTTGCCAGGGTTCGGCCGTCAACGACGCATCGAAAGGGCGAGCTTCCGCGGGTATCGCTTCGGTAGTCGAGTCCCATCTCGTCGAGGATCGCAAGCGCCGTAGGGTTGGTTTTCCATCCCGGCGCCGCGAAGGCGCGGGGCGGTTCATCAAAGATGGCTCGAAACGCCTCGAACGCATCGTCGAGCTCGGCGCGAATACCGAGCTCGCCCATCATATCGATATGATCCTGCCAAAGAACGTGGTCGTGTCCGTGTACTCCGACCTCGAAACCGTCGGCGCGAAGTTCGCGCAGCAGGCCGGGAAAGGCGAGCGCGATCGGGCGGGCGGGAAGCACGGTACCGGACAGGACGGTGCGCAGACCGTACATCGCGACCGCCTTCGTTCGGAACATCTTCGCCAGAAACCCGCGGTTGCGGAAGACGCGGATGATCGCGCGGCCGGAGTTGTCGGGACCCATCGCGATATAGAAGCTCGCCGCGACCTCCTCGCGGCGCAGGAGATCGCGAAGCCGCGGGACTCCTTGCGCGAGTCCCTGATGCGTATCGACGTCGATCTTGAGCGCCACTTCCATCGCGCGGGCTCGTTCCCGGTGACGGGACCCCTAGACGTTGCCGTCGCTGCGAAACCAGTCCATCGAGAGCTTCACGCCCTCGCGAAGCGAGATTTTCGGCTCGACGCCGAGCAGCTTCCTCATCTTGGTGTTGTCCGGAACCCTGCGGGGGATGTCCTCGTAGCTTTTGCCGTAGACCTCTTCCTGGGATACGAACTTGATCTTGGACCTGGTCGGTCCGTACAGCTCCAGCATCAGCCTGGCGAACTCGAGCACGCTGGTTTCCACATCGACGCCGATATTGATGACCTGGCCTTCGGCTTCGGGTTTGACGCCGGCGGCGATCGTCGCTTCGACGGCGTCGGTCACATAGGTGAAGCATCGGGTCTGGCTGCCGTCGCCGATGACTGTAAGGTCGGCGCCGCGGAGCAACTGGCCCATGAAGATCGTGAACAGCCGTCCGACGTCGACCTTGTCGAGCCGCGGGCCGTACACGTTGAAGTAGCGCACGACGGTCACGGGCAATCCGAGCTTGTGGTAGGCGAAGCAGAAATGCTCGCCGACCGCCTTCGACGTCGAATAGCACCATCGATCGATGGTGGTGGCGCCGAGGACGCGATCGTCGTCCTCGCGCCAGGGGACCTTGGGATTGCGGCCGTAAACCTCGGAGGTGGAGCTGAACACCACCCGCTTGCCGTACTTGTAGGCGGCCTTGAGCACGTTCTGCGTGCCGTTCACGTTGACGTTGAGCGTTTCGTACGGGTCGGCGACGTAATGCTCGACGCCCACGACGGCGGCAAGGTGATAGATGAGATCGGCCTTTGCGACGAGGCTGTCGATGATCTCGACGTTGAAGATGGAATCGTGGATGTAGTGGAAGCGCGCGCTGTTGAGGAGATGGCGCACCTTGGCGATCGAGCCGGTATCGAGGACGAAGACTTCGTCGCCGCGCGCGATGAACGCATCGCTGAGATGCGAGCCCAAAAAGCCCGCGCCGCCTGTAATCAAAACCCGCATGTGGCCTCCATTTACGTCAATGCAATCGAATTTCCGGCAAGCTCGTCGCCCAGCACGTCGGGCGCCGCGCCCTCGCATGCGCCTTCGAACTGGGCGCGGACTACGAGCACGCTGCCCTCTCCGGCGGCGATTTCGACTCCGCCGCCCTGCTCGCCGAGTATCCGGCCGGGCGCGCCGCGATTTCCGGCTTCGGCCGCGATGCGCGCCTCCCAGATGAAGAGCTTGCGATTACGAATCATACAGAATGCGCCCGGATAGGGATGGGTCACCGCGCGCACGAGGTTGAAAATCCGCCGCGCCGGCCATCGCCAATCGATCCTGCCGTCCTCGGGGCGCCGGCGCCCGAAGTAGCTTCCTGCGGAGAGATCCTGGGGATGGCGGGGCGCGCGGCCGGAGGCAATCAGCGGATGGAATTCGCGGACGAGGCCGGCGCCCACCGGCACCAGCTTGCGATAGAGCGTAAGGGCGGTGTCGCTGTCGTCGATCGCGACCTCGCGCTGCGCGACGATATCTCCGGCATCGGCCCGCGCGACCATATGATGGAGCGTCACGCCGGTCTTCGGCTCGCCGTTTACCAGCACCCAGTTCACCGACGCGCGGCCGCGATACTTCGGAAGCATCGCGCCGTGAACGTTGTAGGCGCCGAGCGGAGCGCAATCGAGCAGCGGCTGGGGAAGCAGATTGCGGTAGAAGAAGGAGTAGATCACCGCGGGCTTCATCGCCCGCACCCGCTCGATCTCGGTCTCATCCATCTTTTGGGGACAAAACACGGGAACGCGATGGTCGCGGGCGAGGTCGGCGCAGGAATGCCACCATATTTCCTCGCCGGGGTCGTCGCGATGGGTAAAGAGGGCGGCAATGGGCGCGCCCATCGCGAGCAACTCCCGCATGCAGGCCCAGCCCATCTCCTGGTAGGCGAACAGGACACATACGGCCTGTCTGACCGCGGCGTCGTCGCGAGACTCGGAACTCACCGTGTTTACTTGCGGGCTCCCTCGGCGTCGGAATCGCCCTCGGCGACCAGGCCATGAACCTTGCGGACTATGTAGGTCGGGCGCCTGCGGACCTCTATATAGATTCGTCCGACGTATTCGCCGATCAGCCCTAGCGCGAGAAAGATCAGCCCCACGAACAGGAAGAGCACCGAGAACAACGTCCACATCGCGCCTTCCTGCTGGGGCCCGTAGATCAGGCGATGCGCGAAAAGGAGCATCGCAAAGGCGGCATCCAGCACGAAGATCGCCAACCCTGTGAGGCTCAGCGCCTGGATGGGAAGGAGCGAGAAGCCGGTGATGAGATTGAGGCTCAGGTTGGCGAGTCTCAGCAGATTGTACTTGGACTTTCCTACGGCGCGTGCGCTGTGACCGACGCGGATCTCGGTGACCTTGCGCGCGAATGAATTGGCCAGTGCGGGGACGAACGCCGCCTTCTCGTCGCATTCCACGACCGTATCGACGATATGCCGCCGATACGCCCGCAGCATGCATCCGTAGTCGTGCATCGGCACGCCCACGATCAGCGAAGTGAGCCGATTGTGCAGGCGGGAAGCGTGACGCCGCCAGCTCTCGTCGTGCCGCTCCTCGCGCCACCCGCCCACGACGTCGTTGCCCTGATCGATAGCCTCGAGCAGCCGGGGGATTTCTTCGGGCGGATTCTGCAGGTCGGCATCGAGAGTGACCACCACGTCGCCCCGCACATGGCGGAAACCGGCGAGGATGGCGGAATGCTGGCCGAAGTTGCGGGCAAGCTCGATCACCCGCACCCTGCCCTGCTCCGCTTCGGCTATGGAGCGCAGGATGTCGAGGGAGTCGTCGCGCGAACCGTCATCGATCAGCACGACCTCCCAGGGCCGCCCCAGACCTTCCATCACGGGCTTGAGCCGCTGCCACAGAGCGCGGAGATTCGCAGATTCGTTGTAAACGGGGATCACGACGGACACGAGGTGATCGTCGCGCGACGGGGCCGGGGTGGTGCCGAAGATCGGCGTTATTTTGCTCGGAGGACTCAACACATCCTCGAACAGGCGCGGTTGATTCAAAACGCCCGCAATGGGATTTCATCGCATTCTTGCAAACCCACGCCCATCGTTAAAGATAGGCTGCCGCATAAGCCCCATCGCGAGCGGAGGATATTGGAACCGCAGCCTAAGCCGCGGATGGGGCGGTTGGGGCGCAGCGGATGCCCTGTCTGAGGACCATTCGGGGGCGGTCGCGGATATTGTCCGCCACGGTGTGGAGGATGCTCGGGTTCATTATCACCACGTCTCCGGCATCGCCCGTCAACTCAACCACCCTGAGCGCCACGTCCTCGACGATCGCTCCCTCTTGCATGTATCTGCGGATGCGATCGGCGCCGTCGCGCGACCAAAGGTCGCAAAGCCATGGGTCCGCGCGAGCCAGTATCCTGCGGGCGTCGAGCGAGCGAACCTCATCGGCGGATTCGCCAGCGAGCTTGCGGATCAGGCGATGGGACCCGGCGACCGCCACGGTGGCTCCTCCTCCTGGCGCCAGATCCTCGAGAATCGCGAAGACGATTACTTCATCGACCCCCGCGCTGACGCCGCCCGCGCCGATATCGAGATGCCACACCTTGTTGGGGACGTTCCACTTGCCTTTCGTCGATGGGAACGTAACCAGCGGGCTGCCCCATCGCGGCGGCCGCTCCCAGCATCGCGGCGCGAACAGGTCATCGAGCGCACCGCACACGGCATCACTCGCCATCCGGGCGAATGCTCCGGTGCGCTCGGGCGCCTGGAGGCCTGACACCTTTCCCGGAATCCATGACTCGGGGGCATCGCGGCGGATTCCGTGCTTGCGGGCAAGTTCCGCCCATAGCGCATCACGCATTTCCCGGGTATCGGCCGCCGGGATCGCGCCGGGCAGGCGGAGCAATCCGGTAAGCTCGAATTCCTCCATCTGTCGGGCCGAAAGAAACCCGGGCGATCTTTTGTCTTGAACACTCATGGGGGGCTGATGGCGCGGGCGGCGCAAGACAGCATCCTATCGGGGCACCCATGGCAGTCAACGAGCATCTATGGGACGCCGTTGACCTGACAGGCCGCTGGCGGAACACTCGTGGGGCATGGCGCTGGACAAAAGATGGGTTCGCGCGGCAGTGGCGGCCATGATCGCCGCCCTGCTCTATCTGCCCGGACTTGGCAGGCCGGCGCTATGGGAACCCGATGAGGGCCGTTACGCGGAGATAGCGCGCGAGATGGTGCTATCGGGGGACTATATCACCCCGCGCGACAACTTCGTGCGTTACTTCGAGAAACCGCCGCTGGTGTACTGGATGGAGGCGGCGGCGATTCATGTTTTCGGTCCCGACGAATTCGCAGTCCGGCTTCCGGCGGCGATGTTCACGACGGCGGAGGTGGCGGTGACCGAGGTCGTGGGAGAAGCGATGTTCGGGGCGACCGCCGGGTTCATGGGCGCCGTGGCGCTCGCGCTGAGCCCGCTGGTATTTGCCTTCGCGCGGTTTGCAACGCTCGATCCGGCGCTGGCCTTTTTTCTCACCGCCGCCGTCGGCGCGTTCTACTTCGCTTCACGCGCCCAGGATTTCGCTTCGGGCGCGGGAAGGGCCTGGATGCTCGGGGCGTCGGCGATGCTCGCGATGGGGACGCTGACGAAGGGGCCGATAGCGCTGGTGCTGGGCGGTGTAATCGCGCTTATCTGGATTCTCATCGAGCATCGCGGCCGCGAAATCCGGCGGATGCCGCTGGTCGGATGCTCGCTGGT
>Ga0070741_10005873_pt1 | contig 26820 bp, 21 predicted proteins | sample Coa_R1_4_FD_66440 | JGI IMG/M metagenome (GOLD analysis project Ga0070741, IMG submission 66440) | Surface soil microbial communities from Centralia Pennsylvania, which are recovering from an underground coalmine fire - Coalmine... | ecosystem: Environmental > Terrestrial > Soil > Unclassified ... | reverse complement strand
AAGGGCGCGCCCCGCCCGACGCTGGCCCTCTACCGCAACAACCACGACGGCACCTTCACCGACGTAACGGCAAAGGTAGGCCTCCATGTTCCGCTCTACGGCATGGGCGTGGCCGTCGGCGACTACGACAACGACGGCTATGAGGATCTATTCCTTACTGCCGTCGGGCGCAGCCGCCTGTATCATAACGCCTCTGACGGGCACGGCGGGCGTCGGTTCGTGGATGTGACCGCCGCCAGCGGCATCCAGGATACGGGCTGGTCTACCTCGGCAGCCTGGCTGGACTACGACGGGGACGGCAAGAGCGACCTGTTCGTCTGCCACTATGTCAAGTGGACGCCGCAGACCGACGTGTTCTGCGGCACGACCGCCAAAGCCTACTGCCGTCCGACCGTCTACACCGGCGAGTCGTGCCGTCTCTATCATAATGAGGGCGGCGGGCGTTTTCGTGATGTTACCCGGCAGGCCGGAATGTACAACCCGGAGACGAAAGGGCTGGCCGTCTGCGTCTGCGATTTCGACCGGGATGGCCGCCCCGACCTGGTCGTCGCCAACGATATGGAGCCGACGTTCGTCTATCGGAACAACGGCAACGGCACCTTTCGCGAGATCGGCGTGACGACGGGCCTGGCTTACGATAAGGCGGGGCATGAGCGCGCGGGGATGGGCATTGACGCGGCAGACTATAAGAATAACGGCACGCTGGGCATCGCCATCGGCGACTTCAGCTTTGAGGGCATGGCCTTCTATGAGGTCGGCGGCCCGCCGCCCTACCTCGACCGCGCGCAGCAGGCGGGCGTCTTTCAGGCGAGCTATCTTTACGTCACCTTTGGCGTCCTGTTTGCCGACTTCGATAACGACGGCTGGCCGGACCTGTTCGCCACCAACGGCGATATTGAGGATTCCATCTCCCGTGCCTTCCCGGAGCAGAGCTATCCGCAGCCCAACCTCCTATGGCGCAATAACGGCGCGGGCGTTTTTGTGGATGTCTCCCGGCAGGCGGGCACGGCGGTCATCGAGCCGCTGGTGGGGCGCGGGGCCTGCGTGGGCGACTACGATAACGACGGCAGGCCGGATGTGCTGCTCATTCCCAATATCGGCCCGCCGCGCCTGCTCCACAATGAAACCCAGGGCGGCAATCACTGGCTGAAACTGCGGCTCGTCGGGACGAAGAGCAATCGAGACGGTTTCGGAAGCCTGGTCTCCGTCACGGCGGGAGGAATCACGCGGACAGGCTACGTGCATAGCGGCTCCAGTTACCTGTCGGCCAGCGACCCGACGCTCTATTTCGGGCTGGGAGCCAGTGCGCAGGTGAGCCGCATCACGGTGCGCTGGCCGGACGGCGCGGAGGAGACCTGGGGGCCGCTTGCCGCAAATCAGGCGCTCACGCTGACGGAAGGCCAATCGCGCGGGGCCGGCCTGTCTTCCGCAGGGAGCGGGATGGATACGGCAGGCGCGGCGCTGGGCAAGCGTTGAGCGGAGGGAGTTGGTAGTAGTGATAGAGACAAAGCGACCGGAAGAGAAACCCCATCCGCCCGCCCAAAGCCGCCGTCACCGCCGCGCTCTTGCAGCCGGGGTGGGGGTGATCGGGGCGGCCGTGCTCCTGACAGGCGGCCTGCTCTGGCTGGCGTGGGGAGGCTCGAACCTCTCGGCCTCCAATCCCCCGCGAGGCGGTTCGACAAGGAACCCTGACCTGGACGCGAAGAGAGGTGGTTCGAACCTCCCGACGTCCATTCCCGGACTGCCTGCGGCAAGCCAGGCGGCTGCAAGCCGCGTGCCGCCTGCCGGAACCGCCGCTTCGCTTCCCTTCCTCCCGGCAAGCCGACCAGCATCGCCCGTGGAAAGGCCGCCGAACCCGGAATGCACGGTGGCGCTCAGACAGGGATTGGCGGCATTGCAGCGGGAAGGTTTGCCTGCGGCCACCCGCGCGTTTGAACGCGCCGTCAAGGCCGATCCGAGTTCAGCGCTGGCGCGCGACTATCTGGGAATGGCCTACCTCCAGCAGCATCGGCTGTCGGAGGCGTCGCGCCAGTTCCGGGAAGAGATACGCCTGGAACCGACATCGGCTAACGGCTGGGCGCGTCTAGCCGATGTCGCCATGGCGCAGGAAAAGCTCACAGACGCTGTGCAGGCGCTGGAGAAAGCGGTCGCCCTCAGCCCCGATACCGCCCAACTCTATTTTAATCTGGGGATGCTCTACCCGCGCATGATGGAGCTTGGGAAGGCCGTCGAAGCCCTGCAGCGCTGCCTCGCCCTCCAACCGGAAAACCACTACGCGCACTATCTGCTCGGAAACCTGCTCTACAAGCTGACTCGCCTGGATGAGGCCGAGCAGGAGCTTCAGGAGGCGATCCGCCTGGAGCCGCGCTCAGGACTCTATCATTTCGGGCTGGCACAGGTCTTCCTGAAGCGCGAGTCCACGCCGGAGAATACGGAGCGGGCGCGGGCGGAACTGGCGCGCGCGTTGGAACTGGGGATGCCGGAGCCTGCCGCCGTGCACTACCACCTCGGTATCTGCTATCAGCGGCAGGAGAAGTGGGAGCTTGCGCGGCAGGAGCTGGAGACGTCGGTGCGGCTCGCCCCGAAAGCCTGGTCCGCCTACTATGCGTTGCAGGAGGTCTTGCGGCGATTGGGACGCGTCGAGGAGGCGGGCCACGTCCAGGCGCGTTTCCGCGCCCTCCGCGCCAAAGAGGATGCCCGGATGCAGCACGATTTCTATATTCAGGAGGCGCAGCGCAATCCCAACAGCCCGAGCGCCCACTTCCAATTGGCGGAGTTCCTGGCGAGAACGGGCGACCGTGCACGGGCACGGGAGGAGTTGGCGCGGGCAAAGCGACTGGCGGCAGGCAGGCGCGATTCAGAGGCGCTACAGCGGCGCTTCGCGGCCCTCGCGCAGCGACTCCAACAAAACGGGGGCGGCAAGTGAGGCCGATACGACGCTTCTGGGGCCTAGTTCTCCTGCTGGCGCTGCTGCCGCTCGGTTGCGCGCCGAAGCTGGCGGCAAGCAAAGCGGCAGGACAACCCACGGCCCATACGACGCAGGAGATACGCTTTGTGGACGTGACCGAGAAGGCTGGCATCCATTTTCGGCACGTCAACGGCGCGTCCGGACGCAAGTACTACCCGGAGACGTTCGGCTCCGGCTGCGTCTTCCTGGACTACGATGGGGATGGCTGGCTGGACATCTTCCTGGTCAATTCCGGGCCGCTGCCAGGCTACAAAGCCGAGACGCCACCGACCTGCGCCCTCTACCATAACAACGGCAACGGAACCTTCACGGACGTGACCAAGCAGGCGGGCCTGGCCGTGCCGATGTACGGCATGGGCGCGTGCGCCGGGGATTATGACAACGACGGCCACGAAGACCTCTATGTGACGGCGGCGCTCGGCCCCAGCCACCTCTACCATAACAACGGCAACGGGACGTTTACGGACGTGACCAAGCAGGCGGGCGTGGATAATGACAGTCGGTGGGGCACCAGCTGCGCCTGGCTGGATTACGATAACGACGGCAAGCTCGATCTCTTCGTCTGCAACTACGTTCGCTATCGCCCGGAGGAGGATACGGTCTGCCACCAGGGCGACCTGCGGATCTACTGTGGCCCGCTCGTCTACAGCGCCGAAAGCTGCCGCCTCTATCATAACCTGGGGAACGGGCGGTTTCGGGATGTGACGCGCGAGGCGGGCCTCTACAACACGCGCGGCAAATCGCTCGGCGTGGCGGTCTGGGACTTCGACGGGGACGGCTATCCCGATATTATGGTCGCCAACGACCTGACCCCGAACTATCTCTTCCGCAACAGGCGCAACGGCACGTTTCAGGAGGTCGGCGAGGAGGCCGGCGTCGCCTACGGCAGCGACGGCACGGCCCGTTCGGGCATGGGCATAGATGTCGCCGATACCCGCAACGACGGCAAGTGCGCGATCCTCGTCAGCAATTTCGCCCGCGAGCCGAACTCCTACTTTACTCAGTGGCAGGCGCCGTTCTCGTTCTCCGACCGGGCGTTTGAGGTCGGCATGGGCGAGGTGAGCTTGCAGCCGCTCGGCTTCGGCCTCTTTTTCTTCGATTACGACAACGACGGCTGGCAGGATGCCTTCGTGACTAACGGCCATATTCAGCCGGACGTCGCCCGCTACGAGCCGGGACAGACCTACGCGCAGCCGCCGCTTCTGTTCCATAATCGCGGCGACGGGACGTTCCAGGAGGTCGGCAGGCAGATGGGTGGGCCGCTACAAGAGCCGATGGTGGGACGGGGCGCGGCCTACGGCGATTACGACAACGACGGCCACCTGGATATTCTGGTCACCAGCAACAACGGCCCGGCCCGACTCCTGCGCAACGAGGGCGGCAGCCGCAACGGCTGGCTCGAAATCCGGCTGGTCGGCGTAAAAAGCAACCGGGACGGCATCGGCGCGGAGGTGCGCGTGCGCGTTGGAGGCCGCACCCTGCGCGATCAGCGGCGCAGCGGGTCGAGCTATCTTTCCGGCAGCACCCCCTGGCTCCATTTCGGCCTGGGCAGTGCGGACGTTGCCGATGTCGTGGAAATCCGGTGGCCCAGCGGCGCGATAGATCGCCTGAATACCGTGCGCGCCAACCAGAGCCTTACCGTGACCGAGGGCAGCCATCCGGCTCCCGGCGATAGCCGCCTGACGAAAACGGAGCTATGAATCGAGCCAGACATAGAACATACCCGGCTCTTTATGGCTTCACGGCATTCAGTCTCTGCTCTAACTGCTCCGCCAGCTTGAGGCGCTGCGCGTCCCAATCGCTGCCCCGCTGACTCCACGCCACGTCTCCTTTGGCCTCCGAGAACGCCGCAGGCACGCAGGCATCCGCGACGACGCGCGCCTCGGCTTGCAGTTCGTTCTGTTCCGCCAGCCAGAGGTATTCGTAGTCCTGTATCCCGCGACGGATGTTCTTGAGCCGGATGGAGGCGATTGGACCGGCGATGCCCCGGTCCTGGTCGGGAAAGACCGCGTCCTGGCCCGCGTAGATGAGCACGCCATCGCCGTTATACTCGCCATCGTGGCCGAAGGTGACCGGGTCCACCCAGACGTTCTGCTCTCCGCGCGGGGCCTGCGAATTATGCCGCCAGTGGTTGGCGAACCAGTAGAACCAGAGCTCCACGCCGTACTTCCAGCAGGCCCAGGGCGTCACCCGTAAATCCACCGCCGGCGCCTCCGTCAGCCCGGTTCCCGCCGCCGGGCGATGCCCATTGTAGACCCACCAGCGCCGCCCTTTCGCCTTCTCCGCTTTCGCCCGCGCGATGTCGTACTGGTTGGTCACCGTACACCAGATGTCTATGGCGCCCTCCAGTTCGGGATGTGGGGCGTGCGTGATGAACATGGGAAGATTTCTGCCGGGGCCGGGGTTGGCGTGATGCAGCTGGCCGATAGAGCGAATCCAGGGCAGGCGGTCGGGCGGCGGCTCGTCGGTGATGTAGAGGAAGGTGATGGCGTTGGGCTTGATGCCGTTCAGCCAGGTCATAAAGGCGTCCGCCGTCGCGTGCGCCCTGTCTTCGCTCCACTCCGGCCCCATGCCGTAGAAGCTCGCCGGAAGAATAGAGTAGCCCACGCCCTCACCCGGCCCAACGTAGCCGCGTCCAGGGGTGAAGGCTTCGCCCGTAATTCGGTCACACTGTTCCTGGCCGGTGTTCGGTCGATAAGTATGCGTGAACTCTACCCGATGCCGATGCGCAAAGCGGTGGTAGCGCGCGACCAACGCCCTGTCCGGCGTGCCGTGCCGGGTCGCCACCTGCGCCTCGTCGAAATAGATCATGGCGTCAAAGTGCGTCTCGTCCGGCAGGACGAAGTCGAAGACGCGCAGCGAGACGGGTATCTCCTTGGCCACCTGGCCGCCCTCGCTTATCCGAATCGTCCCCTCGTATATGCCGGCAGGCATATTCTCTTTGGGAATGGCGATGTCGAACCAAACGCCCTGGTTCTGGTTAGGGCCGATGTCAAAGGGCGCACCGCCCTGACCTCGCTTCGCATTGCAGGGCACGAGCGGGTCGGGAATCCAGCCGGTCGGATCGGGCGGAGCGGCGTCCCGGTTATAGAACCAACCGGGCGGCGACGGTTTGGCGATATGCAGGTAGTGCTGCGTGAACCGCTCGATCTGGCGGTCGCGGGTGTCGGTGGGATCGTCGGTTTCGGGGCGGAACACTAGCCGCGTGCCGCTCTCTCGATGAACCAGCTCCTCCAGGCGGACATCCACCTCCTTTGCCCCGTTCGGCCCGGCCTGCACGATAACCTGGAAGCCCAATATCTCGTTGCGCGCGCCAAAAAGCGAGACCTTCTGCCCGTCCCAGACGGAGTTCTGCGCGCGGTTGGGATTGGCAAGGTCGTCCCGTTTGACCTTTTCGCCATCATTTACCGCCCACACGTCCGCGATGCCCAAATCGCCCATCCTCGGAACCTCCTGATTTATGCTGGTCTGGAGAGAGCATTCCCTGCCCGCCGACAGAAATCCTGCGCTTTCCGAGGCATACGGGCGCACCTGGCGGGGCGGAGGTTGCGTGCGGCGGCGCGGCTTGACGGGGCGCGGAACGAAGGGCTATAATACGGCGGTAGAAGAGTTAGGAGCGAAAAGCGCGAGGACGCACGGTGACGGCAGAGCAGATACAGCAGCCCATATTCGATATGCTCATTCGCGGCGGCACCGTCCTGGATGGGACGGGCGCGGAGGCGTACCGCGCCGACGTCGGCATCGTTGGAGAGCGCATCGCGGCGGTGGGCGATCTATCGCAGGCGAAGGCCGGGCGCGTTCTGGAGGCGGCGGGGCTGCGCGTGGCTCCGGGCTTCATTGATATTCATACTCACTCCGATATCTCCGTCACCTACGATCCCGGCCAGGCCAGCTCTGTGGCGATGGGCGTCACCACGCAGGTCACCGGCAACTGCGGCCTCTCCCTGGGCTTTGCCACCGGCGCCGATGTCTTTGCCTTCGAGAAGCGCTGGCTGGCCCCGCACGGCGCGCGCATCACCTGGGCTACCTTCGACGAGCACCTGCGCCTGATTGAAAGCAACGGCGTCGCCAACAACTACCTGCCGCTCGCGGGCCACGGCACGCTGCGCAAGCGCGTGATGGGGATGCAGGAGCGCGCTCCCGACCGGGCCGACATGGCGGCCATGCAGCATGAGCTGGAGGCGGCGCTAATGGCGGGCGCCTGGGGCCTCTCCTCCGGCCTGGAATATCCGCCCTCCTCCTATGCCAGCGAGGACGAATTGGCGGAGCTGTGCAAGGTCGTCGCAGTGCACGGCGGCATCTACGCCACACATCTGCGCAGCGAGGGCGATGGGCTGATCGAGGCGGTAGAGGAGGCCATCCGAATCGCCGAGCGCGCCGGCGTACCGCTCCAGCTTTCTCACCACAAGGCCGAGGGCCGCGCCAACTGGGGCAAGGTAAAGACCACGTTAGGCATGGTGGAGGCGGCGCGGGCGCGCGGCCTGGACGTGCAGCTGGATCAGTATCCGTATACGGCCTTTATGACCGGCCTGGGCATACAGACCCTGCCGCGCTGGGTCTTGAGCGGCACCACCGAGGAGACGGTCGCCCGCCTGTTGGACCCGGCGCAGCGCGCCGTCATCCTGGCCGAGATTCGCGCCGCCCACCCGGACTGGGACGACCTTTCGGAGGCGTCGCCCTGGCATAACATCCAGATCGGCGTCTCTCGGGGCAAGCCTGAAATTCAGGGGCGCACCATTGCGGCGCTGGCGATAGAGGCGGGCCGCAACCCCATCGAATATGTGCTGGATCTGCTCGCGGAGACCGGCGGCTACGTCAGCGCCGTGAACTTTGCCATCGGCGAAGAGGATATCGTCGAGGTGATGCGCTATCCCTGGACCGCCATCGGCTCGGACGGCGCAGGCACGCATCCCGGCGGACCGGCCAGCGAAGACAAAATCCACCCGCGCGCCTACGGCACGTTCCCGCGCGTCCTGGGCCGCTACGTGCGCGAGCGCGGCGTGCTGACCGAGGCGGAGGCCGTCTACAAGATGACCGCGCTGCCCGCCGCCCGCCTCGGCCTGGCCGACAGAGGCCGAATCGCGCCCGGCTACTACGCCGATATTACCCTCTACGACCCGGCCCACGTTCTCGATTGCGCGACCTTCGACCATCCGCATCGGTTCGCCGCCGGCATCGAGGCGGTGCTGGTCAATGGGCGACTCGTCCTCGAAAACGGCTTGCCCAACGGCATGCGGGCGGGGCGCGTCCTGCGCTAGAAAAGCTTTCCAACAGGATGAACAGGATTTTGCAGGATTTACAGGATTAAAGCTAGAGACAGAGAAACAAGCAGGGCTTGTATGGGTTATAGACCAAGAAGCAGGGATTGGGTAGGTTTTGGAAATCCTGTTTAATCCTGTCTAATCCTGTTCATCCTGTTGAGGTTTTTGGTTTTGAGGGAGTTCGTATGATAGACCGGTATACGACGCGCGAGATGCGCGCGCTCTGGAGCCCACAAAACAAAACGCAGAAGTGGCTGGATGTGGAGATCGCCGTCTGCGAGGGGCTGGAGCACTTTGGCCGCATTCCTGCCGGGACGACCGCCCGAATCCGCGCCGGGGCGCGGTTCGACCTGGCGCGCATGGCCGAGTTGGAGAAGGAGACCCGGCATGACGTCATGGCCTTCGTCAAGAACGTGGCGGAGAATCTGGGTGAGGAGGGCCGCTACGTCCACTACGGCGTCACCTCGTACGATATTGTAGATACGGCGCTGGGCCTGCTGCTGCGGGATGCGACCGATATTATCCTGAACCGCTGCGAGCAGCTTACCGAAGTGATTCGCCACCGCGCCCGCGAGCACAAGCACACCGTCATGATCGGGCGCACGCACGGCATCCACGCGGAGCCTATCACGTTCGGGTTCAAGCTAGCGACCTGGCTGGACGAAATGAACCATAACATCGAGCGGCTCCAGCAGGCGCGGGCCGCCGTCAGCGTGGGCAAAATCTCCGGCGCTGTCGGCACGCACGCCAACATCGGCCCGGAGGTCGAGAGGTATGTCTGCGAGAAGCTGGGCCTGGGCGTCGCGCCTATCTCCACCCAGATTATTGCCCGCGACCGCCATGCGCAGCTTATGGCCGCGCTCGCCATCCTGGCCGCCTCGCTGGAACGCTTCGCCACCGAGATACGGAACCTGGCGCGCACGGAGATACGCGAGGTGCAGGAGTATTTTGCGGAAGGCCAGAAAGGCTCCTCCGCCATGCCCCACAAGCGCAATCCCTGGAACTGCGAGACGATAACGGGCCTGGCGCGCGTGGCGCGCGGCAACCTGATCCCGATGCTGGAGAGCATGGCGACCTGGCACGAGCGGGACCTGACTAACAGCAGCGTGGAGCGCATCGTCCTGCCGGATACAACGACGCTGGTCGACTGGATGCTGGCGAAATTTACCGACATCCTGGCTACGCTGATCGTCTACCCGGAGAATATGCGGCGCAACCTGGAGCAGATGGGCGGGCTGGTCTTCTCCGAGCAGATCATGCTGGCGCTGATCGCCGCTGGGCTTTCCCGCGAGGAAGCCTACACGGTCGCCCAGCGCAATGCCGCCAAAGCCTGGGCCGGGGAGGACTTCCGCACGGCCATCGAGGCGGACCCGGTCGTTCGGGAGCGGCTCACGCCCGAACAGGTCCGGCACGCCTTTGATCTGCGATATCACCTGCACAACCTGGAGCACACCTTCAACGTCCTGGGGATTTAATCGTGTTAAGGCAGGTACGTGACCGAGCGGACGATTCACCTATTCGAGAGACCCTGCCCGCCTGGGTGGGTCTATCCATGTACTGCCGCTGACCTGGCGGAGCATCTTGCCCGCCTGCCAGCCTCGGATCTGTCTGGACTATGGGCAGTGGGCCTCGCTCCGTCCACGCGCAAAGATTGCCGGGCCAGTGCTCGCTACTTCTTCTCTGAGAAGCCGACTATCTATATCTATTCCTATCCTGAGGGGCTGCGATACAGATTACCGCCACACACCAGGCGGTCGGATATTGAGCAGGGCATGGCGATGGAGTTGCAGTTCGGCATGACCGTCGAAAGGCACGGCAGCCGCTATACCTGCGCGTGGTCAGCAGACAACCTGCGCCGCTTCATCCTGGAGCATGTGCTGCTCCATGAAGTCGGGCACCATGTCTACCACCTCCAGCGCAGAGAGCGTGGGCTTCCTTATCATCCCAACACGGTAGAGTCGGAGCAGTTCGCCGAAGCCTATGCCTGTCGCTACCGCCACAAAAACCGATTCGGACAGGATTAACGGGATTAACTGGATTTCAACTACAAGGATAAGCCCGGCTTGTCTACCTTTGTGCAATCCTGAAAATCCTGTCTAAAATCTTGTCTTTTGCTTTTAATCGGTGTTAATCTGTGTAATCTGTGGATTCTGAAATAGGAGGCAAGCGATGTTGAATCTGGCGGTGGTCGGGTGCGGCAACATGGCCAGCGATCTGGCGCGGCGCAGCGTGAAGCTGGGACGGGCGCGCATCGCCGCCATTCACGATATTGACCCGGAGGTGCTGGCCCGACGTTGCGCCGAGTTTGATGCCGAGCCGGAGTCGGATATCCACGCGCTGGCAAAGCGCGCGGACATAGATGCCTTTCTGGTCGGCTCGCCGCCGCTCTATCACCATGACAACGTGCTGGCGCTGGCTCCGGCAGGCAAGCCCATCTACTGCGAAAAGCCGCTCTGTACGACTGTGCAGCTCTGCGATGAGATGATCGCGGCATGCCGGGAGCATGGGGTGAAGCTGTTCGTGGGGCAGGTGCTGCGGCTGTTCCCGCTGTTCTGGAAGTCCTACGAGGTCATCGCATCGGGGGAGTTGGGCACGCCGCAGGTCCTTTCCATCACGCGGGCCGGGCAAGCCCGGCACCACGCGGCAGGTTGGCGGGCCAGTTTGGTCGAGTCGGGTGGGCTGCTGCTGGAAGTCAACTCGCACGAATTGGATTACATGCTCTTCCTGATGGGCGAGGTCGAGAGCGTCTATGCGCGGGGCCGCAACCTCAACGGCTGGGCCGACTTCGACGACGCCCTGCTGGTGCAGCTAAACTTCAAGAACGGGGGCATCGGCATGCTCCACAGCAGCAACTCCTCTCCGGTGGGCGAGTACCGCGTGCATATCCAGTGTACGCAGGGCAATCTGCTGCACGGCGGGTTTGGAGGCGAGCTGCGTTATCGGTCGTTCCAGGCCGCCGAGCCGACCGTTATCACCCTCCAGGACCTCGCCGACCGCCCCAATCCCTACGACTGGGAGCTGACCTCCTTCTTCGACTGGTGCCAGGACGATACGCCTCCCTTCTTCACCGGGGAGACGGGCCGAGCCAACGTCGTCGTCGCCGAGACGATCTATCGCGCTCTGGCCAGCGGCCAGGTTGAGCCGGTCACGAAATAGGCGCCCCCTGTTTGCCTCCACCGCTCGCTTTCCAACCATTCCGGCGCTTCCGTTGGAAGGGGTCGGAATGGTTGGATTTTGGCGTTCCCCCAGGGATAGGTAGACACTCCCAGCCGTGTGGATCAATCTCACGCAGCCTGCTGCTGAGGAGATACGTCCACACCGTTGGGAGGGATTACCCAGGGATAAAACCGCCAAAAAAAAGTCAACAAAATCCGCGCTTGATCCGTCCTCTCATAGGTCATGAGCGCAGACGCATCCACTCCACACTGCGGCTCGGGCACTATCCGCTAGTTCAGGGAAACGCACGCGATAGCGTCTCCACAAACATCCACAAGGAGAGAGAACGATGCGTACTGAGGGATCGCCAACCAGACGGGCTTTGCCCTTCCTGCTCGGCTGCACTCTGGCGGGCTGGGTTGGGGCCACGCCGGTGTTTGCTCAGAATGCGCCGATGCCGGATGTCACACCGCCGCCGGCCGACTCGCTGGAAGCCGCGATCATGAAGGACTACGACCCAGATCTGGGGACCGTACCGTATCCGGCCCCTCTGAACTATCCGTTCGCAGCTCCCGGCGGCCTGCAGGTCCAGCACTGGAAGGACTTAACCCAATCGGAGCTACGACCTGGCTCGGTCGACGACGTCCACTACTATGTGAGGCGGATGGAGGATGAGCAGTACCGCCGCCGCCGGGAACGGATGGCCAGCCTGATGAGCGGCCAGATGAACCCGAACCAACCCAGGTTCTACCGGCGCACCGCCGAGTCGGAATATGAATCGGACTACTACGGCGCCCAGGGCACGCCCATGCAGCCGGGCATGATGGTCGGCCCGATGTTCGGTCCGACGGCCATGGCCGCCGGCGGTGACTTCATCTACATCCTGCGGGGCGGCACGCTCTACCAACTGCGGACCGCCGATATGTCCGTGGCCGCCCAGACGACCCTGCCCTTCCCCGGAACGTCCGGGGCGACGGGGACGACCGGTGCGACCGGCAACGTCACGCCGGGAACCGGTGCGACCACCCCGTCAACGGGTGCAACCGGCAATGCGACCGGAGAGAATCAGAATCAGGCTAATCCCGCCGCGCCGAATAACCCGAACACCAACGGCAACCAAGCGACTACGGGTGCCAATCAATCGAACGTCAACGGCAGCCAGTCGAACAGCACCGATAATCGCTTCTATCGCCGGGGCCAGAGAAACCGGCGTGGGCAATTCGCTCCCGGCACGATAGGGATGGGCCCCCGAATGTTTGGAGGGGCCGCCATTACCGTTAGCGGCGATTACGTCTATGTCCTGCAGGGCGATACGCTCTACCAGCTGCGGACTTCCGACCTGTCGCTCGTCTCGCAAAAGACCGTGCCCTTCTCGGCGTTGGGCACCACTCCCGGTACTCCGGGTACCGCTCCTAGCGCCCCGGGCGCAACCGGCACTTCGGGGGGAACCGGTACCCAGACCAGCCCCTGATGCAGTGATGTCTCTAGGGGCAGACACAACGCGGATGCTTGACGGCCCATAGGAGCGCGGCCTGATGGCGCTTTCACCAGGTTGCGCTCCGTTCCTACCCGACAGCTGGCTGTTACGTGCGTTTCCCTGATCGCCGCGCGTTGGCGCTTGTTTCGTACCCGGCGCCGGTTCTGTCAGGATTTATTCCCAGCAGAACCGGCGCTTTCCTGTGGGGAGGCCCAACGGGCAGCGGTCTGTTTTCTCTTGAGACAGGTCCACGCCTCCCGGTAAATTCGGTGAACAAAACGCTCGCTTTCATCGTTTCTATTGTCGAAGAGGCCACTGCCCGTCCGCAGTCTCGAATTGGCGGCCAGGGGTGAGCGTGGTAGGAGACTAAGGATGGCGGCTATGGCTATCCCCCACGGAGGAAGAACCATGCACACGTTTGCAGGCAAAAGTACTCTTGCGGTGTTCCTGGGACTTGTCCTGGCGGGCGGTGTGAGCGCCCTCCCGGCTTCCGCTCAGGATAACACGGACAACGGCACAATGGAGCGTAAAGCGACCCAAATCGATCCCATGCCGGTGCAATATCCGATGGCTTCGCCGGGCAGCCTGGATCTCAATCACTGGGCCGACTACACTCAGTCCCGCATGGAGCCTGGATCGGCGGAAGAGGCCCGCAGGGAGAGGCAGCGCATGCAGGATGAGCAGGCCAGGGAGAGGGAGAGCGAGCAGCGTATGTCCGACTATCAGGATCGAACGCGAGTTGCTCCCATGCCGGTGCAGTATCCGATGGCTTCGCCGGGTAGCCTGGATCTCAACCATTGGGCCGACTACACTCAGTCCCGGCTAGCGCCCGGCTCGGCGGAAGAGGCCCGCAGGGAGAGGCAGCGTATGCAAGATGAGCGGGTAATGTCCGATATGCCATCGGATTACGAGGACAGGAACCAGATCGATCCTATGCCGGTGCAGTATCCGATGGCTTCGCCGGGCAGCCTGGATCTCAATCACTGGGCGGACTATACTCAATCCCGCATGGAGCCTGGATCGGCGGCTGAGGCGCGCATGAGGAGGCAGCGCATGCGGGAGGAGCGTATGCGCAACCGCCAGGAGAATACGCCGCAGTAGGTTGCGAGCCATCCGGCGAGAAGGTGCGTCAGGCAGACGCGATAGTTCCGGTGGGCAGATACAACGTATCTGCCCCCTTTTTGTTATGGCGGCGCGACTCTTGGGGTAAAGTTATGGCAGCGCGTGGGCGCATCGCCGCCGGATAGGGCCGATCCGTCTCACTGCTGCCAATCGCTTCTCCTCGGAGGAAGGGAACAGCCGCCATGCAGAATCCGCTTGAGGCTTACCGACGGACACAACGCGAGCTCCGCCGCCACTTTGAAGCATTTACGCGCGAGAACTGTCCAACCTGCCCCACGCCTTGCTGCGTGCGTCCGGCGCGCATCCTGCCGACGGATATTCTGCTGGCGGAGGCGACGGGATGGAAAGCGCTGATCGCTGCGCCTCCCGGCGCCGCCGAACCCGACTCGGCCCCGGACATAGTCGCGGAGGTGGCAGGCCGCATGGCGGAGGCGCTCGGCAAGCCGCCCGAGTCGGCAGAGGCCGACACTGTGCACGCCTGCGGGCAGCCCTGCGAGTTTCTAGGCGAACACGGCTGCACCTTCCCGCCCGATCTGCGCCCGTTCGGCTGCACCGCCTACATCTGCCGCTACATGTACGCGAAGCTAGACCGCCAGTCGCTCTCGCGCATCAAGCGGCTGGTGCGCGAACTGGAAGAGAAGCATAACGACCTGCTGAGAACTATCCGCCCGGTCTCGTGGCAGCAAGATCCTCCGCCGGATTAGACCAGGCGCGCATGCCTTCGTACTCTAGCCAGATGTCGGTCATGGCTTCCCACTTATGCTCTTCGTGATCGACGTGGGTCAGGCGGAAGAAGATGGCGTAGCGGACGTGAGGCGAGACGTTGGGCGCGGCGGAGTGGGCCAGCTCGTAGTGTACCAGGACCACATCGCCCGCCTTGCCCTGAATCTGCACCGGCTCCGGCATTTCGATGGGCGGCATACCGTCGAGCAGGGATTGGGGCGTGTGCTCCTGGAAGTAGCGCTCGTAGCAGTGGTGCGTGCCCGGCCAGACGGTGAAATTGCCGGAGTAGGGCTGATGGAGATCGCTCAAAAGCACACCGACGAGCATGGTGAAGTTCTGGATGGTGCCTTCGGGGACGCCGTTGTGGGGCGAGTGCATCCCGTCCAGGTGGGCGCGGGGTCTATTGGGCGGGTCTTGCGTGCCCGGAAAGCGGAGCGCGATCTGGCCGCTGTCGACCGGACGGATTTTGCCGGGGCCGATAAGCGATTCGGCCAGCGACCAGGCGGGCGTTTTGTTGAGCAGGTCGGTGATAACCGGCTCCCGTTGCAGTTCGGTGCAGTAGGAGCGCGAGCGCATCGTCACGACCTGGTCCGTCGGGATGCCCTCGCCTACCGAGTGGTTGATGGCTTTGAGCGCCGCATCCACCATGACGCGCGGCACGACGCCGGGCACCTGCACGTATCCCTGATCATAGAACGCCTGCTTCTGGGCGTGTGTCAATTCCATTTCTTACCTCTCGCATAGAGTTGCTAGTATAAAACCCGACAGCTAAGGAGCAGCCGTCGGGTTTTATACGAACCTTATATGGACTTATTCTTCATTTCGCCCTCAGCTTTCTGAAAATTCCGCCTCTAATGTAGTTATTTGGCACGCTTCTTGCAATCCATAAAATGGCAAGCTGTTGTGCCTGCTTCCTGTTGCCTATCGTATGCTTCACCAACTCGTTTGCCAGCGACCTGCTGCTACGCGACCCACCCGCGCTCTACCGCCTACTGTCAGCTTTACCGACTCTCTCAATCTCGAAGGTTCCTGAAAGATCGCTTGGAGCCGTTGTCATCAAGGATTTCCGATTCCTCAACCGGGCCGGTGCGCTGAGCGGCTTATGGGAGTAAGTCGGCAGTATTAGACGTGAACACGTCTCTGCCAATTCTCTCTGCTGTGCAGCAATGGGATAGCGAGCGTTCAGCCGGGCTATCAAGCCTGCAGTCCTGTTGAAGACTTCGGCCTCAATCCACAGTACAACCTGTCTCCATCCCAATAGAAGTTGGAGTAGGGTAGATAGGTTTTCAACTCCATCTCGCCAACGGGGAGGCGCAGCCCTGCGGTCACGCCCCATCGCCGTAACCGGCTGATGGATGGGGAGGGATGAACAGCAAGGCGGCACGTAGGTCTTACGGGCGGCCTCCTCTACTGACGACCCATCATACCGCCCCGCCAGCGGGTTATGACTGGCTGTTCGGCAGCGTTCTATCGCCTGCGCGGTAGTGCTCTGCTGCTATCACCGTTTGAGGCACAGTTTCGCGCTGTAGCGATCCAGACGTTCCAGGGAGATGCCTCTATCCTGAAGCAGAGCGCGAACTGGACCTGACGTACCCTTACCCAAGAGGCTCGGTGGCATATGCGGGCGAGAGTCCGCTGTAACGGTTCCGTCGAAAGGAGACGAATATGTCTACCAACAAGGTTGCGGATTACATTGTCATCACAGACGCACCCAGTCAGCTAGGTGGCTTCGGTGGAATGTGGAATTTCACGGTTCCGCCGAACATTGACCTGGATTCCAAAGCCGTTCTGTACTTTGTCTTGCGCGACATTAACGCTGATGACCTAACATTGAACGTAACCATCAACGGTAAGAAAATTAGTGCGCCTCCTTACTTAACGTTCAACGGAGATGACCACCCGTATAGAACAATGCATGAGGTATTCAAGCCGAAAGACGTCAACATAAACCTCGACCAGGACCAGTACGCGAACACGCTCAAGTTTGAAATGAATGCGCAGGATGATGAATACTTAACCGTGTCCGACATTGTGCTGTGGTTCCAGGTGGACAGCGGCAAGATGCCTGCCATCCTACTCGATGGCACTAACGGCAACATCTTCGCGGGCGCCCGGTTGGAGGTTTACCACACGTCGACTGGCGAGACAGAAACGTTATTTGGCCAGGGAAAGTTCGGGGATTTGTACCTGAACAACGACCAGGGTGAGCAGCGTATTCGCCTCGAAGCCGGCCAGGCTAACCTGTGGATCGGGGGAAACTTAGCAGAAGGCGATATCATGGTGTATCCCAGCCATGTAACCAAAGCACCGAGCAAAAAATGGGAGCCGGATGAGGCCTCATTTCATCTCGATGGACACAACGCCAGATTGACGATTGGCAGTGGTGAATCCGTGGGTTCTCACGTGGAAGAAGTGGTAATTCCGAATTCCAAAAGCGGAAAACTCGTGATCCGTGGTGCCCTTAAGGAGCAGAAAGAGGGAATTCAGGAATGGGAAGTTAAGACAGTCAACCGAATCGTAATGTTTGCCGACGTTCCCGACGCAGATGCGCCAACCGGCCGCGGGGCCCACGTACTTGTGGGTGGCCATGGTGCCAACGGGCAGATGTGGCTGTACCCTTCTTCGGCCAGCGACTATGGTTCGCCCACAATCCGTCTTAACGGGGAAACCGGCGAGATCGACTGCGCGAACTGCGATTGCGCGGAGGACTTCGAGGTCGAAGAGGGAGAGGCCGTTGAGCCTGGCACCGTCCTGGTCATTGGCGAGGATGCCAAGCTCCACGTCAGCCACCGGGCTTATGACAAACGCGTCGCTGGCGTGGTCTCTGGAGCCGGAGACTACCGTCCGGGCATCGTTCTGGGACGGCGAGCGGGCCAGCAGACCAATCGGCTTCCTGTGGCTCTGGTGGGGCGGGTTTTCTGCAAGGTGGATGCCGACCAGGGAGCCATTGAGATAGGGGACCTGCTGACAAGCTCATCAGAGCCAGGCTACGCGATGAAAGCCTCGGACCCAGTGCAAGCGTTCGGTGCGGTGTTGGGGAAGGCCCTTAGCTCGCTGGGTTCGGGTCGTGGGTTGATCCCTGTAATGGTGGCTCTCCATTAATCTTGGATGGCCGCCCTCGGAAGCCTGCTCCGTACTGCTTCCGAGGGTGGCCTCTCACGAGTTATGATTGGCTTTCCGGCAGATTTCTATCTCCTGCGCGCGGTATTGCTCTGCTGCTCTCACCTGCCAGGTCAGCGTTTCGCGCCGCAGCGATGCAGGCGTGCCCAGGAGATGCCTCTATCCTGAAGCAGAGCGCGAACTGAACCTGACGTACCCATACCCATGAGGCCAGGCAGCAGATGCGGGCGAAAGTCCGCAAAGGCCGTTCCATCGAAAAGGAGAAGAAGATGGCCACTAACAAGGTTGCGGATTACATAGTCATCACGGACGCACCCAGTCAGATAGGCGGCTTAGGTGGGCAGTGGCGTTTTAAGGTTCCGCTGAACATAGACCTGAATTCCTACGCCGTTCTGTACTTTGTCTTGCGTGAAATGGACGCCGATGATGTAACATTGAACGTGAAGATCAACGGGAAGCCAATTAGTACGCCTCCCTACTTAACATTCAACGGAGATGACCACCCGTTTAGGTCCATGCACGAGGTATTCAAGCTGAAAGATGTTAACATATCACTCGACCAAGACTCGAGCCCGCCCGCGAACCAGCTCGAGTTTTCAATGAACGCGCAGGATCATGACTACATAACCGTGTCCGACATCGTGCTATGGTTCCAGGTAGATAGCGGCAAGATGGATGCCATTCTACTCGATGGCGTCCATGGCGACATAATTGCAGGCGCCCGGAGGGATGATTCCGGTAAGGTGACTTCTGGCGAGGGACAGGACGGGGATTTGGTACTGAACGACGGCAAGGGCCATGAGCGTATTCATCTCGACGCCGGCGCGGCCAACCTGTCGATGGGTGGACACGGTGAAGATGGCGATATCTTGCTGAACTCCTACGAGGGCGAGGGCTATCAGCGTATTCACCTCGACGCCGGCGGGGCCAACATGTGGATCGGAGGAAACGATGCCGATGGCGATATCATGGTGTTTCCCAACGGGGTCGGGGGGTCAAGTTACCGAAAGGGAGATGACCGAGCGGACCCGGACATGGCTTCCTTCCATCTCGATGGCGACAAAGCCAGATTGACGATTGGCGGAGGCATTCACCCGAGTCAGCACCCAATAAAAGAGGCCATCCCGGACCCGGATTCCAAAAGCGGCGAAATCTACCTCCGTGCTGCTATTGAGGAGCAGGAAAGTGAGGGACATTCGGGATGGTTGTTTAAGTCAGTCAACCGAATCGTAATGCTGGCCGACGATCCCGGGATAGGAATGGGCGGTCTCCCCTCTGGGGCCCACATACATGTGGGCGGCTTTGGCGCCCCCGGGCGCCTGTACCTGTACCCTTCTTCTGCGCTCAACCATACAACTTCGACGTCCAAAATCCGTCTTGATGGGGAAACCGGCGAAATAACTGCCGTGTTGTTCACGCCGAACCCCGATTGCGCGGAGGACTTCGAGGTCGAAGAGGCAGAAGCCGTCGAACCCGGCACCGTTCTGGTCATTGGCGAGGATGCCAAGCTCCATGTCAGCCACCGGGCTTATGACAAACGCGTCGCTGGCGTGGTCTCCGGAGCCGGAGACTACCGTCCGGGCATCATCCTGGGAAGGCGAGCGGGCCAGCAGACCAACCGGCTGCCTGTGGCTCTGGTGGGGCGAGTTTTCTGCAAGGTGGACGCCGACCAGGGAGCCATTGAGATAGGGGACCTGCTGACAAGCTCATCAGAGCCAGGCTTCGCGATGAAGGCAGCGGACCCAGTGCAAGCGTTCGGTGCGGTGTTGGGGAAGGCGCTTAGCTCGCTGGGTTCGGGTCGGGGGCTGATCCCTGTGTTGGTGGCCCTGCAATAACCACAGATTGCAGCCCTTGGAAGCAGTACCGAGCAGGCTTCCGAGGGCTATCCCTCAAACCAAAGGCCCCATCTATCGGGAGGCAATCTGAAGCGCGCACTTCTCACGCCTGAAGGCCGGGAGAGCGCGCTTTTTTTTGCCTTCTGTTTGTGCTGCTGTCCTATGCGCTCGCCTGGCTGCTGTGGCTGGATGGCATCGCGGCCTGCCCTCACATCACAAAAAGCCCGGAGGGGCCACTTTTCGTTGCGTTCTGCGTAGAGGGAATGTTATAATGTCCGCAACGGCCCTGAGAGATTTGACGACACGAGCGCAAGGAGGTCACGGTATTATGAGGTCGCAGCAAGCATCCCGCAAACCCAGGCCCGCTTCCACTTCCCAGCGCAGCAACGTCCTGACGGAATACCTGGACGAGAATCTGGCCAACCGCCTGCTGGCCGAAGCCCTCTCGCGCGGCGGCGACTTCGCGGAAGTCTATGGCGAGCGCGCCGAAAGCACGCGCATTCCCCTGGAAGAGAATAAAATCAAGAGCGCGGAGGTCCGGCAATCGCTGGGCGTGGGCGTGCGCGTTATTCATGGCGAGCGGCAGGGCTACGCCTACAGCGATGACCTCTCTCCCGAAAAGCTGCTGGAGGCCGCCCGCGTCGCCGCCTACATCGCCGAGGGCGGCAAGACCACTGCGCCGGTCCCCGTCTCCCGCCAGCACGGCCCGAACTACTACCCGATCCGGCACGCTCCCTCCGACGCCGACGTGCGCGAGAAGGTGCAGATCGTCCAGCGCGCCAACGCCGCCGCCTTCGAGTTCGACGGGCGCGTGCGGCAGGTGCAGGTCGGCTTCATTGATGCCACCAAAGACTTGCTGGTCGCCAACTCCGAGGGGCTTTACATCACCGACCATCAGACGATGCTGCGCCTGTCGGTCATGGTGCTAGCGGTGGAGGGCGGCGAGGCGCAGATGGCCTTCCATGGCGGCGGCGGGCGCATCGGCATGGAGTATTTCGAAGCCAACACGCCGGAGTGCCTGGCGGTAGAGGCGGCGCGGCAGGCTATTATCCAGCTTGGGGCGCAGGAGGCCCCGGCGGGCGCCATGCCGGTCGTCATTGATAACGCCTGGGGCGGCGTCTGGCTGCACGAGGCGGTCGGGCACGGCCTGGAAGCCGACTTCAACCGCAAAAAGACCTCCATCTACTCCGACCGCATCGGCGAGATGGTCGCTAGCGAGCTCTGTACGGTCGTGGACGACGCCACGCTTCCCAACCAGCGCGGCTCCATTAATATTGACGACGAGGGAACCATCGGCCAGCGCAAGGTGCTCATCGAGAAGGGCGTCCTCAAGGGCTACATGCACGACCGCCTGAACGCCAAGCTCATGCGCGCCGCCAGCACCGGCAGCGGCCGCCGCGAGAACTACCAGTGCATTCCCATGCCCCGCATGACCAATACCTTCCTGGAGCCCGGAGAATATACCCCCGACGAGATCATCCAATCGGTCTCGCGCGGCCTCTATGCCAAGAGCTTCAGCGGCGGCCAGGTGGACATCTCCAACGGCAACTACGTCTTCAACGTCACCGAGGCCTATCTGATCGAGAACGGCAAGATCGGGCGCCCGGTCAAGAACGCTACCCTCATCGGCAACGGCCCCAATGACCTGGCCAAAGTGACACGGGTCGGCAACAACTGGTCGCTCGATCCCGGCGTCGGCACCTGCGGCAAGGATGGGCAGAGCGTGCCGGTGGGCGTCGGTATGCCCATGATCCTGATTAGCGAGATGACCGTCGGCGGCACGGCCCTGCCCGCCCGTCCGATGATCTGATCGCCGCGCGTATCCAGTTCTGGCCCGGCTGCGCCAATAAAAGAGACAGGGCCGGCGCCGCGCGTAAACGGCATCCCGCAAGGCCGGCAATGTAGGCGCGAGGGGAGGTATCATGGCCGACAACAGGTACGTCTTTATTGATTTCGACAACACGTTAAGCGACCAGTTCGAGTTCAACTTGCAATACGTGCGCGAGGTGGGCGCGCTGCTGGCTCCGAAGTATGGCGGCGACGCGGAAACCTGGGCGCAGGCGGCGACCGAGATGCTGGAGGCGCTGGAGCAGGACTACCTGGCGCGGTTTGCCGGGAATCCGCTCGGCGGCTATTGTGCCTGGCTGGAAACGGTGCATACGCGCGCGGCAGAGATGTTGTTTGCTCGCATGGGCCTGCCCGTTCCGCCCAACGCCAAAGAGCTGGCCCGCGAGACCCAGTTCAACGCGCTCATCGGCTGCAATGCCGCCTTTTCCGGCGCGCACGAGGCGTTGATGACCCTGTTTGAGGAGGGCTATCGCACGCAGATGGCCTCCGGCCAGGAGTCGGAGTGGCTGCTGGCCGCGCTGATGGGCGCGGGCGTCGAGAGCTTCACGGAGAGCAAGTTCGGCCCCGATCTGGTGGACTGCGCTAAGGAAGGTCCGGAGTTCTATGAGCGCATCTTTGCCGAGGTCGGCGTCCAGCCGGAGGAAACCGTCGTCATAGATGACCACCCGGACGCGCTGCGCTGGGCCATGCAGACCGGCGCGAAGGCCATTCAGGCCAAGCTCTCTCCGGAGCGCCATGTGGAAGACATTCCCGGCGTCGTCGCCGTAATGACGGATTGGAGCCGGTTGCCGGGCCTGCTCAAGCAGGCGCTCGGCTAGAATGTACACTATACCTTTTGGCAGCCCACCCGTAAACGAGTGGGCTGTGTCGCAAGGCGGAGGGCCGAACCGTTGTAGGCCCGACCCTTGCAGTCGGCAAGCCCGCTCAAGCGGGCTACGCGAGGTTTGTTAGTCCCTTTCAAGGGCTACCAGAGGGGAGAGTAGCCCCCTTCAGGGGGCTTGCCGTCCACAGCTCGGTCCTTTAGGGCCGGGCGGAGAAGGGTTTCGTAGACTCTAAGCCGCTTGGAGGTGGATTCGATGGACTACGAGCAGCTAGCCGCCGATGTGGCGGCGCGGGCGCGCAAGGCCGGCGCCGACGAGGCCGATGTCTACTTGCAGGTTTCCACGGAGTTCAACGTCCAGGTACGTAAAGGGGAAATCGAGACGCTGACGCAGGCGGGCAGCAAGGGGTTGGGGCTGCGCGTCTTCGTGGACAAGCGGCTGGGTTTTGCCTCCACCTCCGACTTCGATGAGGCCGCGCTGGACCGGCTCATCGCCACGACCGTCGCGCTGGCCGCCGCCGCCGACCAGCGGCCCGAAAATGGACTGCCGGAAGATGCCGCGCCCGAGGCCCGCCCGGAGCTCAAACTCTACGACCCAACCATAGAGAGCGTGCCTACCGAAGAGAAGATCGCGCTGGCAAAGCAATGCGAGGCCGCCGCCTTCGCCGCCGACAGCCGCATCACCAACAGCGAGGGCGCGGGCTTCGGCAGTGGCACCACCTATACGGTGCTGGCGAACTCGCGCGGCATCGTCGCCGCCTATCATAGCTCTGGCTGCTCGCTCTACTGCCAGCCGCTTGCGGAGGAGCAGGGCAAGAAGCAGGTGGATTACGAGTGGTCGTTCCGCCGCGCCTACGCCGAACTGGAAAAGGCCGAAGAGATCGGACGCCGGGCGGCCATGCGCGTTGTGCGCAAGCTGGGAGCGCGCAAAGTCCCGACCCAGACGGCCCCGGTCGTCTTTGAGCGGCGCGTGGCCGCCCAGCTCTGGTACGCGGTCATGGCGGCGGTCAACGGCGACTCGGTCTACAAGGGGATGTCGTTCCTCAAGGACAAATTAGGCGAGAAGATAGCCGCCGAGGCCGTCACGCTCATTGACGATGGCACGCTGGCCGGCGGAGCGGGATCGGCCCCGTTCGACGGGGAAGGGCTTCCCACGCGCCGCAACGTCCTGATCGAGAACGGCGTCCTGAAAATGTTCATGTACGACACGGCGACGGCGCGCAAGGTCGGCAACGGTGCCCAATCCACCGCCAACGCGCGCCGCTCCTACAGCGGCGTGCCGGGCATCGGGCCGTTCAACCTCTACCTGATGGCGGGCGGCCTGACGCCGGAAGAGATCGTCGCTGCCATTCCCAACGGCTTCTACGTCACCGATATGATGGGCAGCGGCGCCAACACCGTCACGGGCGACTTCTCCATCAGCGCCTCCGGCCTCTGGATCCAGGACGGGCAGCTCGCCTTCCCGGTCGAAGAGGTAACCATCGCCAGCACCATGCCAAACATTCTCCAGGGCATCGAGCGCATCGGCACCGACCTGATCTTTAACTCCTCCATCGTCAGCCCTACCTTCCAGGTCGCCGAAATGACCATCTCCGGGACCTGACGGGACAGAGCGACTTCTTGTGCAGGTGCCTGCCTGAGCCTCTTCTTGTCGGCTGGCCTTTTGCTGTTAACGCTGAGATTTCTCTTATTCACTTGAACACAGCGAAGGGCCTCAAATCGGAAGGAGCGGGCGCATGAAAGCCTCTGCCGGTCTACTCAAGAGCCGTCCCTTCTGGATCGTCTGCGCGGCCCTTTTGGCGATGTACTTCAGTCTTGCCTGGAGCAGTTTCCGGCAGGAGCGTCTTAATCACGCGCTCATTCAAGCGATTGAGCGCGACGATGCTGTCGCCGTCCGCGCTCTGTTGGCCCAGGGAGCCGATCCCAATGCGGATGCCTCCGGCGAAGTGCCTCTCTGGATACGCCTGGAAGACCTCTTCCACCACCACAAGGAGAGCCACACTCCCGTTCTGTTTCTGGCGATAAACGTGGGGGGGTTCTCCAAGAAGTTCTCTGCTGGCAGTTCTGACAGTGCTCAGGAGGACGCGACATCCGTCGCGATTATCCAGGCTCTCCTGGACAAGGGCGCGAGGCCGGACGTGCGCGAGGACGGCAGAACGCCGCTGGATACCGCCATTTACCTGGACCTGACGAATGCGGCCCTTGTCCTCGCGCGGCGCGGCGCAAAACCAAGCCGCAAGATTAACGGCCAGCCCGCCCTCATGGTTGCTGTTTCCAATCTCAACCCCACGCTAGTCAAGCTTGTTCTCGATTCGGGCGGCGTCCCGGATGCACAGACCGGCCAGTGGTCGCTTAAGGACGCTTATAATGCACTGGATCGTCCGGATAAGCCTCCTGGGACCGGCATGCAGGTGATGCAGGCGCTGCTGGAGGCGGGAGTAAGTCCGGACACCATCTATCCGAACGCTCCCTTGCTGTATTCCGCCGTGGAGCGGAAAAGATACGAGGTCGTCCGTCTCCTCCTTGAGCACGGCGCAAACCCCAACCCGAAACCTGGCGTCGGCGATCTGCCCCTGCTCTGGTACGCGCTGGACGCCAAGCCGCAGATGCTTCAGATGCTGCTCGATGCCGGGGCGGACGCCGATGCCGTCAACGCTCAGGACGGCGAGCCTCTGCTCTGGTATGCCGTCATCCATAAAATCGCGGAACCGCCCGCAGAAAGGGCGCTAAAGGTCAAGCTGCTCCTGGATCACGGCGCTGACCCTCTGCGCCCAATGCCCGGCGCGGCCTCTCATGCTGCCCTGTGGGACTATGCCGCGCAGCACGCCGCCGACTGGCACATCAGCGGCGACATTCTGGCCCTGTTGCAGAGTGCGGCTGCGAAGCGCCCGCTGCCTAATCTCCCCGCCCCACGCCGAGGCCGTCCGCAACGCGGTTGATATAGTTGAACCAGGAGGCGATGAGGTTGATCTGGAGGATGGCGGTATCGTCAAAGCCGTGCGCCCGCAGGCTCTCCACATCCTCCCGCCGTACCTGCGCAGGCTTCAGGGTTAATTTTGCGACGTAATCGAGCATGGCGCGCTCGTTGGGCGGAAGGTTGGCGGTGCGGTAGTCGCGGCGGAGGGCCGCCACAAGCGCCTCATCGTTGGTGACCCGACGCAGAAACTCTGCGTGCGACTCGATTCAATAGAAGCACTCGTTCAAGACAGAGACGAGGGTGGCGATCATCTCGTGCTGGCGGCGCGACAGCGGCAGTTCGGGCGAGAGCAGCGTGCCGTAGGTTGCAAAGGCATGGTACAGCGTATCGGGCAGTAGGCTGTGCGAATTGACGATGCCTGCCCCATCCTCCTGGTTCTCCACCGCTTGCAGCGCCGGAACCGGCACGCCGTATTCCGGTGGATAGAGTTTCCGCTGCCCGCGCAGCGCTTCCCGCAGCTTCTCGTCCGCCCCCTTCAGGGGAACCGTCTTAATCCAGGTCATCGTGCTTTCTCCTCACGCGCCGCTTCCGGCAGGTAGCCCACCAGGAAGCGATCTAGCTCCTCCGGGTCGAACCCATAGGGGCCTCTGCCGCCCTGATAGACCACCCTTCCCTCCGCCGACAGCACATACAGTCGCTCCGGCCAGCCGTTGAACGCATTCTCCGCCGCGTCGTCCATGCTGTCAACCAGGACGGGTATGGAGAGCTTCAGATCCAGCGCGCACGCGTCGGCGATCTCCTGTCGCTCCGCAAACGTCTGTGGCTGCGCGTACTCGATTCGCTCCTGCCGGTTGGAATCGAGCGCCCAGCCGTCGGTCGGATGCGCCTCGCGAATGTAGACGACCAAAAACGCGGCGCGGTCTCCGTATTGCTTATACAGCGCTTCCAGGCGACCTGCCTGGCGACGGAACGGGGGTCAGGTATAGCTGCCGAAGATGAGCACGCACGGGCGCGCCGCGCCGGGCGCGCCCAGAATAACGGGCCTCCCTCCTCCAAGCGGAGTCAGCGCCAGCAACGGCGCGCGGTCTCCCACTTGCAGGCAGTCCGGCTCGAAGTAGCCCATCTCCTGCAAGAACGGCACGGCCTGCGGTGGAATATCCGGCGGCAAGTTGGCCGACACAGGCTCCCGGCTCTCTGGCGGCACAGCGGACATCAAGACTTCTCCTCCTCTAGCGGCATGGCTTCCTGCCAGCCTACATCATTATAGTTTCGCCAGGGTTAATTTTTGCTTAACACAGGATTAATTCTTGTTTATCTGCCCGCCCTTCCAGCGGCTCTTCTCCTCGCCCGGCGTCCTTGCCGTGCCCAGCGTGATGTGCTATATTAAAGGGATGGAAAGGGAGGGCGCGGAGAGAGCCTGCGGGAAACCAGCGCCTATCAACGGATTATTATATTGGGTAATGAATAGCTAACTCAAGTTGCTACCTTGCCTCTTCGAGAAGGCAAACGGTGATGCAAAAGCCGGTTTCCAGAGCGATTCTCTCTCAAACGTGTTCCTAGGTAGCAACTTGGG
>Ga0070741_10005872_pt1 | contig 26824 bp, 32 predicted proteins | sample Coa_R1_4_FD_66440 | JGI IMG/M metagenome (GOLD analysis project Ga0070741, IMG submission 66440) | Surface soil microbial communities from Centralia Pennsylvania, which are recovering from an underground coalmine fire - Coalmine... | ecosystem: Environmental > Terrestrial > Soil > Unclassified ... | reverse complement strand
GCATCGTGGCGTTCGCGGCCTCGCTCGATCAGGCCGGCCCGTTTGCCCGCAGCGTGCGCGATTGCGCCATCCTGTTGCGCTCGATGGCGGGTCCCGATGCCAGGGACACCACGTGCGTCGATCTGCCGGTGCCGGACTACGAAAAAGCCGTGGGCGCTTCGGTCAAAGGCATGCGCATCGGCATCCCGAAGGAATACCGCATGCCCGGCATGGCGACGGAGATCGAGCGCCTGTGGGAGCACGGCGCGCAATGGCTCAAGGACGCGGGCGCCGAAACCGTCGAGATTTCACTGCCCATGACTAAATACGCGCTGCCGGCCTATTACATCGTGGCGCCGGCGGAAGCGTCATCGAATCTCGCGCGCTATGACGGCGTGCGCTACGGGCTGCGCGTGCCCGGCCGCGACGTCATCGACATGTACGAGCGCACCCGCGCGGAAGGGTTCGGCAAAGAGGTGCGCCGCCGCGTCATGATCGGCACCTACGTGCTCTCCGCCGGCTATTACGATGCCTATTACCTCCGCGCGCAGAAGGTGCGCACGCTGATCAAGCGCGATTTCGAAACATGCTTTGCCGATGGCATCGACGCCGTCCTGACGCCGACCACGCCGTCGGCGGCGTTCGGCATCGGCGAAAAGGGCCGCGCCGATCCGATCGAGATGTATTTGAACGACGTATTCACGGTGACGGTGAACATGGCCGGGCTGCCGGGCATTTCGGTGCCGAGCGGGCTCGATGCACAGGGGCTGCCGCTCGGATTGCAGCTGATCGGCCGGCCGTTCGAGGAAGAAACCCTGTTCGCGCTCGGCGCCGTGCTTGAGCAGGCGGCCGGGCATTTTACGCCGGAGCAATGGTGGTAAGCTTTCGCGCATGACGCCGCCCGGCTTCAAGCGATCGCTGTCCAAATCCCAACCGCCAGCCGGTCTGTCGCCGGCGATCGCCGGCCTGTGGTGGGCGGCAAAGGACGACTGGGACAAGGCGCACAAGATCGTCATGGACGAGGAGAGCGCCGACTGCGCCTGGGTCCACGCCTACTTGCATCGGGTCGAAGGCGATCTCGACAACGCGCGCTACTGGTATCGCCGCGCGCACCATGCGCCGGCGACCGGCGCTCTTCCCGACGAATGGGACGCGATTGTCGCGGCTTTGCTGTCCGCGCAACAGCGCGGTGGCTGACCTCAGTCCTGGCGCTGCGGCAGCGCGGGGCCGGTCTTCAGCACGCCCGCGTCGCTGATTTCGTTGCGCCGTCGCGGCAGGGCGTGCGGATGCTCGCGCTGCAGAAAGTCGATCAGCTTCTCGCGGACGTCGGCGCGCAGGTCGGATAGCGCGCCGGCATTGTTGGCGCTGACCAGCGCGCGCAGCTCGATCGTCGTTTCCTTGCAGTCGGTGACCTGCAGGCTCGCCACCTGGCCGTTCCACAGCTTCGATTGCGCGACGATCTCGGTGAGCTTCTTGCGCAGCGCATCGACCGGCATGGTGTGATCGACATAGAGCACGACACCGCCGACCAGCTCGCCGCCGGTTCGGGTCCAGTTCTGAAACGGCTTTTCGATGAAATAGCTGATCGGCACCACGAGGCGCCGCAGGTCCCACAGCTTGAGCACCACGTAGCTGAAGGTGATCTCCTCGACGCTGCCAAATTCGCTCTCGACCATCACTGCGTCGCCGATGCGGATGGGCTGCGCGATCGCGATCTGCACGCCGGCGAGGAAGTTGCTCATCACCGGCCGCGCCGCAAGCCCGGCGACGATGCCGGCGACGCCCGCCGAAGCGAACAGCGTGACGCCGAATTGGCGCACCTCGTTGAAGGTCATCAGCGCAAAGCCGAGCGTTAGCAGCACGATCACGACTTCGGCGACGCGCAGCAGCACGCGCACCTGGGTCACGTGCTTGCGCGCCAACAGGTTGTCGGCCGTCTCCATGGCATAGCGTCGCAGGTAGATGTTGGCGGCGATGCGCAACGCGGTGAGCGCGATCCAGCCGATCAGGCAGATCACGCCGAGGCCAAGCAACCGCGATACGAAGGCTCTGGTGTCAGCGCCAAGCGGCGCCGACTGCAGCGCAATCGCCATGGCAATGAGCAGAAGACCGAGCCGGGTCGGGTTTCGGGTCTGATCGAGCACCGAGAGCAGATAGGGGTGTCGCGCCCTGAGCAGCCGGGCCATGACGGCAAGCGTGACGGCATGGATGATCCATGCCGCCGCCGTCGCGACCACCAGGACCAGGATCGATACCGCCCAGGGCGGCGCGAACGGGAGCGCGTCGGCAAGCCGGGTGAAAAACGAATTGGTGCGGTCGCTGAAGCCTTGCCACATGCCGGGAACCGTAGCGACGAATGATTTCGATCAATATCTCAGGAAACGCCGGCGTTGGCTGCCGAGTTCGTCCCGGTTCCGCCTGGACAGTCCGGCGGGGCGGTGGCATTAGCTGCGGCGAACTTACCGCAAAACCCCTTGGCGGACGATGAAGACCTTCTTTCTGCGCCTGTTCACGTGGTGGAACAGCCAAACCTTCGGCACCCAGTTGTGGACGGCGCTTTATGGTGAGTTCGTCGGCGCCGACGAGACCGGCAACCGCTATTACCGGACCAGGGGCGGCAAGATCGATCCGGCACTCGGCATCGAGCGACGCTGGGTCGTCTATGACGGCCTTGCCGAAGCCTCCCGGGTGCCGCCCAACTGGTACGGCTGGCTGCACCACACGGTGGATCTGCCGCCGACGCTGGACAAGCCGCAGCCGCACCCGTGGGAAAAGCCGCATCGGCCGAACCCGACCGGCACCCCCGCCGCCTATCGGCCGAGCGGCTCGACCATGGGCTTGGCGCGCCGGCCCAAGGCGACCGGCGACTACAAGGCCTGGTCGCCGGGCGGTCAGTAGCTCTGACGGCCCGGAATCGCCGCAATCGCGATGTTTACCGGGCACGGCCTCAAGACGAGCCAAGTTCGGTCGCCAAGCTGTTCGCCAAAACCGCCAAGACCAACCGCCAAGATCAACCCACAGCTTTCATGATCCGCATCGCCGCGCTCGTGGTCGTTATCGGCGGTGCGCTGGCGGCGGCGCCAGCCGCGGCGCAATTCAATATCTTTGGCGAAGGGCCGCCGCCGCGTCCTCCGGCTGACGTTCCGAACGGTGGATTTCCGCCGCAGCCGCCAGCGCCCTATCCAGGGCAAAGCTATCCGGCACCGGCCGCCCAGCCGCCCTATCCCGCTCAAGCTTATCCGGCACCGGCGGCCCAGCCGCCCTATCCGCCGGCGTACCCGCCTGGCTCGGCACCGCCACCACCGCGCTCGGCCATCCAGGCCGATCCGTTGCCGCCGCCCCCCGGCGTCGGCGTAGCGCCGGCTCCAGGGCCCGGCCAGAATGTCCCGCAGCAACGCGCGCGCGCGGTTCCGCCGCCCGGCGGCGGTCCTCCTCCCGGCAGCGCCGTGCCTCCTAACGCTGCGGGGCCGGCGGCGAACAACAATGGGCCGGCACCTCCCGAAGGTGCCGAGCCGCCGCCCGCCGAAGACACGGTGGTCGAAAAGCCGACCGAGCATATCGACAATAGCCGCGCGGTGTTTTCCGGGCTCGACAAGATTACCGGCCGCACCTTCTCGTTCGACGCGGCGATTGGCGAGACCGTGCGGTTTGGCGCGCTCGAGGTCACGCCACGCGCCTGCTACACCCGGCCGCCCACCGAGGCGACCAACACCGACGCCTTCGTCGAAGTCGACGAGGTGACGCTCAAGGGCGAGATCAAGCGCATCTTTACCGGCTGGATGTATGCCGCGAGCCCCGGCCTGCATGCGGTCGAGCATCCGATCTACGACGTGTGGCTGACCAACTGCGCGGCGCCGGTCCAGACATCGCAGGCCGAGCCTGTGGCGCCTCCGCCGGCAGCCGCGGCGCCGGCGCGCCCGCGCCATCCGGCGCCGCCGCCGCGTCAGCGCACGACCCGCCCGGCGCGCGCCGTGCAGCCGCAGCCGCAGCCACAGTAGATCCGCTTTAAGTCTTGCTCAGCACCGCAAGCGCTGCGCGGCCCGGAATCGGGCGGTCGAGCGGCATCGCGGCAAAATTGCCGGCGCCGACCAGCGCGGCGTCGAGCAGCTTGTGGTAGGCGGGCCGCGACACTTCGGTGGCGCCGAAGGTGCGCAGGTGGTCGGTCACGAACTGCGTATCAAGGAGCCGGAACTGGCCGGCCCTGAGCCGAGCCACCAGATGCACCAGCGCCACCTTCGAGGCATCGCGGGCGCGGTGAAACATGCTTTCGCCGAAGAACGCGCGGCCCAGGCTCACCCCGTAGAGGCCGCCGACCAGCTCATCGTGTTCGTAGACTTCGACCGTGTGGCAGTCGCCGCGCTCATAAAGCTTGCGATAGAGCTGCTGGATACGGCCGTTGATCCAGGTCCGCGCGCGTCCCGGCGCCGGATCGGCGCAGCCGGCGATCACCGCGTCAAAATCGTGGTCGACCAAAACCGTGAAGCAGTCTGACCGCACGGTGCGCGCCAGGCGCCCCGGCACGTGAAACCGGTCGAGCGGAATGATGCCGCGCCGTTCCGGCTCGATCCAATAGAGCGCCGGATCCTCGGCGCCTTCCGCCATCGGAAATATGCCGCAGGCGTAGGCCTTGAGCAGGACCTCCGGCGTGATGTCGATCAGGACCGAGTCGCGGCTGGCCATGGGCTCGTTTAAGCGGCGAAAGCTTTGCGGTTCAAGGGCAGTCGGCGCTGCGTGCAGGGGCGGATCGTCGGCTGAGCTAAAGCCGCCCGGCAGGTTCTATTCCGTCCGCTGTGACACCGCAGCGCGCCGTGCCTGCTGATAAATCGGTGTGCGATTAACTCGGCGCAAACCATAGAGTGCCTAAAATTTTAGTCAGGTTGAACCCTTTTGCACGGACCGGCGTTCGCCCTTCAAAGTGCAAAGAAGAACGTTGCGGTGACTGCGATGGACATGGCTTTGGCGGCATACGAGCCTATCCGCATTCTGCTGGTCGAGGACGAGTTCCTGATCGCCGAGTGGGTTGCGGAAGCGCTGGCGGAGCAGGGCTTTGCGGTGCATGCGGTGGGCAACGCCCGCGACGCGCTCCGCCACCTCGCCGCCGCACCGGTCGACGTGCTGTTCACCGATATCAATCTGCCGGCCGGCATGGATGGCGCGGCGCTGGCCCGCCATGCCCGCGAATTGCTGCCCCAACTGCCGGTGGTCTATGCGTCTGCGCGCGTCACCGCGCTCGAGCCGCAGGAGCGCGTGTCCGGCGCGCTGTTCGTGCGCAAGCCCTACGAGCCGTGCGCGGTCGGACGCCTCATCGCGAGCCTCGTCGACGCCGCCAAGGCGACCCTGGTGCCGGAATTCGCCTAAACCTGCCGGCTACGAGCCCATTCCGCCGCGCGCCAAAAATTCCTCGAGCCAGTGGATGTGGTAGGCGCCGTCGATGATGTCCTTTTCCTGCGCCAAGGCGCGGAACAGGGGCAGGTTGGTCTCGACGCCGTCGACCACGAACTCATCGAGCGCACGGCGCAGCCGCATCAGGCATTCGCTGCGCGTCTTGCCGTGGACGATGAGCTTACCAAGCAGCGAGTCGTAATAGGGCGGGATCGCATAGCCGTGGTAGACGGCGGAATCGACCCGCACGCCCAGGCCGCCCGGCGGGTGGTAGTGGATGATCTTGCCCGGTGACGGGCGAAACGACACGGCATTCTCGGCGTTGATGCGGCACTCGATGGCGTGGCCGTGGAATTTGACGCCGTCCTGGGCGAGCTGCAGCTCGTTGCCGGCGGCGACGCGGATCTGCTCGAGCACGAGGTCGATGTCGGTGATCATCTCGGTCACCGGATGCTCGACCTGGATGCGCGTATTCATCTCGATGAAATAAAACGCGCTATCGTCATAGAGAAATTCGACGGTGCCGACGCTCGAATATTTGATCTCGCGCATCGCCTTGGCCACGGTTTCGCCGATGGCATCGCGTGCCGTGGTGTTGAGCGCAGGCGAGGGGCCTTCCTCCCACACTTTCTGGTGCCGGCGTTGCAGCGAGCAGTCGCGTTCGCCGAGATGGATGGCGTGGCCTTGGCCGTCGCCGAGCACCTGGATCTCGATGTGGCGTGGCCGCTCGAGGTATTTTTCGAGATAAAGCGTGTCGTCGCCGAACGCCGCTTTGGATTCGGCGCGGGCTGTGGCGACGGCCGACGGCAGGTCGGCCTCGCTGCGGATCACCTTCATGCCGCGGCCGCCGCCGCCGGCTGCCGCCTTGACCATGACCGGATAGCCGATGTCGCGCGCCAAGACGCGCGCTTCTTCATCGCTGCCGATACCTCCGTCCGAGCCCGGCACGGTCGGAATGCCGAGGTCTTTGGCAGCGCGCTTGGCGGCGATCTTGTCGCCCATGAGACGGAGGTGTTCCGGGCGGGGCCCGATGAAGTGCACGCCATGCTCGGCGAGGATTTCGGCAAAGCGCGCGTTTTCCGACAGGAAGCCGTAGCCCGGATGCACGGCATCGGCGCCGGTGATCTCGCAGGCCGCGAGCAGCGCCGGGATGTTGAGGTAGCTGTCCTTGGCGGGCGGCGGGCCGATGCACACGCTCTCGTCGGCCAAACGCACGTGCATGGCGTCTTCGTCGGCGGTCGAATGCACCGCCACCGTGGCGATGCCGAGCTCCTTGCAGGCGCGCAGCACGCGCAGTGCGATCTCGCCGCGGTTGGCGATGAGGATCTTATCGAACATCGGCAGGCCGATGGTGGCGAATAGCGAATGGCGAATGGCGAATGGGGCAACGGAGCGATCCGTCACGCCGATATGGCCGCAATTCGCTATTCGCCATTCGCCATTCGCCCGTCATTCGATGATCATCAGCGGCTCGCCGTATTCCACCGGCTGGCCGTCTTCGACCACGATCTGGATCACCGTTCCGGCGCGCGGCGCCGGAATCTGGTTCATCGTCTTCATGGCCTCGATGATGAGGAGCGTATCGCCGGCCTTCACCTGGGTGCCGACTTCGACGAACGGCCGCGCGCCGGGCGCCGGCCCCAGATAGGCGGTGCCGACCATGGGCGAGGCGACGAGGCCGGGATGCTGGGCCGGGTCGATCGGTGCGGTGGCCGGCGTGGCGCCGAGTGCCGGCGCGGCAGAATCGGTCGCCCGGGTGCGCGGCGCGGCCGCGATGGCGTGACGGGCGACGCGAAGCGACACGCCGTTCTGCTCGATGGCGATCTCGGTCAGCCCGGTTTCGTCGAGCAGCTTCGCCAAGTCTCGGATGACGTCGTGATCGATGGCGGGCACCTTCGGCATCGACGGGCTTTCCGGCTTGCGCGCCACGATCAGGCCTTGGCCTGTTCTTTGGCCCCGACCAGCGCGGCGATGCCGGTGATGGCGAGCGCATAGCCCTCGATGCCGAAGCCGCAGATCAGCGCGCGCGCAGCGAGCGACACATAGGAATGCCGGCGAAACTCCTCGCGCTTATGGATATTGGTGATGTGCACCTCGATGACCGGCGCTTCCATCATGAACAACGCATCGAGGATCGCGACCGAGGTCGTCGTGTAGCCGGCCGGATTGAGGATCAGGCCTACGGCCTTGTCGGCGCGGGCCTGCTGAATCCAATCGACGATTTCGCCCTCATGATTGGACTGGCGGAAATCGACCGCGAGCCCGAAGCGCTGCGCGGTGCCGCGGCAGAGTTTCTCGACGTCGGCGAGCGTGGCGTGGCCGTAAAGCTCGGGCTCGCGCGTGCCGAGCAGGTTGAGGTTCGGGCCGTTGAGAACGTAAACGGTTTTCGGCATCTCGCGCACCGCGCCGCGCGGCATCGGCGCCGGCACATGCCCGCCGCACCCATTCCGCCATCGATCCGTTTATAGGGAAGGGCGCCGCAAAGGGGAAGCCGTTAACGCCAACTCGGCGCCGGCGCAGAAACGCCGCGGCGAGTTCGCCGCGGCGCCTGCCACACCGTCAAGCCGTAAGCGACCGAGCCGCGTGCCGTTAGTTTTTCAACGTCTCGATCTTTTTCTTCAACTCGTCGAAGCCGACCGCGCCAACCACGAGTTCCTCGCCGACCACATAGCTCGGGGTACCGTTCACGCCGAGCGCGTCGGCGAGCTTCATGTCCTCGGCGATGGTCGTGCTCACTTCCTCGCTCGCCATGTCGCGCTGGATGCGGGCCATGTCGTAGCCGACCTCCTTGGCGACCGCGAGCGCGCGGGCCTTGTCGGCGGCGCCGCGGCCGCCGAGCAGCTTCTGGTGAAACTCCATGTATTTCTTCGGATCCTGCATGCGCGCGGCGACCGCGACCCGGGCGGCCTCGACCGAGCCTTCGCCCAGGACCGGGAATTCCTTGAGCACGAACTTGAGCTCGTGATTGGTGTCGATGAGCTTCACCATGTCGGGCAGCGCGTGCTTGCAGAACCCGCAATTGTAATCGAAGAACTCGACGACCTCGATCTTGCCGTTCGGATTGCCGAGCACGACCTGGTGCGGCGAGTTGAACAGCGTCGCGTTATTGGAGCGAATGGTGGCGCGCTGCTGCTGCGCTTCGGTATCCTTCTGATGCTTGTCGACCGCCGCCAGCACCTCCTGCACCACTTCCGGATGAGCGATCAGGTAGTCCTTGATGATGCCTTCGATCTGCTGACGCTGGTCGGGCGAGAACGTTTGCGCCGGCGCCGCCACCGGCGCAGCGAGAAGCATTGCGGCCGCCAGCGGAACGGCAATGCGCGAGATCAAGCTCATACGGATCATCCTTTTCGAGGTCGGGATCTCAGGAACTGTATTTATGGACCGATTTGCAGCGGATTCTTCTTCACGTTCTTGTTAAACGCCACGATATCGTCGGCCCGGACCCAGCCGGGCGAGCCGATCGGAAAGCGCTGCTTGGCGCGCTCGGCAAGCGCCCGCGCGGTCTTGTTGTCGCCGCGCGCGAACGCCGCCTGGGCCGAGGCGAGATCGGCATCGGCGAGGTCGTTCTTGCGGCCGTACGCCATCGCCAGCTGGGTATAGGCGTCGGCCGCCTCCGGCTCCTTGATCAGGGCGGCGCGCAACAGCGGGATCGCTTCGTCGGCCGTCTTGACGTTGTTGGTGGCGACCAGTGCCTGACCGAGCTCGATCTGAATGAGCGCCGGATCGGGCGCCAGCTGCACGGCGCGGCGCAGCGGCGGGATCGCCTCCGCAGGATGGCCGCTCTCGAGGAGCGCCTGCCCCTTGATCTCGTAAAAATACGGATTGTTCGGCATGGCGCGGATCAGGTCGTCGATCTTGGCAAAAGCGTCATGCAGATCGCCGAACCGAAACGCGGAGATCGCGCGCGCGTAGCGCGCCGGCAGGCTGGTGTCCGACAGCGGATAGCGAGTGAGAACTTCGTTCGGCCGGTCCATGAAGCCGTGCAGCTTGGCACGCATCATGTCGTGGCGGAACTGCAGCTCGGGCGGGTCCTTCTTGTCCCAGTACTGGGTGTGCACGAGATTGGCCAACGCGGCCATGCGCTCCTGCGGCATCGGATGGTTTTGCGCGTACGGATCGATGTATTTCGATTCGAACATCGTCTCGTCGGCAAAGCGCTTGAAAGTGTCGTACATGCCCTTGGCCGACTGGCCGGTCATGGTCAGGAACCGCACGCCGGCGCGGTCGGCGTAGTCCTCCTGGGCGCGCTGATAGGCCAACAGCGAATGCTGGATGTAAGATTGCGGCGCGCTGAACACCGCCATGCCGGCATTGCCCATGTCGGTGTTGCCGGCGCGCGCGCCGGCCGCGATGGCGCCGGCGCCGAGCAGCATGGCGATGATCGCCGCGGTCTGGGCGTTGGCGAGCTCCTGGCGCATCTTGGACAGGTGCCCGCCGACGATGTGTCCGGTTTCGTGGGCAAAAACGCCGATGATCTCGTTGGGGGTCTTGGCCTCCATCAGCGCGCCGGCGTTGACGAAGATGCGGTGCGCATCCATCACGAACGCGTTGAACGCGCGGCTGTTGATGATCACCACATGAATGTTCTGGTTGCTTAGACCGGCGACGCGCAGGATCGGCGCCGTGTAGTCGCGTAAGAGCTGCTCGATTTCGGCATCGCGGATCATCGGGATGCCGGCATTGGCCCCGGTCTGGGCGCGTGCCGGCAGGGCGCCTGCCGCGACCGCCAGAGCCGTCGCCAGCGCCACCGCGCGAGAGGCTGGCCTCGCTCGGCGCACCTTGCTAGGAGTTCGGCAGACGTTCATGTGCGGCAAAGTGCGATCCCCCAGTCCGGGGACCCAAGCTATGGACGGGCCCGGTCGCGGTCAACACAAGGTCGTGGGTTCGCGCCCCCCGAAAACGGCCGCAACAAACCCGGCGAATACGGCAGGACGGGGGCGGGACGCGCTCGGCGCGCTGCCCATACGGCGATGGCGGAATTGATGCTCGACCAGGCCAAGACGCTTCTGCAACCGTCCGTCCGCAGCGCCGTACCGCCCTTCATGGTGATGGACGTCATGGCGGCTGCGGCGCGGCTCGAGGCGCAGGGCCGCCGCATCATCCACATGGAGGTCGGCCAGCCCGCGGCGGGCGCGCCATCGCCGGCCATCGCCGCCGCACGCGCGGCGCTGTCGAGCGGGCCGCTCGGCTACACCGAAACGCTCGGCATTGCGTCGCTGCGCCGGCGCATTGCCCGTGCCTATCGCGAATGGCACGGCCTCGACATCGATCCGCAGCGCATCGTGGTCACGACCGGCTCGTCGGCCGGCTTCATTCTGGCGTTTCTCGCACTGTTCGAAGCCGGCGATCGCGTCGCGGTGGCGCTGCCCGGTTATCCGCCGTACCGCCACATCCTCACCGCACTCGGCTGCGAGCCGGTCGGCATCGAGACGGATGCGCGCACGCGCTGGTCGATCGACAGCGAGGCGCTACTGGCGCAGCACCGCATCCGGCCGCTCAAAGGCGTCATTGTCGGCTCGCCGGCCAATCCGACCGGCACCATGCTGAGTGCCGCCGCGCTGTCCGAGCTGATCCGGTCGGCCGAAGATGCCGGCATCGTTGTCATTTCCGACGAGATCTATCACGGGCTCGATTATGCCTTCGCGGCCGAGTGCGCGGCGCGGCTGTCGTCCGACTGCGTCGTCATCAATTCGTTTTCCAAATATTTCTGCATGACCGGCTGGCGGGTCGGCTGGATGGTGGTGCCGCCCACCCTGGTGCGCAGCATCGAGCGGCTGCAACAAAACCTCGCCATCTCGGTGCCGACCCTGTCGCAAATCGCCGCCGAAGCGGCGTTCGAGGGGCGCGACGAGCTGGAGCAGATCCGCAAAGGCTACGAAGAAAACCGCCGCATCCTGCTCGACGGCTTGCCGCGCGCCGGCCTGACGTCGTTTCTTCCGGTCGACGGCGCGTTCTACCTTTATGCCGACGTGTCGCGCTTTTCGTCAGACAGCCTGGCGTTTGCCAAGAGTATGCTGGAAGAGGCCGGCGTCGCCGTCACGCCCGGCATCGATTTCGATCCGCTGCGCGGCAAGCACTTCGTGCGGCTGTGCTACGCCGGCTCGCGCCAGGACATGCACGAGGCGGTCGAGCGCATCGGCGCTTGGCTCAAAGGAGCTTCCGCGGAAAGGATGAGCCCGCCTTGACCGTCGCCGATGCCGCCCTGGTGCTGTTCTCCGGCGGCCAGGATTCCACCGTGTGTCTCGCCTGGGCGCTCGAGCGTTTTGGCCGGGTCGAAAGCGTCGGCTTCGACTATCGCCAGCGCCACGCCGTCGAGCTCGCGGTGCGGCCGCGCATCCGCGCGCTGTTGCCGGCGATTGCCGAGCCATGGCGAACGCGGCTCGGCGACGACCACGTCATCCGCATCGACGCGCTCGCGGAGATGTCCGACACCGCGCTCACGCGCGACATGGCGATCGAAATGTCGGCGTCGGGCCTGCCGACGACCTTCGTGCCCGGCCGCAATCTGATCTTCCTGTCGTTTGCCGCTGCGCTCGCCTACCGGCGCGGCATCCGCCACCTCGTTGCCGGCATGTGCGAGACCGACTTCTCCGGTTATCCCGATTGCCGCGACGATACCGTCAAGGCGATGCAGGTCGCGCTCAGCCTCGGCCTGGACCGGCGCGTCACCATTCACACGCCGCTGATGTGGATCGACAAGGCCGGCACCTTCGCGCTGGCGCAGGCGATCGGCGGCGCGCCGCTCGTTGATCTTCTTCTCGCCGAGACCCACACCTGCTATCTCGGAGACCGCGAGCACCGGCACGATTGGGGTTTTGGCTGCGGCGAATGTCCGGCCTGCCGGCTGCGCGCGGAGGGTTTTGCCAGATGGAAGGCGGCATCGTGAAACCGGGCGTGGAACGGCAGCGCGTCCGCGAAGGCGTGGTTTTTCTCACGCTGTTCGCGCTCACCATTCCGGCGGCCAACTGGCTGATCGGCCACGCCGGCACGGCCTGCGTCGCGCCGAATGGACCGTGCGTCATTCCGGTGGCGCCGGGCATCATGGCGCCGTCCGGGGTGACCATGGTGGGCGTCGCGCTGGTCTTGCGCGATCTGGTGCAGCGGCGGCTCGGGACGTCGCTGTCGGCTTTGGCGATCCTGTGCGGCGCCGCCCTTTCGGCGCTTGTCGCGCCGCCGGCGCTGATCCTCGCTTCTGCGGTTGCGTTCCTGCTTTCCGAGTTCGCCGATCTGGCCGTCTACACGCCGCTCGCCCGGCGCCGGCTCGTCGCCGCCGTGATCGCTTCGAGTTGCGCGGGCTTGGTCGTCGACTCGATCGTCTTTCTGTGGCTCGCGTTCGGCTCGCTCGATTTTTTGCTCGGGCAAATCATCGGCAAGGCCTGGATGGTGCTGCTGTCGATTCCGTTCATCACTTGGCTGCGCCGCCGCGACGCACGGCTCGGCATCAGGCCGGCATGATCATTCATCTGCATTGAGGCACGCCCCATGAGCACCGCCACCTTCGACATTCTCAAAAAGGTGACGACCGCAACCATCACCACCATGCTCCTGAAAAAGGGCATCCGGCGCTGCTGGATGAACGGTCCAAAACCGCTGGTGCCGGGCGGCGGGCGCCTTGTCGGCCCGGCTTTCACCTTGCGCTTCGTGCCGGTGCGCGAGGATTTGGCGACGCCGGAAAGCTGGGCGCATCCGATCTCGACGCGCGCGGCGATCGAGGACATGCCCGAAGGCGTGATCGCGGTGGCCGACGCCATGGGCGTGCCGAGCGCCGGCATTTTCGGCGACATCCTTTGCGCGCGCATGAAAAAACGCGATGTCGCGGCCCTCGTCACCGACGGCGTGCTGCGCGACCGCGCCGGCGTGCTGACGAGCGCGCTGCCGGTGTGGTGCGCCGGCGTGGCGGCGCCGGCCTCGGTCAACGGGCTGACCTTCGTCGGTTGGCAGCAGCCGATCGGCTGCGGCGGCTGCGCGATCTTCCCCGGCGATATCATCGTCGTCGACGATGACGGCGCGGTGGTCATTCCGCAGACCCTCGTCGACTTCGTCGCCCACGAGGGCGCCGAACACGAGCTTTACGAGAGTTGGGTGTTCAGCGAGGTCGAGAAGGGGGTCAAGCTGCCCGGCCTGTATCCGCCGAACGACGAGGCCAAGGCGCGCTACGCGGCCTGGCGCCAGGCGCGCTCGTAGGCGTCCGGTCACGAGGGCGGGCGAAGAATGTTCTTTGCCGCTTCAAAAATTCTCGGCTTCTTCGCGCTGCCGTCGAATTTGTTGATCGCGGTCGGCATCGTCGGCCTTGTTCTGCTCTGCACGCGGTTCACGCGGCTGGGCAGCTGGCTGGTGGTGACGAGCCTCGTGCTCATCGCTATCTCCGGACTGTCGCCGCTCGGCAATGTCTTGATGATTCCGCTGGAGCAGCGTTTTCCGGTCTGCAATACGTCCGGCGGGGCGCCCGACGGCATCGTTGTGCTCGGCGGCGCGATCGCCCCCGAGGTGTCGGCGTTCCGCAACGCGGTCGCGCTCAACGAGGCGGCTGAGCGCATCACGGTCGCCGCCGAGCTGGCGCGGCGCTATCCCAACGCGCGCATCGTTTATTCCGGCGGCAGCAATACGCTTTTGTTCGATCATGCCATCGAGGCGCCGTTCGCGGTGCGCGAGCTCGAAGCGCTCGGCGTCGCCCACGATCGCATCACCGCCGAGGAGCAGTCGCGCAATACCATCGAGAACGCCGTGTATTCGCGTCTGGTGGCGCAGCCGAAGCCGGGCGAGCGCTGGCTGCTGGTCACATCGGCGTTTCACATGCCGCGCGCCGTCGCGGCGTTCCGCGCCGCCGGCTTTGCCGTGGCAGCCTGTCCGGTCGATTGGCGCACCCGTGGCTCGCACGACGCGACACGTTTTTCCAGTTCGTTGAGCGAGGGCTTGGCGCGTACCGATACTGCCGTGCACGAGTGGGTCGGGCTCGTCGCCTACCGGCTCACCGGCAAGACCAAGGAGCTGTTTCCGGCGCCGTGATGCGGCGTGCGGAAGGTTCGATCGCCAAGAGGAGGCGAAAGCGATGCCGCTGCGGCTGATCATCGGCAATAAGAATTATTCGTCCTGGTCGCTGCGGCCGTGGATCGCCCTGAAAGCGGCGGGCATTGCGTTCGACGAGACCGTCATCTCGCTGGACGCCCCGGATTTCAAAGCGCAGATCACGCGGCTCAGCGGCGCCGGCAAGGTGCCGGTGCTGCTCGACGGCGATGTGCGCGTCTGGGAATCGCTGGCGATCCTCGAATATGTGGCGGACAAATTTCCGCAAGCCGGCCTATGGCCCGAACCGGCGCCCGCGCGCGCTCACGCACGCGCGGTGGCGGCCGAAATGCATGCCGGTTTTGTGCCGCTGCGCCGCCATCTGCCGATGAATGTCAGGCGCCCCGTAAAGCCGCGCCCGCTCGACGACGGCGCCAAAGCCGATGTGGCGCGTATCGAGACGATCTGGAACGCGTGCCGCGCGCAGTTCGGCACCGGCGGACCGTTTCTCTACGGCGGCTTCGGTGCGGCCGACGCCATGTACGCGCCGGTGGTGTGGCGGTTTCATACCTACGCGGTGCCGGTGAACGCGACGACGCGAGCCTATATGGATGCCGTCCTGGCGCTGCCGGCAATGCGCGAATGGCAGGATGCCGCTCGGCGTGAGCCGTGGGTGCTGGAGCATGATGAAGTCGATTGGCCAGTGGTGTTGCGCGATTAAGCGCGCCTAACCGACGCGCCGCTCGAGTTCGATCAACAGGGGGCGCTGATAGCTCAGAATCTTATTCGCGGCGGCCTCCAGGCCGAAATAGGCAACGCGGTCGATCTCGGGAAAGGCCTGGCGGCGGCCGGACTTCGGCGGCCATTCGATCTCGAACGTGTTACTGGCAAACTGCGCAAGGTCGAGATCGGCTTCGACCGCAAAGGCATGCACGACCTTGCCGCTCTTTTGCTCGACCGGCGCGAGCGCGATGAATTCACTATCCGGCAGCAGAAGATTGGTCTCTTCGGCGAACTCGCGCCGCGCCGTCTCGATCAGATCGGCCCCCGGCTCGACCAGGCCCTTCGGGACGGTCCAGGCGCCAGCGTCCTTTTTGGCCCAGAACGGACCGCCGGGATGCGCCAGCAGGACTTCGAGCCCGCCGTGGCGGCGGAACACCGCGACCCCGGCGCTGATCGGACGGGTGCGCGTCATCGGCCCAAAATCCCGCCGTATCCAGCAAATGAAATTGCGGTTAATTTCGCCCGGCACGGCGCAGAACGCGCGCAACGCCAGCGGTGCGGCGCATCCGCGCAGCAGCCGCAAAAACTGCGGCTCTCTACCGCAGGTCTTGCTAAAGCCGTGTTTGTCTGCATGATTTTGTCACGATTAAGCAACATTGCCCTTCCCGTCCTGCCTGCGCTCGCCGAGGGTGAGCCGAGAGGAGGGCATACCGATCAATTCTCTGCACGGGAGCTAACGTCAATGCGATATGGAATTGTCGCCGCTCTTGCCGCTTTTGCGGCGCTCATCGCGCCGGCGGCGCACGCCGAGGACGCCCCGAAGGACGTCAAAGGCCTGTTTCTGATGACCGACTATCCGGCGGTCACGGTGCGGCCCGGCGAGACCACCAACATCAGCCTGCGGCTGCAAAACTACGACATGCCGCCCGAGCGGATGGATCTGTCGGTATCCGGGGCGCCCACCCAGTGGAACGCCAAACTGCTCGGCGGCGGCCAGCCGGTCGACGCCGCGATGGCGGCGACCAATTCCAGCGTCGCGCTGTCGCTGCGGCTCGACGTGCCGAAGGATGCGGCTATCGGCACCCAGAAGTTCACCGTCAGCGCCGCCGGCACCTCGACCAAGCTGGAGCTGCCGATCGCGGTGACGCTCGCCAAGGATCTGCCGGCCAAGCTGACATTGACGCCGCAGCTTCCCGAGCTGCGCGGCACCTCGAAGTCGCCGTTCGAGTATCAGCTCAACATCAAGAACGACAGCGGCAAGAAGCTGACGGTCAGCCTGTCGGCACAGGCGCCGCGCAATTTCGACGTGTCGTTCACCGAGCAGTACGGCAGCCAGGAGCTCAACGCCGTGCCGATCGACGCCGGCCAGGCCAAGGACGTCAAGCTCAAGGTAACGCCGCCGAACACGGCCGGCGCCGGCAAGTACAAGGTGGTGGCCCGCGTTGCCGCGGAGGAAACATCGGCGACCGCCGATCTCGGCCTCGACATCACCGGCCAGCCCAAGCTGTTGCTGAGCGGCCGTGAGGGACTGATCTCGATGCGGGCGTCGGCCGGCAAGGAACAGACAGTGCCGATCGTCGTCACCAATACCGGCACGGCGCCCGCCGAGGACGTCGAGCTGTCCGGCTCCGGGCCGAGCGGCTGGAAGGTGACGTTCAATCCGAAGAGCATCGAGCGGATCGCGCCCGGCGAAAACAAGGAAGTGCAGGCGCTGATCACGCCGACCGACAAGGCGATTGCCGGCGACTACATCACCTCGATGCGCGCTTCGGCTCGCGGCGAATCCGCCTCGTCCGATTTCCGCGTCACGGTGACGACCTCCACCATGTGGGGCATCGCCGGCGTCGGCATCATCGGCGTGGCGCTCCTGGTCATGGTCGGCGCCGTCGCAAGGTTCGGCCGCCGATGAGCATGGACGCCGTCATAGAGGCCAAAGGCCTCACCAAAACCTACGGACGGAAGGTCGCCGTCGACCACATCTCGTTCAGCGTCGGGCGCGGCGAGATTTTCGGTCTGCTCGGCCCCAACGGGGCGGGCAAGACGACGACCATCCTGATGCTGCTGGGCTTGACCGAGATTTCGGGCGGCGAGATCAGCGTGCTGGGCTTCGATCCGGCGCGCGAGCCGCTCTCGGTCAAGCGCCGCGTCGGCTATCTGCCCGACGCGGTCGGTTTCTACGACCAGCTCACGGCGGCCGATAATCTGCGCTACACGGCGCGGCTGATCGGCTTCCGGTCGCTGGAACGCGAGAAGCGCATCGCCGAAGCGCTCGACCGGGTCGGTCTGTTCGAATTCGCCGACCACCACGTCGGCACCTTCTCGCGCGGCATGCGCCAGCGGCTCGGCCTTGCCGAGATCCTGATGAAGGGGGCGCAGATCGCCATCCTCGACGAGCCGACCTCCGGCCTCGATCCGCATGCGACGTCCGAGCTCCTTGGCATTATCCGCCGCTTCAAGGCGGAGGGCGTCTCGGTGCTGCTGTCGTCGCATCTGCTCGAGCGGGTGCAGAGCGTGTGCGACCGCGTCGCCCTGTTCAGCGCCGGCCGCATCGCGCTGATGGGCTCGGTGTCCGAACTCGGACGCCAGGTGCTGGGCGCGGGCTTCGTGGTCGATATCGAGGCGGACGGCGCCGGCCTCGCCGAGCGGCTTGCGCTCATCCCCGGTGTCAACCGCATCGAGCAGATCGGCATCGGCAAGCTGCGCCTGCATTCCGAACGCGACGTGCGTCCGGAGGCCGCCGCCGAAGTGGTCGCAGCGCACGGCCGCCTCAAATATCTCGGCGTGCAGGAGCCGAGCCTCGAAGCGATCTACACCCATTACTTCGAGACCAAGCCCGACGAGACCCTGAAGGAAGGAGCCCGTCATGCGGCGTGAAGGCTCGGCCTTTAACGGGCTCGGCGTGGTAATGCTCAAGGAGCTGGCCGATCACCTGACCAGCATCCGCTTCATCATCCTGGAGCTGATCGTGATGCTGATCGCGGTCGGCACCGTCTTTGTGGCGAGCCAGCAGATCAAGGACACGGTGGCGGAAGATCCGTTCCTGTTCCTCAAGTTCTTCACCACGTCGCGCGAGCCGCTGCCGTCGTTTATCTTCTGGCTCTCGCTCCTGGTGCCGGTGCTGGCGATCGGGCTCACCTTCGATTCGGTCAACGGCGAGCATAACCGCCGCACGCTGTCGCGAATCCTGTCGCAGCCGATCTATCGCGACGCGCTGCTGTTCGGGAAATTTCTGGGCGCGCTGCTCACGCTCACCATCGCGCTGGTCGTGCTGTGGCTGTTGGTGGTCGGACTCGGACTGCTGTTCATCGGCATTCCGCCCGGCGGCGAGGAGATCGCCCGCGCGTTCGTGTTCCTGTTGGCGACGATCGTCTACGCAGGTGTCTGGCTGGCGCTGGCGCTGGTGTTCTCGATCATCTTCCGATCGGCGGCGACCGCGGCGTTGGCGACGCTTGGCCTGTGGCTGTTCTTGTACGTCATCTGGCCGGTGCTGGCGGGAGAGATCGCGCAAATCGTCGTGCCGCCCGATCCGCGCTACACCGCGCTCGGCCTGCAGACCCCCGGCACCGTGGTGCTGGAGCAGATCCTGGCACGGCTGTCGCCGTCCACCTTGTTCGGCGAGATCGTCGTCGCGATTCTCGATCCGACCACGCGGGCGCTCGGGCCGATCTATCTGAGCCAGCTGCAGGGCGCCGTGCTCGGCGCGCCGCTGCCGCTCGGCTCCAGCGTGCTGATCGCCTGGCCGCAGATCGTCGGGCTCCTTGCCACCGCGATCCTCCTCTTCGTGATCGGTTACGTGGTGTTCCAGCGCCAGGAAGTGCGCGCGTAACACGCTCCAGGTGGAATAGAAAACGCGGGCGGCGTCGAGCCGCCCGCGCTTGTTTTTACCGCTGATGGATTCGCGGTTAGGCCGGAACCACGGCCACGATCTTGTAATCGTGCGGATCGACGATCACGACCTCGTCCTCATAGACGAAGTACATGAACCCGCGCCATCGCGGCTCGATCCGGACCAGCGTCTCGGACACCGGCACCACGTGGATCTTGCCCCGCGGCACCGCCGTACCGACGCGCACGTCGAAGTCGACATGACCCACGCGCGGCGCGTTGTGGCCGTTGATCACGGTCGTCTTGATCTCCGTGCGCTGCTGCTCGGAAAGCTGCACACTGCCGCCGCCGCGAGCCTCGGTGCCGCCGCGCTCGTTAGTCTGCGCGGTGCCGCGATTGGTCTCGGTGCCGCGCTGCATATTGTTCTCGCTGCCGCGCTGCATGTTGTTTTGCGGCGAACGCTCCTGGGCCTGGTTGGACGTGCTGCCCTTGTTGTTCGAGGTCGAGCCTTCCTTGTTCTCGCCCTGCATTGGCTTCGTGGTATCGCCGCGCAAGCCCTTCAGGGTGTCCTTCCGCTCGGCCTGCCGGTTGCTCTTCGAGCCGCGGTTCATGTGCTCTTGAGCCTGCCGGTTGTTGTTCGAGCCCCGGCGCTCGGCCCGCTCGCCGCGCTTGCCCATCTTCTGCGATTCTTGACCACCGGTCTGCGCGGTCCGGTCGGTGCTGGTCTTGCCGTTCTGCTGCGCCTGGCTCTCGCTGCCCTTGCTCTTTTCCTGAGCCTGGGTCTGCGTGCCCTTACCCTTACCCTTCTCCTGCGCCTGGGTCTGCGAGCCCTGATGGTTCATGGACTGGCCGCCCTGCGGGCTGCCCTGCGATCCAGCGCTCGCCCCAGCATTGGCTCCACCGCTCGCTCCAGCGCTTGTGTGCTGCGCTGAGGCCAAGCCGGTTCCTGCGACAAGTGCAAGCGCGGCAACGCCGGCCAGCAAGGTATTTTGGTATTTCTTCATCCGTTCACTCCTCTGGTCCGTTTCCCCGTGCATGCTCTGTATCCCGTACAGGCGCGGTCCTCGCTTGAATCCCGCGGCCGCGCATGTCGGGATGCTCACAAAACGAACGCAGGGTCGTCGCGAAAGTTTCGGTTCCCAGGCATATTTGTTCGGAATAGATTCATAGCGGCGTGGTGCAGTGCGACGAGGTGCGCGCTTTCTGACTTTTTGTTCATCCTGCCGACGGGGGACCACTCGTGCCGGTCATCACATCGCAAGTCGATCGCGCGTCGGCTGAGTTCCGCGCCAACGAGAGCGCGATGCGCGCACTGGTCGCGGAGCTGGAGCGGCAACGCGCCGCAGCAGCCGCCGGCGGGCCGGCGCGCGCGCGCGAGCGTCATCTGGCCCGCGGCAAACTCCTGCCGCGCGATCGCCTGTTAACCTTGCTCGATCCGGGGGCGCCGTTTCTCGAACTCTCGCCGCTCGCCGCCAACGGCATGTACGAGGACGCGATCCACGCCGCCGGGATCATTACCGGCATCGGCCGCGTCGCCGGGCGCGAATGCGTGATCGTCTGCAACGATTCGACGATCAAGGGCGGCACCTATTATCCGATGACGGTGAAGAAGCACCTGCGCGCCCAGGAGATCGCGCGCGACAACCGGCTGCCCTGCATCTACCTGGTTGATTCCGGCGGCGCCAACCTGCCGCACCAGACCGAGGTGTTTCCCGACCGCGAGCACTTCGGCCGCATCTTCTACAATCAGGCGAGGCTGTCGGCCGCCGGCATCGCGCAGATCGCGGTGGTGATGGGCTCATGCACCGCGGGCGGCGCCTACGTGCCGGCGATGTCGGACGAGACCATCATCGTGCGGAACCAGGGCACCATCTTTCTCGGCGGCCCGCCGCTGGTGAAGGCCGCCACCGGCGAGGTGGTGAGCGCCGAAGAGCTTGGCGGCGCCGACGTGCACGCCAAGAAGTCCGGCGTCGCCGATTACTACGCCGAGAACGACCGCCATGCGCTCGCGCTCTGCCGCCGCATCGTCGCCAACCTGAACACGCGGCGGCCGAGCGACATCGCGCTCGCCAAGTCGGCGGAGCCGAAATACGACGCCGCCGAGCTCGACGGCCTCGTGCCGGTCGACCTGAAGAAGCAATACGACGTGCGCGAGGTGATCGCGCGCCTGGTCGACGCTTCCGAGTTCGACGAGTTCAAGGCGTTGTATGGCACCACGCTGGTGACCGGCTTCGCCCATATCCACGGCATTCCGGTCGGCATTTTGGGCAACAATGGCATCCTGTTCTCGGAGAGCGCGCTCAAGGCCGCGCATTTCATCGAACTCTGCTGCCAGCGCCGCGTGCCGCTGCTGTTTCTGCAAAACATCGTCGGCTTCATGGTCGGCCGCGATTACGAGGCCGGCGGCATCGCCAAGGACGGCGCCAAGATGGTCACGGCGGTGGCCTGCGCGCAGGTGCCGAAGATCACACTGATCGTCGGCGGCTCCTACGGCGCCGGCAATTACGGCATGTGCGGCCGCGCCTACGGCCCGCGCTTTCTCTTCACCTGGCCGAACGCGCGCATCTCGGTGATGGGCGGCGAGCAGGCCGCGAGCGTGCTCGCCACCGTGCGCCGCGACAATCTCGAAGCCGAAGGCAAGGCCTGGTCGGAAGGCGAGGAGGAAGACTTCAAGCAGCCGATCCGCGACCAATACGAAGCCGAGGGCAACCCCTATTACGCCACCGCGCGCTTATGGGACGACGGCATCATCACGCCCGCCGAAACCCGCCGCGTCTTGGCGCTGTGCTTTGCCGCGGCGCTCAACGCGCCGATCCCGGAGACGAAGTTCGGGGTGTTTAGGATGTGAGTGAGCCGCGCTTATGACGCTTTTTTCTTCTCCGGCAGCCTCGCCGCCTTGCGCAGCAAGGCGTTAATGCGACTCTGCCAACCGGGGCCGCTGCGGCGGAAGTGCGCAATGACGTCGGGATCGAGCCGTAGACTCACCGGCCGCTTGGGACTTTTCGATTTTGGCCGGCCGCGTCGGACCAGCTTACTGCCATCATAAACGTCCGCCTGCTGAAACCACTCCTCGGTCAATTCCGGAATCTCTTCATAGTCCTTAGGACCGAGCACATACGCGTCGGCTTTCTTCAGATCGCTACCGATCCGCTTCGAGATATTGCGTGTAGCGCGCTTTTTCCCGGTCATTGGCCTTCCTCATCGAAATCACGTGGCGATCGGTGCCGCGTTGCGTCCATACCACCACCACCATTCGCTGCCGCAACAATCCGACGGTGATGAAGCGGACTTCGCCATAGTCGCGCCGATCATCCTGGCGCTGAAAGGTCCGGCCGCCGAACACCGTCTCGGCATCCTCGAAATCGAGGCCGCGCTCCCGTAAGGTCCACGCGCGCTTGGCGGGATCGTAGGTGATCGCCATCCGACAATTAATGTATATACATTAAATGGCCGCGTCAAGACGCGCTTGGCGCGACCGCCGCACGTAAGCGGCCGACAGCGCCACCAGCAGCGCGCCCGCGATCGCCCAGCACACGATCGGTGCCCAGCGTAACAGCGGCGCCAGCGTCGGATCGCCGAGCGCGCCGCCGGCGCTCGCCGCCATGCGGGCAAACGTCGCCAGCGCCAATGCGGAGAACAACAGGCCGGTGGTCTTGCCCTCGTGGCCGGTGGCGCCGAGCGCTGCCGCGGCCGTGAACGCGCTCATCAGGATGCAGCCCCACGCCACGCCGACTGCGAGCTGGGCGGCGATGGTCAAGGGCAGCGCCGTGGCGCTTTGCATCAGCACGATGGCGATGGCGCCCAGCAGTCCGGCGGCGCCCATCACCGGCAGGCCGCCCCAGCGCTTGGTGATCAGGCTTGCCGGAAACATGCCGACCGAAAAGCCGACCCAGAACACCGGCATCAGCGTGCCGATGTCGCTGGTGAACTTTTTGAACAATGGCGCGCTGTTGAAGAAAAAGTGCAGCTGAAAACCGAACGCGAAAATCACGATCGCGAGCCCGAACGTCAGGATGGGCGCCGGCAAGGCGCGGTCGACGGTCTTCGGCGGCGCGTTGTTCGCGGGCGCTTGCTTCGCCAGCGTGCGCTCGACCTTCGTTAGCGCGAGAGCCACCAGCACCAGCGCGACACTGGCGATGATGAACGGCATCCGCGGATCCTGATTGGTCAGCACCATGGCGAGATACGGCGACACCGCGCCGGCGACGCCAAGGCCGAGCATGGCAAGACTGGCGAGATAAGGGATCGCCGGACGCGCCGCATATTTGCCCAGCAGCATCAGTGGCGGCGCGCGTAGCGCCGACGAGGTCACGGCCCAGATTGCGGTAAGGGCGAGCAGGGCGGTGGCGCTAAGATGTGCGTCGGCGACAAAGGGCAGGCCCACAAATGCTGCACAGCTGACCAGAGTTATTGCCGCGGCCCAGTAACCGAGACGGCCGACCACGCGCGACACCTTGTCGGCGGCAACGCCCATGGAAAAGTCCGTGATCGTGAAGATGGCCTGGTCGAGCATCAGGATCACGATCACGGCGCCGGCCGAAAGGCCGACCGAGGCGGCGAGCCTCGGCAGATAGATCGCATACGCCGTCCAGCACAGCGCGAATACGAATTGCAGGACGGCCAGATAAATTCCGGCAGCGTGCGGAATGGGTCGCATGCTTTATAGTGCCACGGCCTTGCCGGTGCTGCCCAGAAGGTTTCAGGAGGTTTTCACATGCCCAAATCGATCGAGCACATCCATTGGCCCGACGCCCCGGACATGTGGATGCCCTATGCGCCGGCCATCAAGGTGCGGGGCGGCACCACGGTCTATCTCGCCGGCGTCACCGCCGCGCCGGTCTATCACCATCATCCGCATCGGCCGGAGGAATTCGACGCCATGCCGCGCGATATGGGCGGGCAGGCGCGCGCCGCCTTGGAGAATCTCAAGCGCGGGCTGGAGGCCGTCGGCGCAACGTTTGCCGACGTGGTCACGGCCGATCGCTTCGTCACCGACCTTTCGGATCAGGACGCGCTCAACCGCGTCTGGGCCGAGTATTTTCGCGACGCCAAACCGGCCACGACAACCGTGCAGGTGGTGCGGCTCGCCACCGATCCGCGCTGTTTGGTCGAGATCAACGCGGTCGCGGTGATCGACTAAACCGCGCGTCGGAGCGCGAGGCCCTCAGCGGTTGAACAGCCAAAACAACGCGCTGAGCACGAGGCTGATGATGATGCAGGTGACCAGCGGAAAATAGAACGTCGTGCCACCGCGATGGAAGACGATGTCGCCAGGGAGCCGGCCCAGGCCGCTGCGCATCAGGAGCGGCCAAGCCAAGCCGGCAATCAGCAGCAAAACCCCGAGGCCGATCAGAAGGCGTTGCATATCCATGACGATCCTCGGCTGACCTAAGGACGGCACGGGGTGTCATCAAGGCGGCACCGCAGCGAAGCGCCGTCCGGCGGGGACTTGCGTTCGGCTTTGGCGTCCACAACTTGACGAGGCGCCGCCCTGACCGGCTTATAAGTCGCGCTGCATCGACCGCCGCAATGCTCGTCGCTGGCGGGCTGAGGGAGACGTCATGAGCGAAACCACCTATCGGACCGCGCTGATCGTGGGCGTGGGGGCGGGGCTGTCCGCATCCGTCGCGCGCACCTTTGGGAAGGCCGGCATGAGGATTGCGCTCGCCGCGCGCCGGGCCGGCGAGTTGAGCGCGCTCGCCGCCGAAGTGGGCGGCAAGGCGTTCGCCTGCGACGCCACCGAACCCGCCCAGGTCGCCAAGCTGTTCGCCGACGTGGAGAATGCGTTCGGCGCTCCGGACGTGGTGGTCTACAACGCCAGCTACCGCACCCGCGGACCCGTGGCCGATCTCGATCCGCCCGAGGTCGCCAAATCCATTGCGGTCAGCGCCTATGGCGGCTTCCTGGTGGCGCAGCAGGCGGTCAAGCGCATGGTGCCACACGGGCACGGCGCCATCCTGTTCACCGGCGCGTCGGCGAGCGTGAAGGGCTACGCCCAGTCGGCGCCGTTCGCCATGGGCAAATTCGCCCTGCGCGGTCTGGCGCAGAGCATGGCGCGCGAATTGTCGCCGCAGGGCATCCATGTCGCCCACATCGTCATCGACGGCGGCATTCGCAGCGCGCGCCGCGTCGAGACGCCGGACCGGCCCGACAGCACGCTCGATCCGGACGCCATCGCGCAGAGCTATCTCGATCTGCTGCGGCAGAACCGCAGCGCCTGGGCTTGGGAGATCGAGCTGCGGCCGTGGGCAGAAAAGTTCTAAACGGAGACGAGCAAGTTTTGAGTGTGTCACTGCAGCCGGCGTATAATCCCTTCATGCTTCGCAACCTCACCAAAGCCGCGCTCGTGGCCGCCATGGCGCTGCTCGCGGCGACGAGCGCCGACGCGCAGCGCCATCATCGGCGCCCGCACCACGAAGTCGAGCGCGCGCCGCCGCCGCCGTCGGTCGACAAGCGCGATACCTTGGTTGCGGCCGCCGGCGCGTTTGCCGGAAAACCGTACTGGCTCGCGCTTGCCCAGTGCGGCGGCAGTTATTTCAAGCTCAACACGCTCTATACCGACGCCGCCGTGCACGCCCGCGTGGTGCATCCCGACCCGCGCGCCAATGCGACCTTCACCAAAAACCTGCAGGAGGCGATCAGCCTTGCGACCTCGTTCTACGATGCGGCGGGAAAATTTTTGGAGACCGACCGCGGCCTGGAGCGCGACAATGCCGTGCTCACTTACGATGGCCCGGCGCGCGCCGCCGGCGATCGGATCAAGGCGATCGATGCCGGCCTTGCCGCGGTCAAAGCCTGTCCGACGCTCTACGAGGCCTGCCAGGCCGCCTATCCGAAGGCCTGCAGCGGCACGCTGGTGCCGCTGAGCTGACGCCTGTCGCGCTCGAGGGAGAGACCGATGAAACGTCTGTTCATCCTAGGCTTGGCGATCCCGCTCTTTGCCGCTTTCGCCGCCAGCGCGCAGAACCCGCCCGAGCCGGCCAACGGCGGCAATCTTCCCGGCCTCGGCGAGATCATGACCCTGCAACAATTGCGCCACATCAAGCTGTGGTTCGCCGGCCGCGCCGGCAACTGGGCCCTCGCCGACTACGAAATTGGCGAGCTGAACGAAGGTTTCGAGGACGTCGACAAATTGCTCGGCGGCTCCACTGTGGCGGCGATGGTCGGCGATCCGATCAAAGCGCTGCAGAAGGCCATCGAGGACAAAAATCGCACGGCGTTCACCAGCGCGTTCGACAAGCTCAGCGCGGGCTGCAACAACTGTCACCGCACGCTCGATCACGGCTTTATCGTGATCCAGCGGCCGGCGCTGCTGCCGTACAGCGACCAGGCTTTCGAGCCGCCGAAGCAATAATCACGACCCGCAGGCGCGCGACGAAGGCACGTTGCGCGCTGGAACACGGGCGCCGGCTTTCGCGTTGTTGAGGACCTGCTCTCAGCACCAGGAGGTCCGGCCATGACCTATCGCGTTTATTCGGGGCCGCGCGGCTCGGAATCCATCTCGCCGCTCGAGAAGGATCGGCACCTGTTCAAAGAGTTCAGCCTGCTCGACGAAGCGATGAGCTGGGCTCGCCACCTCAACGGCAGCGGCCGGGTGACCCTGTTGATCGAGGGCGACGACGGCACGCGGCTGAACAAGCAGCAGGTCGCAGCCGCACTGTGCATGCCGGAGCCGGAAGGCCATAGCGCGACGTGACCGGCCGCGTAGGCGCGTCGTTCAAGCGGCCAGCGCGGGCAATTCCGCGAGGCTCGCTACCGTGTGTTGCGGCGGCCGATCCGGATACTCGTCCGGCATGCGGCCGCGATTGACCCATACGGCGCGAAAGCCGAACGACGCCGCCCCCATGACGTCCCAGCGATTGGACGACACGAACACGACCTCTTGCGGCGCAATGCGAAAACGATCGGT
>Ga0070741_10005871_pt1 | contig 26825 bp, 14 predicted proteins | sample Coa_R1_4_FD_66440 | JGI IMG/M metagenome (GOLD analysis project Ga0070741, IMG submission 66440) | Surface soil microbial communities from Centralia Pennsylvania, which are recovering from an underground coalmine fire - Coalmine... | ecosystem: Environmental > Terrestrial > Soil > Unclassified ... | reverse complement strand
TCAATAACCACTCTTCAGAGGTGGTGACACGCACTCTTCACTCCGAACGTCGACGGGGACGGCTCCGCCTTTGCCTGTGGACAGCCGCGCCAATCACGCAAGACACATCCTGAGCGCCTGCCCACAGGCAAACCCCCGTCGACTGACACGGCCGTCTTTGATTAGGATTTGAGATTGAAGAGCGGAGAGGATTGCGGTCAGTGTTTGATGGCTTTGGGCAGTCCCGGCGGAATCGCGGCCACTGGATGCTTCGATTGGCACCACTGGGCGGCGGGGCAGGCCTTGGTCAATTGAAAGTAGAAGTCGGTGGTGCCGAATGGCTGGGTGAACGACGGCGTCATGGTGTACTCGCCGTGGCAATCCATGCAGCTATGCGGCGGATCGGCTTTGACTGGCGGCTGGAAATAGGTCTCCAGCACCGTATTGGCGAGAAACGTCGGCACGGGATGGCCGTACGTGGCGACGCTTTGCGGCTCGGCCGGCCACTGCGCATTGACCAGTTGATAGTATTGCCAGACGTTCTTGACCTTTGACGTGCTCGCCGACGCGAAATAGGCCTGGTACGCGTCATTCTTGCCCTTGGCCGCGGAGTCGACGGGCGTCACGCGCTCGACCTGCGTCGGGGTGGTCGGCGTGGCGGGCGGTTGGTTGACTTTGCAGTTGGCGCAGACTGGATTGTAGAACGAGTAGGCTTGGCGCGGCGTCGCGCCGACGTCGGGGGCGTTGTCGATCTGCTCGAATGTCGACCACACCCACTCGGGACGCGACGCGGTCTTGTGCACGATGTGCAGACCGACCAATCCCATGCTCTGCACGAAGCGGCACGGTGGATTGAGCTTGGGATCGACCAGCAGCGCGCTGTTGACATAGAAGCGGCCCGACGCGGCCTCGGCGGGCGTCAGCTCCTTCCACGCCGCTTTGACGTGTACCGGGCCGACTTCCGCCGTTTGATTGGAGCCGACCGGGAACGTGATCACCGGCGGCTGTTTGCGGCTGTCGTAATATTGATTCTGCACGATGAAGTCGAACTCGCGCTGATTGATGCGCACCTCGTACCAGACGTTCTTGCCCTTTTGATCGTTGAGCTCGACGGAGAACGCCTCGTTGTGAATGGTCATCACCTTGGTGCCGGGCGCGACCTTGACGGTGCAGAACGACGGCACGCGATCGGGCGTGCTCCACGGCGGCGGCGCCACCGGCGGATTCAAGAACACGTCATTGGTGTTCTTGTACGTCTCCCAGACCGTCGGGCCGTTTGGCATTCCGCCGCCGCCCTCGGCCGACGGCGGGCGGCCGCCGACGAGGTTGTCGCGATCCGGGATTCCGCGCGCGCCGGCGGCCGCGGGCCAATTGAGCGCATTGAACGAGGTCCACGACATCTCGTCGAAGAAGACCTGAAGCCCGATCGCGCCGATGTCGTGCGCGATGACGTCGTGCTGCAAGTCCGGGCTCGGCACGAACGGCGGCGGCGCGGCCTGCGCCACCGCGCAAACGGCAAAGACTCCCAAGGCACACGTCCAGCGTACGGTGCGCGCGTCCATGACGGCCTCCCCTGTTTAGCCGATTACGGCGCGCCGACTATAAACCGGTTTGCAAAGACTTTGAAAGCGCTTTGACGGCGCTTACCAGTGAATCGCGCCGTCCGCGCCGATGTAGACCACGCCGCGCTTGCCCGCCTTCACCTCGCCGGGATGCGAAAGTCCTACGATCAAGAACGGGATTCCAGCGGCGACGAAGACGCCGGATACGCCGCCCAGGATGGAGGCCGTGAACTTGTTGGAGAAGTCGCACGCAAATTCGCGGCAACCGATTCCGTCGATCGCGACTGCGACTGCGGCGATCGCGAATACGCCGCCCACTCCAAAGAATAGCGCGCTCCCAGGCAGCCAGAAGTTGTAGAAGGACGCGCGCGGCGGATGGTCGAGCTCGAGCGAATCGATCTTGGCAAAGACGTGCGCGCCGCCGCGCTCGCGCACCGCCGCTACGGCGACTGTTCGGTGCGGATCTTCTTTAGCGGTCGCGACCGCGACGGCGTAACCCGATTCACTGACGATATAGTAGCGCTGGCACCCCGCGCTGAGCGCTGCTGCCGCCGCCAACACTCCTAAGAGCCGGGATCGCAAACAGGCTACTTGAACTTCTCCATGATTGTCGCCAGCGTGTCGGCCGACGGGCGGATGCGGGACTCGGGGAGCGTGGCGAGCGGCGAATCGACCAGGTTCATCTGCTTGTCCATCGGCTGCGACTCTTTGTCGTAGTAGATGAGGCCGGTCAGGAACAGCTGCTCCTTGTTGGCCTTGTGCAAGAGGTCGAGCGCCTGCGTGCGATTGGTCGGATCGTAGTCGTGCGCCAGCTTCTTGAGCGTGATCTTCGAGTGGTCGTGCAGCTCGACGATCTTGGTCGAGCCGGCGTCGTAGTCGACCTCGACCGGATCGAAGTAGGGCACGAAGCCGAGCTCGTGCAGCGGATCCTCGTGGCTCTTGGCGTACGGGTAGCTCTTGGTCGAGCCCTCGTGGTTGTTGAACGTCACGCACGGCGAGATGATGTCGAGCACCGCCGTGCCGCCGTGCGCCAGCGCGCCCTTGATCAGCGCCAGCATCTGCTTGGCGTCGCCCGAGAACGAGCGCGCGACGTAGCCGCAGCCCATTTCAATCGCCAGCGCGCAGCAGTCGATGGGCGTCATCTGATTGATGGCGCCGCCTTTCTGCTTCGAGCCTTTGTCGGCGGTGGCGGAGAACTGGCCTTTGGTCAGTCCGTAGCAGCCGTTGTTCTCAATCAAGTAAACGAGCTGCGTATTGCGGCGAACCATGTGCAGGAAGTGGCTGATGCCGATCGACGCGGTGTCGCCGTCGCCGCTCACGCCGATGTTGACCAGCTGGTGATTGGCCAGGTTCGACCCGACGGCGATCGCCGCCATGCGCCCGTGCACCGCATTGAAGCCGTGCGACTGGCTCAGGAAGTACGCCGTGGTCTTCGACGAGCAGCCGATGCCGCTCAGCTTGGCGACCTTGGTCGGCTCGACGCCGTAATCGAACAACCCCTTGATGAGCGAGTTGGTGATGGAGTCGTGCCCGCAGCCGGAGCACAACGTCGACTCGAGGCCCTTATAGACTTTGAGCTCGAGATTGAGGCGATTGGTAGACGCCGGTTTCGCCGGCGCGGGGCTGGTGGCGCTCATTAATTGTTCTCCTTCTCGTGACCGATGATTCCTTCGATGATGCTCTGCGCGTCGATCGGCAGGCCGCTGTAGTGAAGCACCGGCTTGATCAGGGTGGCGCGCTCCGGCATCTCCAGGCGCAGGATCGACGTCGCCTGCGCGTCGCGGTTCTGCTCGACGACGTAGACCACGCGGTGCTCGTTGATGAACGCGCGCGTCTCCTCGCCGATCGGCAATCCGCGCAAGCGCAGATAGTCGGTCTTGACGCTCTCCTTGGTCAGGCCGACGCGCGCCTCCTCGACGGCGGGATCGCTCGAGCCGAAGGCGATGATGCCGATCTCGGCGCCGGGCTGCTTGTGAATGATCGGCTTCGGCATCAGCTTGCGCGCGGTATCGAACTTGCGCGCCAGGCGATCCATGTTGTTCTTCCAGTCTTTCGGTTTCTCGGAGTAGGTCGCGTTCTCGGTGTGGCCGGTACCGCGCGTGAAGTACGCGCCGACCGGGCTGTCGGTGCCGGGGATGGTGCGATAGCAGATGCCGTCGCCGTCGACGTCTTTGTAGCGGCCGAAGCTTCCCAGCCGTTTGAGATCTTCCGCCGACAATACTTTGCCGCGATCGATCGGCGTCGTGATCGGCTTGAAGGGATCGGACATCCAGTTGTTCATGCCGAGATCGAGATCGAGCATCACGAACACCAGAGTCTGCAAACGCTCTGCGAGGTTCAATGACTCTGCGGCGAATTCAAAAGCCTCAGAGGCATTGCCGGGAATCAACAGCGGGTGTTTGCAGTCGCCGTGCGACAGGTGATAGGCCTTGAAGATGTCGCCCTGGCAGGTGCGCGTCGGCAGGCCGGTCGACGGGCCCATGCGCTGCACGTCGAGGATCACCGACGGGATCTCGGCGAAGTAGGCGAGGCCGGCCAGCTCCGACATCAGCGAGATGCCCGGGCCCGCGGTCGCCGTCGCGGCGCGCGCGCCCGCCCAGCCGGCGCCGACCACCATCGCCATCGAGGCCAATTCGTCCTCGGCCTGAATGTGCGCGTACGTGGCTTTGCCGTCCGGGTCTTTGCGATAGTCCTCTAAAAAGTCGATCGCCGACTCACAGAGACTGGAGCTGGGCGTGATCGGATACCACGCCAAAACCTGCAAACCGCCGAAGACCAGTCCCAGCCCGGCGGCCTGATTGCCTTCAATGATGATCTTGCCCTGCGTCTTGTTGTCTTTGCGAAGCGTGAAGTGGTTTTGTTTGGGCAGGTTCTTGGTGGCCCACTCATAACCATAAACCGCCGCGTCGGTGTTGAGGCGCGTCGCCGTCGCCTTGCTCTGGAACTGGCGCGCGATCGCCTTCTTCACCTCCTCCATGTCGATGTCGAACAGGTGCGCGAGCACGCCGACGTAGAGGATGTTGATCACCATCTTGCGCAGCTTCATCTCTTTGCAGACGGGCACGACCAGCTCGTCGAACGGAACCGCATAGACGTTCAAGTCGGTGCGGTTGAGGTACGACTCGAGGCTCTTATTAATGATCAGGAACGCGCCCGGCCGAAGGCCCGCGATGTCCTCCGCCACCGACTCCACGTTCATGGCCACGAACACATCGGGATCCCGCCGCCTCGCCGTCCACCCATCTCCGTTGGCGCGCACGGTGAACCACGTCGGCAATCCCTGAATGTTCGACGGAAACATGTTCTTTCCGCTGACCGGGATCCCCATGTTGAAGATCGCGCGCATCAGGATCAGGTTGGCCGATTGGCTGCCCGTGCCGTTCGACGTCGCGACGGTGATCGTCACGTCGTTGACCAGCGGTCCCGTCGGCGACGGGGAGATGCCCCCATCCGATCGGTCGATAGCGAGTGTCATTTCTGTCCTCCGACTGCGGTTCCTAAAAAGATCGTGAATGGTTGACGTCCCGAATTCTCACCACCGAGAAAGCAGGCTCGCGCGCGCTCGAACCGGGGGTTGCGCGCGGTGTTCCAGTCTGTAGGGTCGTGCCGTTCGGAATGCGAGGAATTCCATTCGTCGACGAGCGCGTGGCTCACGGCGATGAGCCGGTGCACGTGTTTGGCGGCGAGCGGAAGGGTCAGCTCGGCGCCGGGCGCCAGGCGGCCGACGAGCGCGGGCGCGCGGGTCGCGAGATCGAGGCTCCAGATGCTGAGCGTGTCGGGGCCGTGCGTGCGGTTCTGCACCAGCACCTCGCGCGCGCGCACCCACGCCGACGTGGCGGGGACGAGGATCGTGCGCGACGCGGCGCCGTTGCCGCTCGCCGACCACGCCTCGAGCGTGTACTCGACGGTCTCGTTTTGCGGCTCGGGATCGGCGAGCGCGCCGGTCCACGCCGCGCAGTCGCCGGTGCGGGTCAGCTCGCGCAGCTCGGCGCCGCCGCGCAAGAGGCGAATGCGGCGCGCGTGGCGCACCTGCCACTCGAGCGCGAGGCGCGTCTCGGAGCCGGCGGCGATCTGCGGCGGCGAGACCGCGAACGCGTCGATCACCGGGCGCTGATCGAGCACCAGGAGCTTGCTCGACGCCGCGCCCGAGCGGCCGCGGAAGCCGATCGCCACCGAGTATTCGCCCGGCGCGAGCGGCGGCAGCTCGACGAAGACCACGGTCGGGCCGTGATAGGCATCGGCGGGGTTGGGCTCGACGCGCGCGGCGGCGGCGACCCGCGACGAGCCGGCGCACGAGAGCGTGACGGTGTGCTCGGCCGGCTCGCGCCCGAGGCCGTGGCCGACGACGCACAAGGTGGCGCGCGTGAAGGCGTCGACCACCGGCGGCGAGAGCGAGAGGACCTGCGGCGCGTCGGAGATGATCAGCGGCAGCTCGGCGCGCTGGTGGCCGGGCGCGCTCGCGGCCAGCGTCACTTCGCCGCACTCGGGGCCGGCCTGAAGCTCGACGGTGACCTCGCTCTTGCCGGCGGGGATCTCGACGGCGGCGGCGGGCAGGCGCTGCGAATTCGACGTGTGCAGCTCGACGCGCGCGCCGCCGCTCGGCGCCGCGCCCGAGAGGCGCACGGTGAGCGGCACGCGCGCGCCGCGATCGAACCAGCGGTCGGGCGCGCCGAGCTGCACCGCGTGGTAGCGCCGCACCTCGAGCCGCGACTCGGCCGCGCCCGCGCACTCGCCCTCGACCCACGACTCCGCGCGCAGGCGATACGTCACCGATTCGCGCTCGCTCACCACGTGGCTGCCTTGCAGCGGCACGTCGGCGACCACCGCGTCGCCCGCCCACAGCGACGCGCGCACCGCCGCGCCCGAGCGATGACACAATTCGAGCGCCACGTCCCACTCGAGCGTCACCTCGGCGCACGCCTCGGCCACCAGCGACGGCGTCTGCCCGTCGGCGTGGAAGCTGCGGACCTGCGGCGCGCCCACCACCGTCACCAGCACCGGCGACGGATTCTTCGACGGCCACGGGATCAGCCCCGGCCCGTCGAGGAACGGCACGCAGCGCGCCGCGACCCGCGCGTCGACGCGATCGAGGTGCTTCTTGATCGGCAGCGCCCAGCCGACCAGCATGCAGCCGGCGTCGGCGTCGGGCGGCAGGCGCGCCTTCACGGCGGTCGGCGACCAGCTCACGACTTGCAAGAGCGGCGGCAGCGTGCGCGCATCGGCGGCCGAGCCGGCGGGCGCGGCGTGGAACAGCGCCGGGCGCCAGAAGCCGGGCGCCTCGACGGGAAACTGGTGGCCCTTCGGCGGCAGCAGCGTGATCAGCTCGGTCGAGCCGAGGCGGATGGTCTGCGGCGCGACATGGCCGATGAGCGGCGGCGCGGTGCCGAGCGCGCCGGCGACCGAGGCGATGAACAGCTCCAGGCCCGCGATCCAGTCGGCGAGCGGCGCGGCGATCGCCTCGTCGCGCGCGGGCAGCGCGCGCTCGTTCGAGGACGGCGTCGCGAGCGCGCGCACGCGATTCGCCCATTCGCGCGGCTTTAACCGAGCGGATTCGGCGAGCAGCGTGTGCAGCGGCGCGACGCGCGCGATCAGCGAGCCGGCCGCGCGCTCGCACCAGGCGGGCTCCCCCGCGGTACCGTCGAGCGCGAGCGCGGCCCACAAGATCACCAGCGCCTCGGGCTTGACCGGCGGTAGCGCGCGCGCGCCGTCGCCCGCCGGCGCCACGCCCGAGCGCGGCCAGCGCGGAGCCGCGCGCAGCTTTTCGCGCAGCGCCTCGAGCCGCTGCGGATGGCCGCCGAGCGCGTGGCGCGCCAGCACCACGAGCGCGTCCAATTCGCCGAGCTCGCGATCGATCCACGCCGCGTCGTGCGCCGCGAGCGCGCCGTCGGCGATCGCCGCCGCCACCGCGTCTGCGAGCCGCGCCGCCTCCTCTTCGCCGAAGAGCTGCGACGATCGCGACGCCGGCGAGGGCTCGACGGTGACGCCGGCCACCGCGCGGCCGCTCGCCGCTTCCTTCGCCTCGGGCGCCGCCTCGACGCGCAGCTCGCGCGCGCCGTCGAGCTCGTCTGCCGAGAGCGTGCGCTCGCTCGCCGGCGACTGCCACGGCGCGTGCACGCGCAAACACACCTCGTCGCGCCCGCGCGCCGCCGGGACGTCGAGCAGGAAGCGCCCGGTGCCGTCGGTGACCGCGCGCGCCAGCAGCGTCTCGCCGGACCACGCCTCGGCGCGATAGCCCTTGAGCGTCGCCACCGCTTCGGCCGCGACGATTTGACCCAACACCTGGCGGGTGCGCGTTTCGCGCGTCTGCTCGCGCGTTTCGCGCGTCTGCTCCAAACTATTTCCCATCGAGTGACGGTCGCCGGCAGCGACGGAGCGCTGCGCCGTTTCGCAGCCGGCTCGACCGGGCACGCATCCTAGCACAAGAACTTGAAATAGCAGCCCCTTCGCGGGACGCGAAGCGGACCCGCGAACCACTCGACGCGCGCGCGCGTTTGGACTAGCGTGCGCCCATGGGGGCGAGTCCGCGGCCGGCCGAGGCGGGCGACGAAACGTGGGCGCGTTATCGCCGCGCGCTCGACGGCAAACCGCTGCCGGCGGCGCTGGTGGATCTCGACGCGCTCGACGAGAACCTCGAGCGGCTGCTCGCGCCGATCCGCGCCGCGGGCAAGAAGCTGCGCGTCGCCACCAAGTCGATCCGCTGTCCCGCCGTCGAGCGCTACGTCGCCGAGCGCGCGGGCGACGCGTACGGCGGCGTGATGACCTACGCCGCCGCCGAGAGCGCGTGGCTCGCCGCCGAGGGCGCGCGCGATCTGCTGCTGGCGTATCCGACCGCGCAGCCGAGCGACCTCGCGCTCCTCGCCGAGGCCAACCGCGCGGCGCGCTGCGCGGCGATGATCGACTGCGCCGAGCACGCCGACGCGCTCGACCGCGCCGCCGCCGCCGCCGGCACGCGCGTCCCGATCGTCATCGAGGTCGATCTCGCCTACCGCCCGCTCGGCCTCGGCCACCTCGGCGTGCGCCGCAGCCCGCTGCGCACCGCCGCCGACGTGGTCGCGCTGGCCGAGCGTTGCGGCAAATTGCCGCACCTGCGCTTCCTCGGCGTGATGGGCTACGAGGCGCAGATCGCCGGGCTCACCGACTCCGGGCCGTTCGCGTCGTGGCAGAACCTGCCGCGCCGTGGGATGAAGCGGCTGTCGCGCCGCCGCGTCGAGGACACGCGCGCCGAGTTGGTGCGCGCGCTCGCCGAGCGGGGCCTTCAGCCCGAGCTCGTCAACGGCGGCGGCACCGGCAGCGTCGACTGGTCGAGCGCCGAGGCCGCGCTCACCGAGGTCACCGTCGGCTCCGGCTTTTTGGGCGGCCATTTATTCGACTATTATTCCGGTTTGAAATTACGCCCCGCTTTGCACTTCGCCTTGCAGGTGGTGCGCCGCCCCGCGCCGGGATTGGTCGCGTGCCACGGCGGCGGCTACATCGCGTCCGGCGACGGCGGTCCGGATCGCCTGCCGCTCCCGTCGCTGCCGCCGGGCTGCCGCCTGCTGGCGATGGAGGGCGCGGGCGAGGTGCAGACGCCGGTGCGCCTGCCGCCCGGCATCGAGATGCGGCTCGGCGATCCGATCTTCTTCCGCCACGCGAAATCGGGTGAATTGGCGGAGCACTTCAATGAATATCATTTGATTCGCGGCGAAACGATCATTCAAACCGCGCCCACCTACCGCGGCCTGGGCCGCTGCTTTTTGGGGTAATCGATGCTGGAATTTCGCGATCACCGTCGAGATCCCGCCGCCTGGTCGGCGTCGCTCGGCATCTCGCGCGAGGCGATCGAGATCTATCTCGCGAGCGACGTCATTGATCTACATATCGACTCGTTCATTTGGACGCGGATATTCCGCTACGATTTGACCAAGCGTCACGGCCACGGACTATTGGGCGCGCGGTTCTACAGCCAGGCCGATCTGCCGCGTTTGCGCGAGGCGCGCGTGACCGGCGGCGTCTGGGCGATCACCACCAACCCGATCGTGCCGGCGCGATTGCGCGGCCCGCTGTTCTTCCGCAACCTCGAGAAGCTGCGCGCCGTGTTCGCCGCCGTCCCCGACGACGTCGAGGTCGTGCGCACGCTGGCCGAGTATCGCCGCGCGCGCGCCGCCGATCGCCACGCCGCGTTCTTCGCCATTCAAGGCGGCAACGCGCTCGAAGACTTCGAATTGATCGATCGCATTCCGGACGGTCTGTTATTGCGCGTGACGCTGGTGCACCTGAGCACGTCGGCGTTCGGCGCCACCAGCTCGCCGCTCGCCGGCAAACAGCCGGGCGGGCTCACGCCGAGCGGCCGCGAGCTGGTCGAGCGGCTCAACGCGCGCCGCATCTTCGTCGACCTGGCGCACATCAGCCGGCGCGGATTCTTCGACGCCGTCGAGGCGCACGATCGTTCGCAGCCGCTGCTCGTCAGTCACACCGGCATCTCGGGCGTGCACGAGCACTGGCGCAACCTCGACGACGAGCAGCTGCGCGCGGTGGCGGCGACCGGCGGCACCATCGGCGTGATGTACCAATCGAGCTTCCTCGGCGATCCGATGTTCGGCGGGCGCGCGATCTCGATCGTCAATCACCTGGAGCACATCGTGCGCGTGGTCGGCGACGATCACGCGTCGCTCGGCAGCGACTGGGACGGCGCGATCGTGACGCCGCGCGATCTGCCGACGTGCCTCGAGCTGCCGCGGCTGGTCGAGCTCATGCTCGAGCGCGGCTGGAGCGCCGAGCGGATCGGCAAGATCCTCGGCGGAAACTTTTTACGCGCGCTCGGCCACCTGCGGGGGGAGAATTAGCCATGCGTTGGTTTACCGCACTGTCGTTGTCGTTATGGCTCGGCGGTTGTCAAAGCGGCGCGGGGACGACGGTGTCGATGTCGTTCGATCGCGCGCAGGGGTTTTATTCGGCGCCGTTTCCCTCGGACGATCTGCGAAACGCCGACGGCAGCATCAACCTGGCGCGATATCCCAATCCGAATAACGTCGATTTGATCAACCAGGGAATCGCGCTGCTCAATCGCGATAAACCGGGCTTTGCGGTGATGGGCGGCATCTTCATGCAGCTCTCGGCGCCGCTCGACGCGAGCAAGCTGCCCGACGTGAACGCCAGCGTGACCCGCGATTCACCGATTGTATTGATGAGCGTGGATCCGGCCGCGCCCGATTACATGCGTCAATATCCGATTCAGATTGCTTTCATGGCCGACGGGGGATCGTTCGGCGCGGCCAATCTATTATCGATATTGCCGTACCAGGGTATTCCATTGCGCGAAAATACCCGTTACGCGGCGGTGGTCACGCGTCGCGTGCTCGACGCCAAGGGGCACGCGCTCGGCGTTTCGCCGTCGATGGCGCAGCTCGCGTCGGGCGGGCGCCCGGCGGGATTGTCCGATGCGGCGTTCAATTCGTATGGCGGCGCTTTGAATGCATTGGCGCAGTTTGGAATCGCGCCGCGCGATATCGCCGGATTGGCGGTCTTCACCACCGGCTCGCCGACCGCCGAGATGGACGCCTTGGTCGCCGATATCCTCGCGCGCCCGATTCCCGCCGTCGATTCGAAACCGGTGCAAACCGATCTGTTCCCCGATTATTGCGTTTATGCGACCACCATTAAATTGCCCGATTATCAGGAGGGCAATCCGCCCTATACGCAAAGCGGCGGCGGGTGGTTGTTCGATTCGAATGGCAAACCGATCTTGCAAAGAACCAGTCAGGCCAATCTGGTGGTGACCATACCGCGGACGCCGATGCCGGCGAATGGCTATCCGCTGGTGGTGGTGGTGCAGGCGGGCGCGGGCGGGGATCGCGCGCTGGTCGATCGCGGGCCGCAGGCGATGACCGGCGGGCCGGCGCTCGTGCCCGGCACCGGCCCGGCGATGTACTTCGCGCGCGCCGGATTCGCCGGCACCACCGTCGACGGTCCGCTCGAGGGGCTGCGCAACATCACGCACGACAATGAGGACTTTTTGATCTTCAACATTCAAAACGCCGAGGCGCTGCGCGACAACGTGCGCGAGTCGGCGCTCGAATTGGTGTTCTTTGCGCACGTCATGAAGACGCTGCAATTCGACGCCAGCGATTGTCCCGGCGCCAATGAATCGGCGGCGCATTTCGATTCGGCGCACTTTGGATTATTCGGCCATTCGATGGGCTCCTGGATTGCGCCCTTGATATTGGCCAATGAGCCGCTTTATGGCGCGGCGATTTTGAGCGGCGCGGGCGGCAGCTATATCGAGAACGTCATGTATAAACAAAAGCCGCTGGCGGTGAAGCCGCTCGCCGAGATCGTGCTCGATTACAACATGGACGATCGCTCGCTCACCGATAACGATCCCGCGCTCACCATGGTGCAGTGGGCCGTCGAGCTCTCGGATCCGCAGGTCTATGCGTCGCGCATCGTGCGCGAGCCGCGTCCGGGCGAGCGCCCGCGGCACGTGTTGATGGAGCAGGGCATCGTCGATCATTATCTATTGCCGCAGATCGCCAATGCGCTGAGCTTGTCGCTCGGGCTCGACGAGGCAGGCGTGCCGCTCGATTCGATGACGCCCGAGTTGTCGACGCAAACGCCGCTCAAAGCGGTATTGCCGTTATCGGGGCATTCGCTGATTCAATATCCGGTCTTGGGCAATATCGGCGGCAAGACCACCGCGGTGGTGATTCAGCACGACGGCGACGGCGTCGAGGACGGCCACGAGGTCGTGTTTCAAACCGATCCGCCCAAACATCAATACCGCTGTTATCTGCAAAGCTGGTTGAAGGGCACGCCTTCGGTGCCGCCCGACGACACCGCCGACGCGCCCTGCCCGTAGCGGGCTACTGCACGGTGTAGACGCCGGGCGAGGACTGCTGGCCGAACGCGTCGAGGCAGATGACCTGGAGCGCGGTGCCGCTCGCCGCCGTCGCCGCGGCCTTGATGGCGATGTCGGTGCGCGTCTCGCTCATCTTCGTGGCCGTGGCGGTGAGCCCGGCGCCTCCCGTCGAGATCTGGCAGCTCTGCACGTTTCCTTGCGACAGCGCCGAGACCGTGAGCTGCTGGCCGGCGCCGAGCGTCGCCGACGCGGGGATCAGGTTCGGCGCGTCGGCCACCAGCACCGGCCGCGCGCGCGTCAGGTTGCCCGCCGAGACGGTGATGAGCGCATTGCCGGCTTTGTTGGAGACGAACAGCAGCGACGCGCTCGCCGGCATTTTGCCGTCGCCCGAGAGCGTGACGGTTCCACTCGGCGCGCCCTGAATGGTGCCGATGGACGCGCCGACCTGAGCGACCGCGCCGGCGGCTTCGGGGTTGGCGGTGATCTGCAGGACCGCGGGGATGGTGTTGTTCGACGGGATGAAGCCCTGCGTGTCGGGCGGCGTGATGGTCGCGTCGAGCTGGGTCACGCGAATGCCGGGCGTGACGGTGACGGCGAACGGCATCGAGCGGAAGATCTGCGCCGTCGCGTCGCACGAGTCGACGGCGTTCACCACCAGCGTCGTCTGGCCCATGACCGCGCTCGCCGCCAGCGTCGCCACCGGCACGGTGACGGTCCACGTCGAGAAGTTGAAGCCGGTGTTGGTCGCCTCCACGCCTTCGGCCAGCACCTGGCGGATGGCCAGCCCCTGCTGGTGCTGCGCGGTGCCGGTGACGACGAGGTCGCTGTCGAGCGGCGTCTGTGGAGTGGTGAACTGCGCGGTGCCGACGATCTGCGCCATGGACTTGTCGGCGGGACACTTGGGCGTGCTCGGCGGCGTGTCGCAACCGGTGAGCAGCAGTGCAAAGCTCGCGATGAGCGTCTTGAACATGGTCGTCCTCGACTATTTGGGGAACAGCGAGCTGTTCTTGTTGGTCGCCAGACGCAAGAAGTCGGGCGACACGTTGACCACCACGCCGAAGCCGTTGGCGAAACCCTGCTGCGTCGGCACGCTGCCGTCGACGGTGGGGCCGCCGAGCACCGCGCCTTGCGAGAGCTGCGTCACGCGCCGCCCGACCCAGGTGAGCGCAACCGAGAAATAGGGAATCGGCTCCCACTCGACGCCGAGATAGAGCGACTTGAAGCCGTCGACGCCGCCCGATTGATTGACGGTGAGCACGCCGATGCCGACGTACGGCGACAGTCCCCAGGGGAACTTCTTGAGGTTGTTGCCGTCGATGTAGCTGCGGCCGCCCCAGAAGTAGTCGAGATAGGGCGCGAAGCCGAGCACCAGCTCCATGTCGAGCACGCCGTTGTTGGTGGCGACGATCTCGGACTGTCCGCTCTGCGGCGCTTTGCGGGCGGCGAAGTTGCGATCGATGCCGCCGAAGAACACCATGCCGAAGCCGACGCGGAAAACGCCGCCGTAGGTCTTGTCGACGATCAGCTCGGTGCTCTCCGTGCCGACGGTGGTGTCGTTGCCGGCGGCGTCTTCGGTGAACGTCTCGACCTTGAGGTTGAGGTTGCCCGGCAGGCGCGGCGCGAAAGACTTGATGGTGATCAGCGATTGGGGATTGCCGCCCTGGGCGCCCTGCAGCTTGGCGTGCACGGTGAGGTCGGAGCCGGAGAGGTTTTGATAAGGAGCCTCGTAGACGCCGCTCGTGCCGTCGAGGCTCACGTCGACGCCGACCTGCTCGCTGTGGCGGACCATCACCACGATCGAACGATTGGGTTTGAGCACGTGGCCTTCCGGCAGGCCCGTCAGCGACGGGCGGCTGCCCTTGACCGCGAGATCGTAGGCGTCGTAGCAGACCACGAACTCGTCGGAGAAACCGGGCGGCGGTTTGCAGTCCAGGAAGTAGGGGTCGAGCTCGGGAGACATCGACGCGGTCCCGTTCGGCAGCGCTTTTCCGCTGTGCGACGCGAGCTGATTCTTGCGGTTGATGGTCTTGCCGTTGCCGGTCGGCGTCTGGGGCGGGTTCGCCGAATCGACGACGCCCGTCTTCGCGACCTTGATCTGGCCCGTGGCGTAAGTGCCGTCTGCTCTGAGCACGGCGCTGGTGAAGACATCGGGTAGCTGGCCCGAGAGCCCGTCGGGCACCGTCACCTTGGTCATCGAAGCATCCGTGCCGAGCTGCAGCCACCTGGAGTCGTTCGCCAGGACAAAGAAGCCGAAGAGCTTTTCGCCCTGCTTCAGTCCATTCGCGGTGACGTCGCCGGGCGTCTTGTCGGTTTTCTGCGCTTGCGAGACCGTGACGTCCGGCGCGGCGCTCCACGCCTCGACTCGCGGCGCGAGTGTCAAGGCGACGGTTTGAGCGGCGACGGTGAACTTGGCGACCACGGTCTTCAGCTTGACCGTGTCGGTCGGAGTCTGCCGCCAGAAAGCCTGACACTTGGTCAGGTCTGCGCCGGCGGCCGGCTTCACGACTCCGGTGCCGTCGCCGTTGCACTTGAGGGTCAGCACATTCGCGGGACACTCCTTGTCGGTCCCGTCGAAGGTCGCGTTGGCCGGGTCGCTTCGCGTGCCGTCTCCGACGACGCCCGCCGGGCATTGAACGGTGACCTGTCGGTTGCCGAGCTCCTCGTAGCCGTAGTTGGGAGTCGCCGCCACGGCGGTCGACGCCAGCGTCAAAGATCCGAGAACCAGGACATAGCGATTCATTGCCGTCCCCCTTCTTCAGAAGCTGAAGAACCGTCGCATGTCATTCGGGTTCGCTTGCGCCAGGAGGCGAAGCTGCGCGAGATAGGACAGCCCGCTCAGCTCGCTGCCGCCGACGATCATGCCGAGCGCGCGCAGGTTGTCGTCGACCACCAGTGATCCCGAGTCGCCGTCGACGCTGAAGGCGGCGGCGCCGTCGGCGGGCGAGACCACCAGCAGCTTGTCGTAGTCGGTGGTGGTGTTGTCGGGGAGGTTGAAGGTGACCGGCGATGCGGCAATTTGCCGCACGTTGCCGGCGTACGGGTGCGGGTTGCTTTGCGAGGGCGCGCGCTCGGCGGAGTAGACCTTGACGCGCTCCTCGGTCTGCGCCGGCGTGGTGCGCAGCGGGATCTCGGGCGTGCGCACGCACGCGAGCGAGTGGTAGCCGTCGCAGGAGGCGTCGCGAAAGCTCGCCAGCGCCCAGTCGTACGGCGTGTCGTTCCCGAGGTCGCCGCGCAGCACGGTGCCGGCGATCGACTGACCTTGATATTGCGCCAGCACGCGCCCGCCGCTGCCGCCGCGATACGAGCGCGCGATTTGCCCGCCCTCGATCGGCAGCACGCCGTGCCCCGACATGAGCCCGTACCAGAGTTGATTGCCGTCGTCCCACGCGAACGCGGCGACCGACGCCTCCCGGTCGCCGGCTTCGGTGAACGCGCGGTTGTCGATGGTGTGCGCGACCGTCGCGCCGGTGACGATCACGTCGGGCACCAGCGCCGCCGGCGTTTGATTGTTGCGGCTGGTGAGGTCGATCAGCTCGGTGAAGTTGAGGTTGCGCAGCCGGTCGTCGCCGGTCAGCAGCACCTGGCGCGCGAGGCCCTTGGCGCTTTGCAACAGCGTGCTCAGGCCGCGGGGCAGCTCGTCGGAGGTGAGCACGATCGGGCGCCGCGGCGCCTCGAGGACGTGCAGCGAGAGGCCGAGCTGATTGGTCCATTTGCCGTCGGCGCCGAGGCGCTGGCCGTAAAATACGCCGCGCACGCCGGGCTGCTGTTTGAACGGCAGCGCGACCTCGCGGATGGCTGCTGAGACCTGAAGCTCCGCCACGATCTTTCATCTTCGCAGATTCGGCGGCAATTTGTCATGCGGCAAATCGCCGCGGGACGGGCGTTCAGTGGGCGAGGCGGACGTCGGAGGCGGATTCGCCGCCCTTGGTCGCGGCGACGTCGTTCTCGACGGGGGCGAAGCCTTTCTTCTGGATGCGGACTTTGTAGTGGCCGGCGTCGACGTTGCGGAAGCGATATTGGCCGTCGTCGGTGGAGCGCACCGATTGCAGCACGCGGCCGCGCTCGTCGACGAGATCGACCTGGGTGTTGGTCGACGGGGCGGCGGCCGCGCCGGTGGCGCCGGGCAGGGTCAGCTTGCCCTTGATGTTGCTGTACTCGCGCTTCTGCGCCTCCTCGGAGTCGCGCACGAACGGGACGTTCTCGCTTTGCAAAACTTTGTCGCCGTCTTTGAAGCGCAGCCGCGCGACGTATTTGCCGCTCTTTTGAAGCGCGCCCTTTTTATCGCGGCCGTCCCATTGAAACGTCATCGGGCCGGGCGCGCTCGGGCGCGTCTGCGTCGCCACGGTCTCGCCCGACGGCGCGACGATCTCGACCTCGACCACTCCCGGGCGCGCGCCGGCGATGTCGCGCAGCGAGACCTGCGTGCCGCCGGTCTCGGAGCGCGAGCCGATCTGCGTGAGGTAGACCGGGCCGGCGTAGACCTCGAGGCGGCGGCGGCTCGATTCGCCCTTGGCGTTCTCGGCGACGATCTCGACGACGTGCTTGCCCGGCTCGAGCTTGCGCGTGTCCCACGCGTGCGCGAGCTCGGCGCCGCACGCGCGCGCGACCGGCAGCTCGTCGATCGACAGCTCGACCTGGCGCACGCCGGCGCCGGTGTTGTCGCGCGCCTCGATCTTCAGCGTGAGCGTGTCTTCGACGTGCTGGCCGTCCTCGACGCCGCCGGCGGCGATCGACAGCACGTCGACGGAGACCAGGCCGAGCACGCCCCACATCGCCTCGGCCTTGTCGAAGCCGGCGCGCGACCAGCCGCCGTCGTGGTTCTGGTGCGTGATGAGCCACTCGGTGCCGCGCGCCACCACCGGATCGCGATCGCCGAGCCCGACCTGGCGCAGCGCGTACAGCGTCTGGCCGGTGGCGAACGCATTCGAGGCTTCGCCGTTCAGGCCCCAGCCGCCGTCTTGATTCTGCCGCGCGAGGGCGCGCTTCGAGAGCTGCTGCATCACGTCCTCGACGCCGCCCGCGCCGGCTTGCGACAGGCCCATGAGCGCGTAGTTGATCTCCTGGATCGACGAGCCGGTGAGCGCGTCGTGCTGCGCGACGTCGCGCAGGAACGTCTCGGCGCGCTCGAGCGGCAGGAGCCACTGGTCGTCGGCGGTGAGCGCGTAGACGCGGCGGAAGGTCTGCGCCGCTTGATACGCCGCCTGCGTGCGGCTCGGCATCACCGGCAGGCTGACGTACGGCAGGTCGAAGCCGCCGTCGGGCTTTTGCATCTGCACCAATTCGCCGGCGACCTTCAGGAGATCGTGGCGCACGTCCTGGCCGATCCATTGGTCGTAGCGGGCGAACGCGGCGCCGCCGAATGCTTTCGCGGTCGCGTCGAACGGGCGGTTGGTCTCGTGCGCGAAGCCGTGCGGGCCGCGCGCGCCGCCGGGCAGCTTGAGCATGCCGTCGACCACCGCCTGCAGCTCGGGGCGCGGCACGCGATATTGGTTGTGCCGGCCGATCGCCATCGCCTCGAGCGTGACGGCGTGGACGTGGCAGCCGAAGCACTTGTTGTTGTCCTGCCAGACCTGCATCTCCTGGCTGAGGAACTGGAGGCCGCGCTGCGCGGCTTCGCGGGCGCGCGGGTTGCCGGTGGTCGCAGGCGAGCGCACGCCGTCGGAGATTTTCGGGACGGGGCAGGTGGCGAGCGGCTCGGAGGCGAGCGACGGGGCGGCGAGGCCGACGACGGCGAGGGCGGCGAGACGCGTGGTGGTCATGGCGGATTACACGCGCCGCGCGCGCGATTCGATCTGCCGATCAGGCGGGGATCATTAATAGAGGCGCGCCGTCGCCCCACAGCGCGACGACGCCCGACGGGGAGACGCGCAGCGAGTGGTGGGCGGCGTCGAGCGGGACGCGGTCGAGCGGAGCGCCGCCGACGGTCCACGCGTCGAGGGCGCGGTCGCCGAGCGCGAGCAGCCGGCCGGTCGGCGGATGCGCGGCGAGGGCGTGCGCGCGGCGATCGTCGCGGCGCGCGAGCGGCGTCACCGTGTTGCGCGCGAGGTTCCACACGAGCAGGGCGCCGCCGCGCGATGCGCCGAGCACGTGCTCGCCGTCCGGGTGGCACACGGCGTCGAGGACGCTGTCGTCGAGCGGCGCGCTCTCGACGAGACCATCGCCGCTCGCGAGATCGTAGGCGCGAAAAGTCTTGTAGGCGACGATCAGGCGGCGGCCGTCGGGGTGCGGAAGGAACGATTCGCTCGACGGGAAATAGAGGTCGGCCTGAAACGCGCGCAGGCGAATCGGCGCGGCGCCGAGGTCCCACACCTCGAGGCCGGTGGAGATCGCGTGCGCGAGCGCGCGGCGTCCGTCGGGGAGCACGAGCGCGAGCCGGCCGGTGCGGACCGGCGTGCGCGCGCCCGACGCCAGCGCGTAGAGCTCGAAGCCGTCGGCCGAGGTGCCGACCACCAGCTGCTCGCCGGCGAAGCCGATCACGCGCACCGACGCCGGCAGCGTGTGCGCGTCGATCTCCTCGGACGTCAGGTCGTCCATCGCCGGGTGATACATCGGCTGCGCCTTGCGCTTCGGCCGCGCCTCGAGGAGCTTCGCCGGCTCGGCGAGATCCCACGCCGTCACCGTCGAGCCGTCGTGCGCCGCGACGCGCATGCCGTCCGCGTGAATGACCAGCCGCGTGCAGTCCGGCGCGTCGAGCTCGCCGGCCAGCTCGAGCGGGTCCATGCGCCAGATGCGAATCTTCCCGTCGCCGGCGGTGAACACGAACTGGCCGTCGGGATGAAACTGCAAATCGGAGACGGCGCCCGCGCCCGCGAGCTCGACGCGCTGGAAGTCCATGTCGGGCGCTCCCAGCATACAATGATATTCTTCGAACGAGTGGCCGAGCGCGACACCGGACCGACGCTGCCGACCGCCGACGGAGAGACGCCGTTCAAGGCCGGCGATCGCGTCGGGCGCTACGTGGTGCTCTCGGCGATCGGGCAGGGCGGGATGAGCGTGGTGTACCTCGCCTACGATCCCGAGCTCGATCGCAAGGTCGCGCTGAAACTTTTGCGGCTCGGGCTGCTCAACAAAGAGGGCAAGCAGCGGCTCCTGCGCGAGGCGCAGGCGCTGGCGCGGCTGTCGCACCCGAACGTGGTGCCGGTCTACGACGTCGGGACGTTCGCCGACCAGGCGTTCGTGGCGATGGAGTTCGTCGAGGGCGTGAGCCTCAAGCGCTGGCTGCGCGAGCCGCGATCGTGGCGCGAGGTGCTGCCGATTTTTTTGGCGGCGGGGCGCGGGCTCGAGGCGGCGCACGCGGCGGGGCTGGTGCATCGCGACATGAAGCCGGACAACGTGCTCATCGGCGTCGACGGGCGCGTGCGCGTGGTCGACTTCGGGCTGGCGCGGCCGGTCGAGGAGCTCGACGGCTCGGGATCGGACTCGGGGCGCACGCCGACGGGAAAAGAGCGCGAGCGCGAGCGCGAGCGGCAGCGCGAGACCGCGCCGCTCGAGGTGTCGAGCCCGCCGGCGCAATCGTCGTCGGTGACGCGCGCCGATCAGATCATCGGCACGCCGGCGTACATGGCGCCGGAGCAGGCGGCGGGCATCGCCACCGACGCGCGCGCCGATCAGTTCAGCTTCTGCGTGACGCTCTACGAGGCGCTCTATCGCGTCAAGCCGCACGAGTCGACCGAGACGCCCGAGGGCTCGGCGATCCTGACGGTGGCGGAGAAGATCAATCACCCGAAGCGCACGCTGGCGGCGGCGCCGCCGTCGTCGAGCGACGTGCCGGCGTGGGTCGGGCGCGTGGTGATGCGCGGGCTCAGCCTCGATCCGGTCGATCGGTTTCCGACGATGGCGGAGCTGTTGCGCGGGCTCGAAAATGATCCGGCGCGCGGGCGGCGGCGCGCGGCGGCGGGCGCGGGCGTGGCGCTCCTGCTCGGGCTGTCGGCGTTCGCGGCGGTGCGCGCGCAGGGCCAGAAGCGCGCGCTGTGCCGCGGCGGCGACGAGCGCATCGGCCAGGTGTGGAGCCCCGACGTGCGCGCGCGCGTGCGCCAAGCGTTCCTGGCCACCAATTTGCCGTACGCCGAGGCGGCGTCGCTCAGCTTCTCGACGGCGATCGACGAGTACGCGCGCGGCTGGACGGCGATGCACCAGGACGCGTGCGAGGCCACGCGCGTGCGCGGCGAGCAGTCGGAGGAGGTGCTCGACCTGCGCATGGCGTGCCTCTCCGATCGCTTGCGCGAGCTGCAGGCGCTCACCGACGTGATGCTGCACGCCGACGCCGAGACGGTGCAGGAGGCGACGCGCGCGCACCAGACGCTGACGCCGATCCCCGAGTGCGCCGACGTGATCGCGCTCAAGGCGCCGGTGCCGCGGCCGCGCGATCCGGCGACGCGCGCGAAGCTCGAGGCGCTGCAGAAGCGCATCGGCGACGTGCAGGCGCGCTACGCCGTCGGAAAAAATTCGCAGGCGGTCGAGCTCGGCGAGGCGCTGGTGAAGGATTGCAAGGCGGCGGGCTACGGGCCGCTGGTGGCCGAGGCGGATCTCTGGCTCGGCCGCGCGTACGCCGATCTCGGCGAGGAGCAGCGCTCGATCCCGACGTTCAAGGAGGCGTTCGCCTACGCGCTGTCGTCGAGAAACGATCGCGTGCTCAAGGTGGCGGCGACGCGGCTGGCGCAGGAGTACATCTACAAAAACGATCCGGCGGGCATGCGCGAGTGGGATCAGCTCGCGCAGGCGGCGCTCACGCGCACGGGCTCGGATCCGGCGATCGAAAATTTTCTCGCGCACACGCGCTGCATCGCCCTGTGGCGCGACGGCAAGCTGCTCGAGCGGCTCGACTGCTTGAAGAAGCACGCGGCGCGCGTCGAGCGCACGCAGCCGCTCACCGAGTGGGAGCTGACCACGCTCGGCCTGGCGGCGAGCGACGCGGGGCAGGTAGAAGAGGCGATCGATTACCTGCGGCGCGGCGTCGAGTACTCGCTTCAGCACAACGGCGCGAGCCATCCGCGCACGCTCGAGATGCGCGGCTACCTGTGCAAGGGATTCCTCGATTACGGCGATTTCAACCGAGCGCTTTCGGAGTGCAGCGCCACGCTGCGCGCGATCCGCGAGGTGGCGCCGGACAACAAGTACCTCGTGTCCAAGGTCGAGCTCTACCTCGGCGCGACGCTGCGCGAGCTCAAGCGCTACGACGAGGCCCGGCGCTACCTCACGGACGCGCGAAAAGATCTCAAGCCGGAGGGCGAGGCGCTGGTCGAGCTGGCGCAGGTGGAGACGGCGGTCGGCGATCACCAGGGCGCGCTGGCCACGTTTCACAAGTCGCTGGCGGAGGACGAAAAAGATCTCGGGCCGGCGCATCCGAACCTGGTGGTCGACCTGCTGATGCTCGGCGAGGCGCAGCTCGACGGCAAGGACGTGACGGGCGCGCGCGCGACGCTCGAACGGGCGGATCGAATTTGCGAGAAGGCGGACCTGAGCCCGTACATGATCGCCGACGTGCGGTTCGCGTTCGCGCGCACGCTGTGGCCGGCGACGGGCGGGCGGCCGCCGGAGCGCGAGCGCGCGCTCGAGCTGGCGAAGAAGGCGGTGGCGGCCTACGTGAGCGGCGCGCCCAAGACCACGCGCTTCCAGAGCCAGCTGGCGGAAATGGAGCGTTGGCTGCGCGAACGCTCGACGGAGCCGCGCTGACCGGTCGGGCCTGTGACGGCCGGCGCAAACCCATGAAATCAGCGGTAGTTGATTTCACTAACAACTCTGGGCGCGGATTGCCGATAATAGTAGAGATATGGGGCGCCTCTTCGATCACGACGTAGCCGCACCAAAACCTGCCCAATCCCCGCTGAAGTTGCGGCGCAAGGATCAGGAGATCGAGATCCCGTCGGGCGCTCCGCAGCTCATCTGGAAATTCCTGCTCTCGCACGGCGCCGATCCGATGGCCATGGCGGCGCTGCTCCGCGACGGTCTGCCGCCGTCGGAGCGGCGGCGCGCGTACCTCGAGCTGGTGCGCGATCTCGGCGCGCCGCTGGCGGGGCAGGTCTGGGAAGAGGCGTTCGCGGCGCATCACGTGCGGCGGCAGGTTTTTCCCGTCGCGGCGCGCGAGGTGGCGGAGGCGGCGCTCGGGCAGACGCTGGTCGGCGTGCACGTGGTCACCGGCGAGCTGGTGGAGCTGGTGGCGGCGCAGCTGCGCACGCCGGCGTTCACCATCGGCTCGGACGTGTTCATCGTCGGCGATGTGCTGCGCGGCGGCGGGCACGCGGTGCTGGTGCACGAGGCGGTGCACGCGGCGCAGCAGGCGGGCGCCAGCTCGACGGCGCTGGTCGGCGCGCCCGATCGCTCGGCCGAGCTCGACGCGCACCGGATCCTGCGGCGGCTCGGTCCGCTCGACGGCGCGCGCACCAGCGTGGCGCGCGATCGCGCGCGCGCGTCGATGTCGGTGCGCGCGGCGCTGAGCCGTGCGCCGCGGGTGAGCGCGCGGCCGCTGTCGCTCGCCGCCTACGAGCCGACGCACGATCACGATCACGCCGAGTCGGTGGTGGCCGAGGGGCGCAAGCTGGCCGAGGCGCTGCACGCGCTGCTCGATCGCAAGGCCGACGTCGGGCAGCTCGAGGCGACGCTCGGGCCGGCGGGCGACGAGCACTCGGATCGCGTGCGCCGCGTGGCGCTGCACGCGCTCGGCGAGAAGAAGACCGCCGAGGGGCTGGATGCGCGCGCCGAGCTGGTCAAGCGCGTCGGGCCGCACTCGCCGCTGGTCGAGGGGCCGCAGAGCGAAAACGGCCACGCGAACGGCAACGGCCACGCGAACGGCAAGAACGGCGACGCGAAGAACGGCCACGGCAAGAACGGCAACGGGCAGACGCTGCCGGCCAACGTGCGCGGGCTGCTCGAGCCGCGCCTCGGCGTCTCGCTCTCCGACGTTCGCGTGCACACCGACGAGGAGGCGGCCAAAGAGGCGCGCTCGCTCGACGCGGTGGCGTTCACCCGCGGCAAGGACATCTACTTCGCCGACGGCAAGTTCGATCCCGAGTCGCGCGACGGGCAGCACCTGCTCGCGCACGAGCTCACCCACGTCGCGCAGCAGGCGGGCGCGCCTCAGGCGGGCGGCCAGCAGGTCTCGCAGCCGGGCTCCGCCGTCGAGCGCGAAGCCGAGCGCGTCGCCGCCGAGGTGTCGACCGGCCAGCCGAGCGCGCCGATCCAGGAGCGCGCGGCGGCGGGCACGGTGTCGCGCGGCGGCCCCGACGCGGCGGCCGCGCCGTCGGGCAAGTGGGTCATGAACTTGATCAAGCAGGCGATCAACTTCGATCTCGGCACGGCGACCGACGCCAGCGACGGGATGAAGAAGCTGACGCTGCCGACGACCAAGGTCGGCCCGATCACGATCAACGAGGTGCACGTCCAGCTCGACGGCTCGACGGTCAAGAGCGGCAAGCTGATCGCCAGCATCAACGACGGCAAGTTCAAAGGCTCGGTCGGCACCCTCAACATCGACGGCTCCGGCAACGTCACCGGCACGCTCGACATCCAGCTCAACGTGCCGGGCGCCTTCGTCAAGAAGGTCACCGTCACCGTCGGCACCGATCAGCTGAGCGCGTCGGTGGCCGTCGGCGCGTCCGATTTCGTCTCGAAGGATTTCCCGGTCAAGTCGGCCGAGATGACCGTCAAGGTCACGCAGACCGCCGGCGGCCTCGACCTGGATCTCGAAGGCTCGGTCAAGGTCGGCCTCGACAAGGGCTTCGCCGACGCGCAGGGCACGCTGACCGCGAAGTACAACGCGGCCAACAACACGCTCGACGCCACCATCAACGCCAGCTTGAACGTGCCGGGCCTGAACACCGTCGCCAACGCGGTGCTCAAGTGGGACGGCAAGACGGTCACCATCGAGGCGGGCGCGACGGTCGATCTCAAGCTGCCGGGCATGACCGGCACCGCGCAGCTCACGTACAAGGACGGCGCGCTCAAGGCGGAGATCCCCGATCTCAAGTTCACGTCGTCGGCGCTCGCCGGCGTGCAGTTCGGGCCGATCACGATCGCCGACGGCAAGCTCAACGCCGAGGTCAAGGTCACCGAGAACACGGTGTTCGAGACCAAGGGCGCCAAGCTGACGATCAAGTCGGCGTCGAACCTGAAAATCGACGGCGCCGACATCACCGGCAAGGCGATCGGCGACTTCACGCTCGGGCCGGGCTCGGCGCTGCTCTCGGGCACGTTCGAGGTCAGCTACGCCGAGGGCTCGCTCGACGGCACCGCCACCATCACCGAGGCGAAGGTCCCGTTCCTGAAAGTCTCGGGCGTGACCATCACCGCCAAGGGGATCGGCACCACCAACGACTTCAAGATCGGCGGCGACGTCTCGGTCGACATCGGCGGCGGCAAGATCCTCGGCCAGTGGAACAACCTGGCGTGGACCGGCGAGTCGCTCACCGGCGACGTCAACATCAAGTTCAACATCCCGCACCTGACGCTGCCCGAGTTCGATTTCCAGGTGCAGCCGGGCTGGAAGATCCACGGCACGACGCCCGATCTCAAAGCCACGATCAACTTCGGCGGCGCGCTCGGCGAGCTCAACAACCTCGACATCCACGTCGCGGTCTCGGATTCGGAGCTGGCGAACCTGCCGGGCGCGCTCGGCGACATCACCGCCAAAGCGGCCAAGCTGCAGGTGCCGAACTTCGAGGCGTTCGGCTCGCTCGACAACCTCGACGTCACGATCCCCGGTCACGGCGGTGTCTACGATTTCGGGCAGGCGTCGGGCAAGGCCGATCTCAACATCACCAAGTTCGGCCCCGAGCCGGTCACGATCCACTTCGAGCTGGCCAACGGCGCGTTCAACGCCAAAGGCGGCGGCACCGTCGACGTCAACAAGCTCTACGACAAGCTGACCGGCTCCGCGTCGGTCGACTTCGACACCGCGGCCAACAAGCTCAAGATCACCGCCAAGGACGTCACGTTCGCCGACGAGGGGCTCAAGGGCAAAGCCAAGATCAAGGACTTCGACTACGACTACGCGGCCGGCTCGATCAAGGCGACCGCCACGTTCGATAACGTCGACGTCACGGTCAAGGGCGTCACCGGGCACATCGAGCACGGCGAGCTCACGATCAACGGCAAGGAGATCACGGGCGAGGTCAAAGGCTCGATCACCATCGCCGGCCAGAAGGCGGAGGCGACGCTCGGCTACGAGAAGGGCGAGTTCAAGTTCAAGGGCGGGCAGATCACGCTCGACCTCGGCAAGCTCGCGCCGTCGCTGCTGGCCGGCACGGCGATCGTCGCCGCCGACGGAGATCTCAACGCCAAGGTCACGCTCCAGGGCGCGAAGGTCATCAAGAAGCCGTTCGACTCGGTCGAGATCGTCGAGGCCACCTACGACACCAAGTCGAAGGCGTTCTCCGCCAAGGTCGCCGTCACCGACGCCAACTTCAAGTTCAAGGGCGTCTCGATCACCGGCTTCACCGGCGACATCAAGGTCACCGGCGGCGAAGGCTCGGTCAAGTTCGACGGCACCGCCAAGGCGAACGCCAACGTCAAGATCGGCGAGAAGGAAGTCTTCGACGGCGCCTTCAGCGTCTCCTACGTCAACGGCGTCTTCTCGGGCTCGGTCACCGTCTCCGACAGCGGGCTCAAGCTGTCGTTCGGCAAGTCGGTCACCGCGGCGCTCTCCGGCTTCACCATCGCGCTCAAAGAGGACGGCTCGGTCCACGTCGACGGCAAGCCGCGCATCACGCTCAAGGCCGGCAAATATTTCGACGGCTGGCTCGAGGCCGAGGTCGCCGACAACGCGATCAACTCGTTCACCGTCGACGGCAAGTTCGGCGAGAGCCCGCTGTGGACGACCGCCAGCTTGAAGGAGCTGAAGTACGACGTCGCCAGCGGCAAGATCACCGGCTTCGTCAAGGCGACGCTCAAGAGCCTGGGCGTGGTCGACTCGGGCGCGTCGATCACCGTCGGTCAGAAAGACGACGAGCTGACCGCCTACGCCGAGAACGTCGCCTTCACCACCGGCAAGCTCAAAGGCTGGGTGCTCTCGGGCGGCCTGGTCGGCGGCAAGTTCCAGGGCTCGGTCACCGCGCCCGCCGCCGGGCTCACGCTCGGCCCGGTCACCGTCAAGCTCGACGCCGGCTCGACGCTCTCGTACTCCGAGGACAAGGGTTTCTCCGGCGACGTCGGCGGCACCATCGGGTTCAAGTCGTCGACCATCCACCTCAAGGTCACGTTCGCGGGCGGCGACATCTCCGACGTCAAAGCCGACGCCGACATCGACATCAAGCAGCTCATCCCGGCGCTCTCGGGAAATCTCAAAGTCGGCTACGACAAGTCGGCGGCCGATCCGATCACGATCGAGGGCAAGGACATCACCGCCACCGATCCCAACATCGCCAAGTACTGCAAGGTCGAGCACGTCCTCTACAAGGACGGCAAGCTCTCGGGAAAGATCACCTTCGCCAGCGCCAAGTTCGAATACAACGTCGGCG